>Ga0115569_10003062_pt1 | contig 12502 bp, 9 predicted proteins | sample COGITO_mtgs_1205_2_FD_87295 | JGI IMG/M metagenome (GOLD analysis project Ga0115569, IMG submission 87295) | Pelagic marine microbial communities from North Sea - COGITO_mtgs_120503 | ecosystem: Environmental > Aquatic > Marine > Epipelagic | place: Germany:Helgoland, sampling site Kabeltonne...
AGACCTGCCATGAACGAACTATAAGCGTCCCCTCGAGGAAATAGCCCTCCGTTTTTCTATGGGCTATGTGACCGGGAAGAATTAGTTGAGATTCAATAAGACTAGCTATCAAGCAGAAGACGACTACTCCACCGATAACATTTGAAAATGCACCAAATTGCCCTCCTTGAAGCAACAAGGGAAGGAATGCCGCCACGGTAGTAAGAACGCCAAAAATAACGGGAACAGACACCTCAAGCGTACCCTCGATCGCTGCAGACTCCTTATCATATCCTTTCTGCTCGAATGCATAAATTCTCTCACCAACTACAATTGCGTCATCAACAACAATTCCCAACACCAAAATAAACCCCATAACAGTCAAGGAACTAATAGTTAGCCCAGCGGTAGGGAATATCATTAATGCACCAAAAATGGCTATAGGAATCCCAGCGGCTACCCAGATCGCCACTTTAAAGCGCAGGAAAAGTGCTAAAATCACCAATACCAATAGCAAGCCTGTATATGCATTCCCAGCTACTGTCGCGATTCTCGTTTGCGTGCTTATAGAAGAATCAGTGATCACTTCCAGCTTCATACCATTGGGTAAATCGAACTCAGTCGATGCCATGAAAGCACGAACTTGCTGTGCCGAAGTGACAATATCCTCATCGCCTATACGCAAAACATCGATGATCGCAGCGTTAACTCCATTGTGGCGCGCGTCTAGATACCCTTCTTCAAAACCGTCTCGAACTATAGCTATTTCACTCAGGCGCAGTTGGGTGCCATCGGGATAAGATTTCACAACAATATTTTCGTACTCGCCACCCGAATAGACCTGACCTTTAGTTCGAAGCAGTATCTCACCAGATTCAGTTCGAATGGTGCCTCCGGGCAAGTCTAAGGAAGCCCTGTCGATCGCTCTAGATATTTGGTCGAGGGTGAGGTCATATTGCCGCAGTGTACGCTCAGAAACCTCGATCGAAATTTCAAACGGCCGGATGTACTCAACATTTACAGAAGAAACCTCACTTAAATCCAGCAGGTCATTTCGAATCTCTTCAGCAATATTTTTCAGGCTCTGATCATCAGAATCCGAAGACAGTGCCATTGTCATTACATTTCCCGAGCTACTGAAGGCACGGACAACTGGTTTTTCTGTTTCCGTAGGGAAAGTAGAGATAGCGTCTACTTTCCCTTTTATATCATTGAGCACTCGATTCAAATCAGCACCGCTGGCAACCGTTAGAGTCGAATCGCAGCCACCTTCCCGAGCTGTGGTGGTAAATTGGTCAATGTTTTCGGTACCCTCTAGGGCCTCCTCTATACGCAGACAGACCGCGGATTCAGATTCTGCTGGAGTCGCGCCCAAGTAAGCTACGCTTACCTGAATCACCCCAAAATCCATATCAGGAAATTCCTCCTGGTTAAGAGATTTATAAGAAATAAATCCCCCAACCAAGAAAATAATCATCATTAAATTTGCAGCGACTGGGTTTTTAATGAACCAGGTAATGGGAGTTCTCAAAAAATTGACCTCTGTTTTAGATGAATTTAAATTCGAAAAATTTTAAGTGATACCAAAATAAAAACTATATATTTTCAATAACCGGTTGCACGGACATACCATTAACTACAGCTTGAATCGGAGACGTACAGATATATTCACCCGCCAGCAGTCCTCCACTTATCAAAACACGATCTTCTTCCAATCGAAATATTTCTACATCGCGGTAGTACATCTTATTCTCTGCATCTACAACCAAGACTTGGTTGTTGTTTCGAATGACTGATCTGGGCAAATCGATCATGTCCTCTGCTTCCTTACCAACAATATTTGCCTGAACAAAAAGGCCGATGGGTAAAGGAATCTGCTGGGATGATAATTCATTCAATCTTTTAGCATTTTCGACAGGCTGCTGAACTCGAATAATTGTCTGGACAGTATTGCTGTTCGGATCGATTGTTGCTTCGGCTCTAACCAGCTTCCCTCGCCAATGGTGCTCTTCCCCACCATAGAAGCCTGTGAGTGTGACATCTGGCGCCGCATTTCCGACTAACTCACCACGAGTACCCAATGGAATATCCAGATAACCAAGCTGGCGAATGGCTAGTGGAAGTCGCACTTCTACTTCATCTGCGCCATAAAGAATGGCAGCAGATTGAGCACGATTAATATATTGGCCTAATTCAACCTCTCGAGTTTCGATAATGGCGTTAAAGGGAGCTTTAATTTCTGTACGCTCCAAATCAAGCTGTGCTTGCTTATAGCTGGCCTGAGAATCAAGAAGTCTGGCTGCATTCACGTCCGCTGCACGCCGCGCGTCCTGTAATTGCGAGTCGCTGGCCAGACGCTGTTCGGCTAACCCTGCCAGTCGCTCTAATTCATTGTTCGCATGACTCGATTCGGCCTGAGCCTGTTGCATGGACGCACTAGCACGTGCCAGAACTGTTTCAAAGTCACTGCTTTCTAATCGCAGAAGAACTTCTCCTTCTTCCACATAAGCACCCGCCTGCATGGATGGAGAAATCCAGGCTATAGGACCCGCTACTGCAGCAGATACACTGGCAAGCTGAGCTGCCTGAACCCTACCCTGAGATTCAACAACTAACTGAACTGATTGTTGTTTTACTTCCGTCACTCTTACACTCACCGGAATCATTTCTGGAGCAGATTCAATGACTGCTGTTGGCGTTCGAAGCAACAACACCGTAATGAGCAGGGAGAACAGTAATATCACTATAGGCAAAGCTACGCGCTTCATACGGCTACTCCGACCGAGTCTATTAAGGCTAGACGACATTTAATGAATATTTCGTTCATCTCATTTATTGTTTGTTTGTTCATTTTTACACGTTATCCGTCTAAGTTTTCAGTATTGATGGCTCAACCAGCTTTTCTGATCACCCGTTATAGTGGTATTAATTCCATCTGCGATTACTTGGCAAACTTCAACAAAGTGGGCTTGCATAGCCAAAGCGGCGAAGACAGAATCGTTACTCAGAAAATTATTTTCAGAAAATTCAAAAAATACAGCAAAGTGTCCTCATCCATTTTTCTAGCTTTATACGAATTTTCTTCATTTATAGGATCACTTTTACCTATACAACTACTATAAATACGAGAAAATCGATTAATATCCCCAATCTATCTATCTCTAATCCAGCTCGCCTCGGCGCTTTATGCCTGTTCAAGCCCCACTAAACTGCTCGGATCGATGGCCTTCAGAGTTAAACCTGAGCGCTTTGCCGACTGTACCGCGTAGCTCTTCAAAATAATTCTGCATAGCTTTGCTTGCTAACTCACCATCTCGTTTGCTTAAACTCACCCCAAGGGTAGTCAGCAGCCTATCTGTAGAGCCCTTCTTCAAATCAGGCTGAAATCCGCGTTTCATCATCTGATCCACAAACTGTGCCTTCAGATCATTTCTTATAAGCCTCACCACTAAATTGTCCGCAATAGTCGACATGGCCTCCAAGAATTCCCGCCAACGGGGCTGCATAGCTTCAATATCATCAGAATGGTTTGCTAATTCTACGAGCAACTGCTTTAGCTGTGTAAGTTGCTCTGGTGACGCCGCGTTGACGGCATTCTTTACTGTCATGGAGGTCAATACACTAAACGTCTGCAAGAATTGATCGACAAGAAGCGGGTCTGGATGATCATCAAGTGCTAAGAGGGGACCCAGAACCGCCAAACTAGCCGAATTCACGCTCTGCACGCGCGCACCGCCTGGTTGCGTGTGAATTAGCCCTAGCTGCTCCAGTTGCGACAGTGCCTCGCGCACAGCACCGCGGCTGGCATCAAATCGTGCAGCGAGATCACGCTCTGAGGGGAAACGATCGCCACTTCGATAGCGTTGCCGAAGTATTTCGTCACGCAGAATATCGGCGATTTCATGGCTAATTGTGTTATTTGAGGACATCGATCGCCTATTTATTTCGAACGCTTGGCGCCAGGAGGCGTACATTTTTTGGTCGGACCAAATTGGTCAGACCAAATATAGAGCCAAAATCCTATATTACAAGCTGCTGGAGACGAACCGAGTGATATTTTTGCTGACCAGAAAATCGTGGGCTATAAGAAGGCCGGCACATAAAACCACGCAGTCAAATGAACTAAACAATGAGATTTCGGCACAGTCGATGCGCTGTAGGACATGGTTTTAACCGGTGCGTCGAAATCGAGTTCATGGTTTACGTTACTAAGCGGTATCTCACGAAGATTTCGGCATCGACATCCTGCAGATAGTGGTCGCCGCACTCGCTTTTTCACTCGCAAAAAAGATGCAGAAAAACGCGCCACTTGTGGCCGAAGTGATTATTTACTTGTATCCTGTAGAAAATTTACCTGAGTCCTATCGCCTTCAACGCAAGGGTACTCAATTGTCCTGTAAAACCAATAACAATAGATTTCAGCAGGGCTATGCTCCTGTCCACGCTTTAAAAACCCCCTTTCACTGGTAGGCGGATAGTTGAAAATTACTGTATGGAAGCGATAAAAAAGTATTTAGTCGACAACTTCGAAGGGGGTTTTGTCCTCGTAATTTTGGTATTCGTGAGCGTTACCGTGTGGCTAGTGGAAGCAAAGCTATCTTTCTTGAACTTCTTCTATCTACCGATCTTATTGAGTTCCTACTACCTAGGCACTCGTTCCGGTGTATTGGGTGCGTTCTTCACCTTTCTAGTCATCGCCCTGTTCGCTAGCATCTACCCTGATCGCTTCACTGCCTCTTTGGACAATTTTGGCCTTGCCGCTTCGGTACTAACTTGGGGCGGCTTCTTAATACTGACCGCTGTCATCGTAGGCTTCACCCACCGCGAGTTGCAAGATAAGGTAACCGAGGCGCTACTTTCAAAAGCCGAGGCCAGTGGAAATGCTGAACTGCTTGAACAGACCATGGCCACCATTCAAGAGTTCGAATCTGAGCTAGACTATAAGGTCAATGAAAGAACCCGCGTACTCGAAGAGAAGACGAAATCTATTACGGCCCATAAAGAAAGGGTAGAGGAAACACTCTACTCAACCATGGATCCAGCTGTTGTTAAGCTGATGATCCAGGGTCGCATCCGCACAGAAAATAGACACATTAGCGTAATGCGATCAAATCTTAAGGGCTTCACCAAGTATTCTGAAAAGCACCCCCCAGATGTCGTGATTACTGAATTGAACAAATTCTTAGGAGACATGGAAACCATTCTGCTTAACTACAACGCCCATATCGACAAGTTTATGGGTGATGGCATCATGTCCGAATTCGGCGCACCCATTCATTATAAGAAACACACTCTTCTCGCCGTGGCCTGTGCCTGGAAGATGCAGGAGAAAATGCAGAACGCCGAGCATCCTTGCGAACTCAGAATTGGCATATCAACTGGTGTCGCCACTACTGGCATGATCGGTGTAAAGCGTCAGTCATTTACGGCATTCGGCGACATCGTGAATCTAGCCTCACGCATCGAAGGCATGTGCGAACCGGGCCGTGTCACAGTCGATGAATCAACATTTACTGAATGTAACGATATTTTCGATTTCAAACCCGTCTCTGCCCTCCCAACCTATACACGATCAGGCAACCACGCTCTAGTCGACGAAATTTCAATTCTAATCAAAGCGGTAAGTGCAAACGTCGACAATGTCTCAATGCGCATCGAGTTGGCCCAGCTCTTAAAGGAAGCGAACGACCTAGAGCAGGCACATCTGCATTTAAAAAGCGCCATGGAACTCGAACCCAGCAACAAAGAGGTAAAAGCTGCCTATGCAGAGGTCTCAGTATTAATGGAAGAGCAACGGGACCTCACAGTTCGTGAGCGCCGCAGCATTATCCGTCTCTACGAAGTTGTCCGGTTCAAGGATCCTCTTAACAGAGCGTCACAACTTCCTTCGCACTTGCTGGAAAATATACAAGAGAAACTAGACCAACTCGTTACCTATCCGGAAGACTTTATTTTGCCAGTTGAATGCTTAGATGGCTCCGTTGGCTTCTCTCGGCTTACGGGTATCACCGCATTTCTGATCGCAGATCGAATGAATCTTGTCGATCAAGAGAAGCACGACATACTCGAAGCCGGCTATCTGGCTGAAATCGGTAAAACTATTGTGCCTGAAAATATATTGAACCGTAATGGTAGCCTAAGCGAAGACGACTACACTCATGTCTACATGCACCCAAGAGAGGGTGTGCGCAAGCTGCGCAATACCGGCTACGAAAATGAGAAAATGCTGGAAATCATCGAGTGCCACCACGAGAACTTCGATGGCTCTGGCTATCCCGCAGGTATTCAAGGTGAAAACATACCAATCGGCGCACGCATACTGGCAGTAGCCGAGTCCTATATCAGCCTAACCATGAACCGACCTTACCGAAATCCGCGGGACGGCAAAGCGGCACTGACTGAGATCAGCAAGTATGTTCACAGAGGCAAGTTTGATCCTATTGTAGTAGACACATTGTCTGAAATCGTTAGCATGCTCGATAAAAAATAGCCCAAAACATTCTATATGAGGAATTACAACAATGAGAAATACTAGCAGAATTACAACAATCGCCTTGCTGGCAATTTTACTTTCAGCGTGCAGCTTGTTCGCCCCCAAGACTGTTTGGATCGACGTGCGCTCGCTCGATGAATACAACGAAGACCATATCTCTAATACAGAACACATCCCCCACCTTGAGATCGCCGCGCAGATAAGCGACCTTGATTTGGATAAAGATACGTCTATCAAGTTGTTCTGCCGCAGCGGCGTTAGAGCAGGCCTTGCGCAAACAGTATTGCAAGACCTAGGCTACACCAACGTAGAGAATGTCGGCGGCATTGCAGATGCTAGAGTAGTTTTAAGTCAGTAACAGCGCAGCATTCATGTTGTAGATATGTAAACGGGCGGAGGGAATGCTAATTCCCTACGCCCGTTTTTATTAGCTGACTAGGCACATCGAACTACGAATTCTAGCCAATGGGCCTTTACTAAACAGGTCATCCCAACGTATAGCAAGCATTCTGCTACTGCGCACTTTGCGTGTAGTTTCGCTCTAGACATGGCAAACTTGAAAAAACAACACAATAGCGCCGCCACGCGGCAGGAGCGAATCATGTACCTTTCTAAAAAACTAGTTATCAATATGCTTGCTGGCTGCACGCTCGCACTAGCGGGAGGCATCGCCAATGCTGCCGATGCCAATGTTTCTGCCGCACTATCCCATTCCGATCGTCCCAGCGGCGACGCCGATGCAGACGAGAGGCGCAAACCGGGTCAGGTGCTCGCATTCGCAGGGCTTGAGACTGGCATGGATGTTCTCGAGCTTGAGGCAGGCGGCGGTTATTACACAGAGATTCTAAGTCGTTCTGTGGGCCCTAGTGGTAGTGTCATTCTACAACACGCACCGGGCTTAATGGGGTTCGTTGGTGATGGCATCGATCTGCGTACAGCGAACAACCGACTGACGAATGTCACAGTAAGCATCACTCAGTTCGATGATCTAGATGCCGCCGACAACTCAGTCGACATGGTGACTTGGATTCAGGGACCACACGAACTTGGTTTCGCACCGGATGGGAATAGCCTAGGTGACGCAGCTGGTGCCTTTCGCGAGATCGCTAGAGTATTGAAGCCAGGTGGCGTGCTCGTTGCCTCCGATCATCAGGCCCCTGCAGGAGCGGGGCTGGAAGCCGGTGGAACCTTGCACCGTATTGAAGAAATTTGGGTTACTGAGATGGCAGCAGCGGCAGGGCTCAGCGTCGCAGCCACCTCTGACCTGTTGAAGAATTCAGACGACCCGCTAACTGATGGCGTCTTTGCACCGTCCATTCGCGGCAACACTAGTCAGTTTTTGGTTCTGTACAGAAAATAAAAGAATAGAAATTCTAATCAGCAATCAATGATGTCAATACGCGTCGCTGGCCCTCGAAGGGTCGGCGACCGTGCATTACTAAGAAGTTATCCACCAACGCCACGTCACCTGACTGCCAGGGAATATCGAAGCTAAGTTCATCACCAATGTGTATCGCCTTCACCATCGCCTGGGTGCTGATCTCAGAATCATCGCCAAAGCGAATCGATTTTTGTTTGGCGTTGCGCGTGTCTTTCCAACCACGAAATGCTGCGATGAGTTGATTAAAAAATACTCGTAGGCCGTTTTGGGTTTCTCGTATTGCCGGTAATACAGCAGTAGTCACGCGTAGACTATTTTCCTCCAACCACTGCCACTGGTAACCCAATTTTCGCAGCTTGTCCTCGGCGGCAGACTTATTGTCTGTGCTCAGTGTGCTGCGCCAACTTCGACCCTGACCGGACTCGGAATCATCAATATCTGGCATCACATTAGAGTAGCGCACGCCCTTCTTGGCACAGTCCGCGACAAATTCCGGCGCTTGCTTTTCCAACTCTGCAATAACACGTCGGAACGGCACTATGGCATCGCGCCCCCGCTGTGAGCGGCCTGTTCACAATAAAAAAACAATTTTGAGGGGTAGATCGGGGTCTGCGTCATCTCATGGTGTAGGAAAATAGAAACAGATGCCGGTAGCCGATCTCGATGGCGTCGCAGACCACGTTTGCAGTTGCTTCCTTCTCTTATCTTCCAAAGCCCAAGGCCTAGCGCTGGCATTGCACTGCCAGCCACTTCAATTGTCGATGTCATTCTCTATCTAGATATAATTCAAGTTGATGTTGAGTGGCAGCTGCTACTGCGAAAGCGCAGCTGCCAATTTATGCAGATCAATGTATTGAGCTATTTCAATCGGGTTACCGGTAGCAATTGATTCTTGTGCGGCGCTCGCCACGATCATTGCCCACAAGCCTTGCAGTGGCGTTGCGCTGTCCACCAACTTTCCTTCCAAGCGATCGAGGAATGCACTGTGCTCGTAATAGGTCGCTCCATGATGACCAGACTTCTCGATTGCAGCCGGATAGCCAAGCTTAGTCGTACGCGAGGCACCCTGTTCGCCGAGATAAACAGAGACAGATGCATCCGGCGCCTTCATTTGCTGTAGGTCTACTCTCTCGCAGGCAAGCAGCCTTCCCTCATCACCACATATCACCAGCTCTTCATAGAAGTCGGGGCAGAACATGTTGAGAGCGACCGTGGCACGCACACCATTGCTGTAGTCGATAGTGACGAAACTGTGATCATCGATGTCGGACTTCTTGCCGTCCTTCTCGAAGTCCAGAAAGTTAACTGCCTGCCCGCCACTGGCGAAGACACGCTGCGGCTTAGAGTCGGCGAGTAGATTGATCAGATCGAAATAGTGACAGCACTTCTCTACCAGAGTCCCTCCGCTGTATTCGTTGAACTTGTTCCACTGCCCAACTTTATCCAGAAACGGAGGCCGATATTCAGTCATGCTAATGGCCTTGATCACGCCTAAGGACCTACGAGATAGCGCCTCATGAAAGGCCTCCACATATTGTGCCTTGTAGCGATATTGCAGCCCTATCTGAATGAAGGACGCATAGCTGCTCGCCTGCTCGATTATTCTAGTCGCATCATTAAGAGAGGTTGCCATGGGCTTCTCTAGGAAGATCGGCTTGCCGGATTTAAGTGCTACTTGCAGCACATCAAAATGGGTGAAATTCGGCGTGCAGATAAACAGTGCATCGGCGGCAGGTTCCATACACGCCGCTTCCAAATCGTCGTAGCGGACAAGACCCTCACTAGAATAATCCTTGAATCCCGCTTCGGCTGCATCGAGACTTTGCTCGCTAGTATCGAAGATGCCGTGAATACTGGCGCGACCTAATGTCGCCGCGACACGCATATGCTCCTGACCAATCGTGCCAGTTCCTATAACAACTAGTTTATGAGAAGGTGCTTCCGATCGATAAAGCTATTTGTCTGACTCGGGAATATGCTACTGATTGCCTGCAGTTTCGAAGGAGCGCAGTCTTAGCTTTTTAGAATTGGTCATCTTTCAAGTGTCTTTCTCTATTGCATCTGCCGTAGCGCCAGTCCCAGCGCCCAGCAGAATTAAGGAGGGCGTATCATGACGCGCAATCCACCACCAAACAACTACATTTACTGCGATAAGCAAAAATAGCAGCGGCCAGAATGCAGCGCTCAACCCATCAACTAGACCAATAGGCGAGAACAGTAAATACAGAGCAATGACACAAGAAATCAAGGTAGTTGCACAGGGGATTGCGAAGCGCCATGGATTCATATCGACCTTGTTCTGCGCAGAGTAGGTCCAGGCTTGACTCAACGGATAGAAATACCCTATCGCCAGCATGATGCCCACCTCAACGAAGAACAGAATGGCGTAGAGATGCAGGAAGTGGATGCCAAGCAAGTCGTTGAACGCAAACTGAAAGAGTCCATAAGCAATAATATGAAAAACTATTACTATCTTCGGGCCCAGCGCTGGAACCCGTTTCGTAAATAGACCAACCATGACGATAGCGATGACCGGAATATTGTAGAAGCCTGTGAAGATTCGGATGATCTGCCATAGACCTTCTGGTGCAAACTGCAATAGAGGTGCAACAATAAAAGAGAACAAGGCGATGACGATGCTGGCGATCTTCGCTACGCGAAGCAGCTGCGCATCGCTCAACCCCCCTTTCTTCATAGGCGCGTAGACATCGAGACAAAAAAGAGTGGCAGCACTATTGAGTAGGGAGTTGAAGGAACTAAAAACGGCACCCAGCAAAACAGCGAGAAAGAAACCAGTCGCGTAGACTGGCAATACATCTCGAATGAGTTGCGGATACGCTAGATCGATTGTCGCTAGACCTGGGCCATACATATGGAAGGCGATCACACCAGGAATCATCATCATGAACGGCACCAACACCTTGAAGAACCCAGAGAACAGCACTCCCTTCTGTCCTTCGGCGAGATTCTTCGCGCCAAGCGTTCGTTGAATCACATACTGGTTCGTACACCAATAGAATAGATTCGCGAACAGCATGCCGGTAAACAAGGTGCTAAATGGCGTTGGATCTGAAGAAGAGCCGATCGCATTGAGCTTTTGCGTCTCGGTGCTGGTAATAATATTCAGGCCTTCACCTATGCTGCCGTTACCCAGAGCTGACAAGCCGAGTAACGGTACGGCGATGCCGATTATAAGCAGCCCGATCCCGTTTAGCGTGTCGGAAATTGCCACGGCACGCAGGCCGCCGAATACTGCATAAACGGCACCGACGCAGCCAATGCAGACAATAGTCAGTGCCAATGCCTGACTATAAGGAATGTCGAGTAAGGCAGGCACATCAAATAGTTGCAGGACGGCGATAGAGCCTGAATAGAGAACTGATGGAATCGTAACTAGCCCATAGCCGACCATGAACAAAATGACCGACATGCGCCTGACACCATCATCGAATCTGTCATTTAAGAACTCGGGCAAGGTAGTGAAAGCGCCGGCTAAGTACCGCGGCAAGAAAATAAAGGCCATGCAGATGGTCGCGAAGGCGGCTGTCACCTCCCAAGCCATGCTGCTCATGTTAAAACCGTAGGACGAACCGTTGAGGCCTATTAGTTGTTCGGCAGACAAATTGGTAAGCAGCATCGAACCGGCGATGAAGACCGCACTCAAGCCTCGGCCTGCTAGGAAATAGCCATCCTTAGTGCTGACTTCACCTCGAGTCTTGATATAGGAGACCCAAGCCACAATACCCATAAAGAATATACAGCTGAGAATTGTTAGAGCGATTTCGTTGCTGGTCACTAGAAATACGGCCTTGGGCTGGGGTTTCGCGGGGAATCAGTCTAACAAGCAGCGCTGGCACTGCCAATGGAAGCATAGATATTGTAAGACTCTAGTCCTTCGTCATTTCGCCGCGCAGATACTCAAGCGCGACAGTGATTGACTCGCCATTAACATCTACCAAACGGTTTGCCTGGCGCATTGCCTCATCGGGTATGCTATCGACGAGAGTATCTAGAATCTGCATAAACTTGGGTTGCGCCGCCGCATTTGCTGAGGCCAATATCATGGCGTCGTAGGCAAGCAATGCATTGCGCGGATCATCCAGCAACAGCAGATCGTAGGCCGCCACGCGGCCATCTGTTGTATAGGCGCTGATGACATCAACCTGCCTCTCCGCTACAGCGGTGTACATGAGCGACACATCGAAGGTGAGTTTGTCTGCAAAGTCCATATTGTAGAGGTCGCGCAGCCGAAACCATTCCGTTCGACCAAAGAACTCTAGATCGGACCCTGCGGAAAGCTCAGCGGCTATAGGTATCAAGTCTTCGATCGATGTAACTCCTAGCTCGAGAGCACGATCGCGGCGCATAGCAAGTGCATAACGATTCTGAAACCCAGTAAAGCCTATCGTTGTTACGTTCTGGTCTTCAAGAAATTCAACGACGCCGCTTCGAATTCCCTGCCTACCAGGATTACTTTCGCGGTTCATGAAATTGGCCCAGACCGTGCCTGTGTATTCAACGTAGACATCCACAGTGCCATTGCGAATCGCCTCGTACACCACAGCCGAGCCCATTCCCAAGCGCTGCTCTACACTGAAACCAGCCTCCTCCAACTCCTGCGCCAGCAAGCCAGCCATGATGTACTGTTC
>Ga0115569_10003067_pt1 | contig 12497 bp, 7 predicted proteins | sample COGITO_mtgs_1205_2_FD_87295 | JGI IMG/M metagenome (GOLD analysis project Ga0115569, IMG submission 87295) | Pelagic marine microbial communities from North Sea - COGITO_mtgs_120503 | ecosystem: Environmental > Aquatic > Marine > Epipelagic | place: Germany:Helgoland, sampling site Kabeltonne...
AAAAGGAAACTTGAAATATCAAGTTTCCTTTTTTTTATGCGAATATATGACTACGAACTCTAGTACAGCACACGAGCCCCATAAAGAACCTGGTTAAAATTAGGTTATAAACTCCTATTTTTTAAGGTTTGAAACAATACGTGGACATTCCTGTTTTAAAATAATAAAAATCTACTAATTAAGTATTTAAAATAAATTTCTTACATTCATAGGAGTAATTTGATGTTTAGCCCCCTATCTATTAAAACTATATGGTTATCAATTGTTCTAAAAAGTTTATTCTTTTTGTTTGTTTTTCGCTCATCTGTTTTCAAACAGTAGTTGGGCAATTTCGATTGTCTCAAATTTCTGGACCTGAGGGTTTGTCTCAAAACACCGTTCATAGCATCGTTCAAGATGATAATGGGTTTTTATGGATTGGTTCCTACGACGGAATCAATAAATATGATGGCTATTCGATGCAGTATTTTAAATACTCTAATTCTGACTATGGATTAAATAGTAATATCATAAAAAGCCTTTTTGAAGATTCCGACCATAATATTTGGGCTGGAACCACTTCAGGTTTAAATCGGATTGATGCCATCACCTCTAAAGTGACGCACTTTTTTAATGACCCACCAACTATTGAATATTTTAATGATCTTGATAATAACCTTTACCAATCTGATCAAGGCTCGTTTTTCTTTAATTTGACAACAGGACTGACGGTGTTTGATGTCGATTCTTTGGGGGATTTAGGTCCCTGTAAAACACTTCAAGCTCCAAAGGACGTTAAAGCGATGCCAGAAAAAATAATTAAATCTACGAAATCGGGGCACTGGTTTTATACTCCTGAAAATCCTGTGAAGTTATTCAAAACATATATAAAAAATAGCCAAAACAATTTTGATGTTACGATGCAGCCAACGTCAATTGTAGATCCTTTTTTTGAGACTGGGTATATGATAGATATGATTGAAGATGCCAATAACACTCTATGGGTTCTTAGTAATAAGTTACAACTTTTATCCATTAAGCTCGACGATAACTTGCAAGTTATTGAGCAAAATAAAATTGATTTATTAAATGAGGATCAGGATTTTAATTTCTTAAATTTAACAAAAGTGATCATGCAATTTGACCAATCTAATCGTCTTTGGATTGGAGGAAATGGGTTGTTATTGAATTATGATATAAATTCGAAAAAAGTCATCGATTTGAAACAAACAAAGAATTTGAATGTTGATTTCAGCTTCAATCAAATCCAACATTTATTTATAGATCGTTCAAATATTCTTTGGCTAGGAACTTCCAATAAAGGTGTTTTTAAAATGGATTTAGAAAACACTAGCTTTTCTAATTCAATCGACTTCACTCGAAATTCGAAAACGTATTCATCTAAATTTAAAAACCACCCGATACAAGCTATGACAGAAGACCATCAAGGCAATCTATGGCTTGGACTTTATGAAGACGGTGGCCTAGGGTATATAAACGAAAGTACATTAAGATCTACTTTATCAAATTCAGAATCTTCACAATGGGGTTTTAAGTTTTTAGACGCTTTTCGATCTGATAATATCAAACGGCTTATGACAGATCATCGCGGCGATGTATGGGTGGGAAGCCAAAAAGGATTGAATAAAGTGTCTTACAGCGCATCACTTGCTAAGCATGTAGTTTCTAACTTTAATGGAATTAAAAATCTTGATGGGCATCTCATTGATGACACGGTTTTTGCAATTGATGAAGATCGTTACCACAATATTTGGGTTGGATACTGGGGTAGTGGTTTGGTTAAGTTGTCAATGAATCCAAAATCTCAAAGGTATAGCACCACAATTTTTCAACAAAAGACACACAATCCTTCAAGTCTTTCAAGCAATTATGTAAGAGATGTTTTAGAAGACACGGCTGGAAATTTATGGGTTGGAACCATTAGTGGTTTAAATTTTTCAAAGTCTCCACTTTCAAGAGAACTAAGTTTCACTTCTTTTTTTAACGACACAAAAAACTCAAAAAGTTTAAATAACAATTATGTTTTAGATATTTTTCAAGCACGTGATGGAACAATTTATGTAGGTACATTTGGCGGGGGGTTAAATATAGTTAAAGACTCTAAAAACCCTCTAGATTTCCTTCATGTTACTTCAGCTGATGGATTGCCTAGTGACACCGTTTATCAAATAAAGGAAGACGATGATGGACGAATATGGATGCTTCATGTTCGTGAAATTTCAATGTGGGATCCGATCACAAAAGTGGTGAAGTATTATCAATTACAAGACGGGTTTTCTGTAACCGAGTTTAAAGATAATGCCATGATTTACACCAAATCGGGTATGATCGTCGCTGGCGGTTCAAATGGATTTACCTTTATGAACTCAAAAGGATTTTCTGTCAATAAAACACCGCCTCAATTACAAATTACAGATTTAAAATTATTTGATACTTCTGTGAAACCATTTCAAAAAATTAACGGTCAAGTTATCTTAAAAAATACAATAAATAATACAAGTCTTATTCATTTGCCCTTTAACCAAAATTCTATTGAGTTCGTCTTCTCGAGCTTACACTTTTCTAACCCTGAAAAAAATCAGTATAAATTTAAATTAGAAGGGTTTGAAGAAAAATGGCAGCATTCAACAGGTAATGTTAGGCGTTTTGCTTCCTATACAAATCTTTCCCCTGGCACGTATGTTTTTAAATTGATGGGTTCTAATAGCGAAGGAGTTTGGTCGGATGAGATTAAAGAAGTTAAGTTAATTATAGCATCCCCTTGGTATTTACAACCATGGGTTTTAGGTATCTTTTTGGTTTTGATTTTGTCAGCTGTTATTGGTTTAGTCAAGATTCGTTTAAACCAAATTCGATTAAAAAGTCAAATTCAATTAGAAAGTGTTTTACACGAAAAATCAGAAGAATTAAATCGAATGAAACTTCAGTTTTTTACAAATATTTCACATGAACTTAGGACACCGTTGACACTAATTATTGGCCCTTTACAACAAATAATGAGTGGGCAATCAGATGTGGAGTATTTAAAAAAGCTCAACAGCGTCATGTTAAAAAACTCTAAAAGATTACTCAAATTAATAAACCAACTAATGGATTTTAGAAAGGCTGAATCTGGTAATTTGAATTTATTGGTTCACTATCAAAATCTTTCAAGTTTTGTCTATGAAATTTATGAGGCTTTTGAAGAAATTGCATCTAATAAAAGGATTAAATTTTTAATTATCAATGACGACCCAATAGAAGATGCTTGGTTTGATAGCGATAAAATCGAAAAAATAATTTATAACCTATTATCGAATGCTTTTAAATATACTCCAAAAGGTAAAACAATTCAATTAACTCTAAAAAAAGTTATTATTGATGGAATTGCACATGCCGAATTAAAGGTGATTGATTTTGGAGTAGGTATTTCAAAGGAACACCTTTCTAGTGTTTTTGATCGTTTTTATCAGGCAAAGGAGGAGCCTTCTTTCGATAAGTTAGGGACTGGTTTAGGACTAACATTTGTTAAGCGACTTATTGAAATACACAAAGGTAGTGTCCATATTGAGAGTGAATTACATCAAGGTACTACTTGTACCGTTACTTTTCCTATTGATAAGTCCGCTTTCAATAATGATACTGTGATCGATCATCAACCGCAATATTATGATTTTAATTATACCAAAATCGGAGTTGAGGCGATACAAGAGTCCATAATTCCAATTCTTCAAAACGCAAATCCAGTCGTTCACACAAGTCAAGCACCGACACTTCTAATAGTAGAAGATAATCAAGAACTTTTGGCTTATTTAAAGACCGTTTTTGAAATTAGCTTTAAGGTTTTGACCGCTGTAAACGGAAAAATAGGCTTAGAGCTTGCTCAGTCACAATTACCAGATATTATAATTAGTGATTTGATGATGCCTATTATGGATGGACTTCAGATGTGTAGAACTCTAAAAACAGATATTAATACAAGTCATATTCCTGTAATTATTCTAACAGCGAAGTCGGGTCTTGAAAACGAAAAAATTGGTTTAGAAACAGGCGCAGATGAATTTGTTCTTAAACCATTTAATATTGAAGTTCTACAACTTAGAGTTGAAAATATTGTTAGAACCAAAGCACAATGGATTAAAAAATTTAGCAACGAAAAATCCACTCAATCTTGGAAAGAACTTTCAAATAAAATTGACCAAGATTTCTTGCAAAAAGCTGTGAAAATAATTAAAAACAACATAGATAATCCCAATTTTTCTGTAGAAACTTTCTCTAGAGAAATTGGAATGAGTCGGTCTTCTTTGTTTAATAAAATAAAATCTATAACGGGGAAATCAACTTCAGAATTTATTCGAAACATTCGTTTAAAACGTGCAGTCAAATTATTAAAATCGGGTACATACTCCATTACAGAAGTGGTCTATCTCTCTGGTTTTATGGATCCTAAGTATTTTAGAACATGCTTTAAGAAACAACATGGGAAAACGCCAAGTGAATTCATAAAAGATTTTAAGAAATCGGGACTTTAGGATGTTCAAATCACCTCTTCTTAAAACCATTAAACCCTTAAGTAAAGTTTGATTTTATTTATAATTGTATTCTTAACTCCTTTTTACTATGAAAAATAAATTTATAATTCTGATTTTTTTATGTTTTGTGTTTTCGATACGATGCTTTGCCCAATCGGATCAACAACGACCTAATATTCTTTTTATAGCTGTAGATGACTTAAAGCCTACCATTGGAAGTTTTGGCGATACGTTTGCTCAAACTCCAGTGATGGATGCACTTTCTAGTGAAGCTACCGTTTTTTTAAACAACCATACCCAACAGGCGGTTTGTGGACCTTCTCGAGCGAGTTTGATGACTGGTAAAAGACCTGACTATACTAAAGTTAGAGACCTTAAAACGAGAATGCGAGATATCAATCCAGATATTTTAACAATTCCAGAATATTTTAAAAACAATGGCTATCACACGGTTGGAATTGGTAAAATTTATGATCCACGTTGTGTGGATAACGATCGTGATAAGCCTTCTTGGTCAGTACCTTTTATTAAAGAAGGTCAACTCGAATACGATAAAGCGTATGGAGAACCAGCTTTTGGATATTATCAAAACAAAGAAATCAAAAATCAGATTCGGTTATTAAGAGCAGAGGCCAAAGCCCAAGGTAAAAAAAATGTAAATAAACATGTAAGAAACCAATATAAACCCCCAGTAGGAAGTGCCGATGTTCCAGATGAAGCTTATGTTGATGGCGCAATTGCAGAGAAAACGAAGCTATTACTCCAAGATTTAAGCAAAGATCAAACGGAACCTTTCTTTTTGGCGGTTGGATTTAAACGTCCCCACTTACCATTCACTGCACCTCAAAAATATTGGGATTTGTATAATCGAGAGGATATTCAGTTAGCCAAGTTCCAAAAGAAGTCAGTTAATGGCCCAGATGTTGCGTATCATACTTCGGGTGAAATGCAGTCTTATAAAACACTCGAAAGTGAATTCACCATCTCCGATGAGAATCTGTTGAGCTTAGACGATTCCTTTCAAAAAGAGTTGATTCATGGCTACTATGCGTGCACAAGTTATATAGACACTCAAATCGGAAAAATACTAAAAACACTCAAAGAAACTGGTCTAGACGAAAACACGATTATCGTTGTTTGGGGAGATCATGGCTGGCATTTAGGCGATCATAGTTTATGGTGCAAACACTCCAATTTTGAACAAGCCACGCGTTCGCCTTTAATTATTTATAATCCTAAAATTAAAAAAGGGGTTAAAGTGACTTCTCCTACTGAGTTTGTGGATATCTTTCCAACACTTTGCGAGGCTGCTAATTTAAGTATTCCCGATAATTTAGATGGTGCTAGTTTAAATTCATTGGTCGAAGGAAAAACAACATCTCCAAAATCATACGCAGTAAGTCAATGGCATAGTGCAAAAAAGAATGGGTATAGTTTCCGAACAGAGCAGTATCGATATACCGTTTGGGTTTCTGACAAAAAAAGTACAGAACCTATTTTTGAAAAGGACATTTTTGCTGAAGAATTGTATGATTATAAAACAGATCCTCTTGAGACCTATAATAGAATTGATGATGAAGCCTATGCGATGCATAAACAACGCTTTCAAAAAATAGCAGCAAATTATTTTCATTCTCAATCAAATAAAAAATCTAATTCATCAGAAACTCCTCCTAAAAAAACCTTAAAAAAGTCAACAAAAAACAACAAATTAATTATTGGTGCTACTTTAAATTATAATGAAATTAATTCCGAAAAAAGTAAGTTGTATCTCAAAGACTTCAAGTATTTAACACCTGCCAATGCTGCCAAGCAACAAGTCGTACACCCAAAACCGGGTGTTTGGAGATGGAAAAAAATAGATGAATTCATTAAATTTTCTAACCAGCACAATTTGGACGTCCGATTACATGGTCCTATTAGTCCTCAAGCCTCTAGTTGGGCTAAGGAAGACAACAGAACTCCTGAAGAATTAGAGAAAAATATGATTGAGTTCGCAACGACTTTTGCGAAGCGTTTTAATGATGAGCCTACTGTAAAATGGATGGACGTAGTTAATGAAACCGTATTGCCAAGTGGAAAATGGTTTGGTCCAAAAAAAGGAACGAAGTCATGGGAAAACCCATGGTTAACCATTGGATTAGATGAAAATGGATTTCCTAAATATATTTTAAAATCTTTTGAAATTGCAACCAAGCATGCTGCAAATTTAAAATTGGTGTACAACCACAATGGAGGAATGCAACCTAAAATGTGGGATAAAGTCAAAAAAACTATTTTATACATACGCTCCAAAGGATTTAGAGTTGATGCGTTGGGTTGGCAAGGGCATATTAAATTAAGTCCTACCACAATTGGGTTTATAGATGATCAAGAAAAGAATTTGAAAAAATTATCGAAATTGATAGATTGGGCACACGCAAATGACTTAGAGTTTCATGTCACCGAATTGGATTATAAAGTTGAAGATAAATCAAATATTGAAGAAGAACTTAAAATGCAAGCACAACTATATGCAAAACTTATTGAAGTCTTAGAATCAAAAACGAAGACCGGAGTTGTTGCCTTAAACTTATGGGATATGGGCGAGCGATTTAAAAAAAACACAGGGTATTTTCAGTCTATTTATGATGCCAACCTAAAACCAACACCAGCATATAGTGTTATTAAACAAGCATTAAATAAATCTAAAAAATAGATATAGATTGAATTCCGAAGTGAAACAGTTGATTCAACAGTTAAATCTACTTTTAATTAATTCAAATTATGAACAACACTAAATATCTTATTTTTGGATTTTTAATTTTAACGCTTACCATTTCTACATGTAAGTCTTATCGTTCACCTGACTCAGATCATTCAACTTCTAAGCAACCTAATATTGTTTTTATAATGGCCGATGACCATGCCGTAAGTGCTATTAGTGCATACCAAGATTGGTTAGCAGAAATTGCGCCTACACCAAACATTGATCGTATTGCTAATGAAGGTATGTTGATGACTAGAACCTTTAATACAAATTCAATTTGCGGGCCAAGTCGATCCGCAATTCTTACTGGAAAATACAGTCATATAAATGGGTTTTTTAAAAACGAAGAAGGAGGCGATTTTGATGGAAGTCAAATGACCTTTCCTAAGGTTTTTCAAAAATCAGGCTATCAAACCGCAGTGATTGGAAAGTGGCACTTAGGGACTGTTCCTACAGGATTTGATTATTCTAAAGTGATGATCAATTGGGGGGGGCAAGGCACTTATTTTAACCCTATATTTTTAGAAAATGGACGCGATACCATTGTAGAAAAACAACGGCATTCAACCGCGCAAGTGGCCCACGACGCATTGAAGTGGCTAGATACCGGTCGAGATAAAGAAAAACCCTTTATGTTGATGTATCAGTTTAAAGCACCCCACCGCCCATGGGAACCAGCCGAAGAGTTTAAGAGCTTATTTACAAATGGAGACCTTCCACATCCTGCAAATTTTAATGATGACTATACAGGACGGATAGCAGCGAGTGAACAATGGATGGAAATTGAAAATCATATGAATCGGCACGATTTAAAAATCGCACCACCGGAAGGGCTTTCTAAGCGAGAATTAAACGCCTACAATAATTTTGGAAATAAAGGTCAGTTTTGGACACCAAACGATACGTTACAAGGTGCGGCTTTGAAAAATTGGAAATATCAAACGTATATCAAAGACTATTTGCGATGTGTGGCAGGGGTTGACAAAGCCGTAGGCCAGATGTTAGAGTATCTTAAAGCGAATGATTTGCTCGATAATACCATTATTGTGTATACGTCCGATCAAGGCTTTTATTTAGGAGAACACGGTTGGTTTGACAAGCGGTGGATGTATGAAGAATCTTTTAAAATGCCGTTTATGATTCGATATCCAGAATTGATTAAACCAAATTCAGTAAACTCAAATTTACTCCTCAACATAGATTTTGCGCCTACCTTACTAGATTTGGCAGGGATTGCGGTTCCAAAAGATATGCAGGGTGTAAGTTTTAAATCTCAGTTAGAATCCAATAAAAAAGTCGTCACTAGAGATGCGGTCTATTATCATTATTATGAATTTCCAAAATGGCACAATGTCCAACCTCATTATGGCGTTAGAACCGAGCGATATAAGTTGATTCATTATTACTATTCAATGGATGAATGGGAGTTGTTTGATTTAAAAAAGGATCCAAACGAAATGGTCAACCTTTACGGAACTTCTGGGACTGATAAATTAACTCAAAAATTAAAGAATAAAATCAAGGAATTACAAGTTGAGTACACTGATGATATGTCTTTAGAGGACATGCGCGCAATGACCGATATTGTGATTGAACGTGTTTATAACGAAGAAAAGATTAATAAACACTAAATAGTTTTAAGTAATGAAATTCATACAGAATCCTTTATTGATTGTTTATATGTTAGCTGGATTGATTGGATTTTCCCAAAATTCAGTAGAGGTCATTAATCCCTCGACTATGGTGTACAAAACGATCGATACAATTTCGCTTAAGCTACATATTTATAAGCCGAAAAATTTTGATACATCTAAACGCTATAATTGTGTAACCTTTTTTCATGGCGGTGGCTGGAATACAGGAAGTCCAAAAGCTTTTAGAAGACAGTCTATGTATTTTGCATCTCGAGGAATGATTGCGATCTCAGCGGAATATCGATTAAAAAATACGCATGGAACTACGCCTTTTGAAGCGACTGAAGATGCGAAGTCGGCCATTCGTTTTGTGCGACAACATGCAAAACAACTGAACGTAAATCCAAATGCGATCATTGCTGGTGGTGGATCTGCCGGTGGGCACTTAGCAGCCTCTTGTGGCCTTATTTCTAAGTTTGACAATCCAAACGAGGATCTATCCATTAGCTCAGTTCCCAATGCTTTAATTCTTTTAAACCCTGTTATAGATTTAGGGCCAGGTGCGTATGCCCATAAACGCATAGGAAATCGCTTTTTAGACCTATCGCCAACAGACAATATTACAGAGGGCGCACCGCCATCAATCATTCTAGTAGGTACAAATGATCGTATTATCTCGGTTGATATGGTAAAAGCTTTTAAACAAAAAATGGAGGCTGTTGGGAGTCGATGTGATCTCATACTTTATAAAGATCAAGGCCATGCTTTTTTTGCTAAAAAACCAATTAAATACTTTATAGATACAACTCATGAAATTGATAAATTTCTAATCTCATTAGGATATCTGTCCGGTGAATCCACAATAAATGATCAATATTTTAAACTAAATAAAAACAATTAAACAAAACAATTATGAAAAAATCAATCCTTCTTTTTACGTTCTTAATCACATTCTCCTACATTAACTCACAAGAGAATAAATTTGCTACTAAACGAGCGGCCAATGCTGTTTCGGTTATTTCTTCTGAAATGGATTTGACAGAGAGTCAGGCTCAATTTGTTCAGGAAACGCTGTATGCTAAATATTCAGAAAATTTATTGAAAATTAAAGGAAAAAATTTACCTGCAGCTGCTAAAAAAGAAATATTCAAAAATGGAGCCGCAACGGCTAAAAAACGACTTCTTGAAAAATTCTCAAAAGAAGACGTATTAAAAATTAATAAATTAGAAAAACAAAGCATTAAAAAAAAGTAAAACTATTAGGGTTTTAAAAAATGCTGATTTACTGTTTAGTAAAAAATTGGGTAAGCTTTAAGCCTGAAACGATCTCTATTTTTTCAGTTCAACGATCACTTCATTTTTGCGATTAAAAACTTCGTATGGGGCATTATATCCTAAAAAGTAAAAACGGTTTGTATAGGATAGGCTCTGCTTGTCTAAGGCAGCTATCAATTTTTGTTTATACGTTTCAATTTTCGCATCATTCGCCCAGCCCTTAAATTGAATGGCTGCAACCGTTTTTGCAGGCTCAGTTCTCAATTTTATTTGAGATTGGTTGGGTTGAGGGAGTGTTTCTTTGTCAAATTCTTTGGAACCATAAATAACATTGTCATCGAGTCTTCTAATGTCATAGCCACGGGTGAGGTCATCGCTATTTTTTCGTTCCGATCATTATCTCCAAAAATATAGCCTGCCAAAATAGAGAACCCTTTACTTGATGCCTTTTTATATGTTTTAGTAGATAGTTTGACAGAAGTGAATAAAGTGGACTCATAACGCCGTATTTCAAATTGGTCATATGTTTTAGTGACCTCATAAGGATACGTTTCAATATTCCATTGGCTTCTTATGGCAAAAAGCTGTATGATGATAAAAGTGATGAGTAAAACTCCAAGAAATATAGATGTAATTTTCATTTTATAGTTTAGTGATTCGTTCGTTAGATTTAGTCAAATTAGATATCATTAGCTAAATGTGATTCATTGTTGTTATCTATGGTTTTTATTCATCAAAAAAGAAATCGTGGATTTCAATAATATCTCCTCTTCCAATTTGGACAAGGTCTCTTGTTTCTTTTAAAAACATTCCTAAAGATCTTTCGTTATAAATTAATTTTAATTTAGCAGAATAATCATTTACAACGTACATATCACCTGTTAATTTAAAAAACGGTATTACTAACTTGCTTTTGACTCTCACTCCTTTATTGACTACTTTTCCTGCAGTTAACCTCTCTTTTATATACGTGTCATCATTTTCCTTTGAAGCTACTTTTACATAAGAAGTCATCATATTCATCCATTCATCACGATCAAATAAAAACCATTTTATTTAACTAAAATCAATTCCGTATTCATTAATCCATCCTTGACTAGTAAATCCAAATAAAATCTGTTTTCGCCCATTAAGTATTGGTTTGTCAGAAGGGTTAAACTCTTGTATTTTATAGGTAATTACAGAAGTTGCTGACATATCTTTTAATTTTTTACCATCAAAAGAAAGTGTTTTTAGAGAAAAACTGGTTAATTCAGGATTATTAGACAAGATCCATTGCGTTGCTACGAGTTCCGCTCTTTCTTCCATTTGTTTGATAGCAGCAATACCTGCACCAATTGCTAAAACGGCCCCTGCAACAACAGCACCATCATTTTGTGCTTTTACATTCTCAGGGGCTAAATAGAGTAATACAATTAATAGAGTTAGTATTTTTCTCATTGGATAATATTTAAATCACCCACAACGAGTTTTTTCTAGTTTGTTGCAAGTATTAGACGTCTAAATTAGTAAATAAAAACCGAATCTGCCTGCCGTCAGTAAGAAAACCCGTTGAGTCTTTAACCCCAGCTGCCACATGAAATCGAAGATTCGACGAAGTCAATCCTTTTGTGAGGAAATTTAAATGAGCCCTCATACACTCTAAAAACAAACACATTATATATGTCGTTTTTACTCTTTATGATCTACAACATTGCTACAATATATTTTAATATAAACGCTTTTGTGCATTTAAAATATAATTTTTAGTTATTACCAAAAGGTTACTTTATGACCACTGTGATATAGCGCGGCTGTAGAGCAATAAAATTAGCTTTTTAATAATAACATTGAAATCAAAAATGAGCACATTGATTGCTTCATATACTCTAAGTTATTTTATAAGGCATCCTCTGCTAAAACCTTTAAGTGTGTAAACCTCCAGTTAGTTCCCTCCATGTCATAGAATACAATGCTGGACCCATTTATAATTATTTTAGTTTTCAGGTTCTTAACTTTGTCTCAAATAAGCTATTTTTACGTAAAAAATTAACCAATTAATTTTATAATGCGTTATCTAAATTTAGTTTTTATTCTTTTTCCATTTTTTACATCTGCTCAAGTTGATCACTGGGAAAGTGTCGTTTTACCAGGGGACCAATGGAATTACCTCGTACCCACGTCACAACCAAATGCCTCTTGGAATCAATTAGGATTTGATTCATCCAGTTGGAGTACAGGTCCTTCAGGTTTTGGTTATGGAGATGAAGATGATGCCACGGTTATATCCCCTACAATGTCTGTTTATGTCCGTAAAACCTTTGAAATCACGGATGCTACAGCAGTGGA
>Ga0115569_10003068_pt1 | contig 12492 bp, 9 predicted proteins | sample COGITO_mtgs_1205_2_FD_87295 | JGI IMG/M metagenome (GOLD analysis project Ga0115569, IMG submission 87295) | Pelagic marine microbial communities from North Sea - COGITO_mtgs_120503 | ecosystem: Environmental > Aquatic > Marine > Epipelagic | place: Germany:Helgoland, sampling site Kabeltonne...
ATTCAGGCCAGTTTATCACCGAGTCGCTGGTGATTATTGACTACTTGGAGGGCGCAGTTTCCGGCCCTGGTTTGTTACCCGATCAGGCAGAGCATAGGGCGCTGTCGCGCAACCTAGAGCGAATTATTGAGCTGCGTATTGCTCAGGATATGGGGCAATACGTGCATTGCCAAAAATCCCCTCTGGGACTTCCCCAGGATTTACCGCAAGCACAGGCGCTTGCCCAGCGCATGCAGCTGGGCTTTGACTATATTGAGAGCTTGCTACAGGACGGCCGCCAGTTTTTAGAAGGCCCTTCTGCTGGGGTGAGCGACTGCACCCTGGGGGCTTTCTTGCAGTTTATGCGATTTTCCGAGACCGACCTTATCGGTGAGCGTAAGGCCTTACGTGAGTGGGATCAGTCGTATCGAGAGCGAGACGCTGTGAAAAGTTTGTTTATGGTCTAAGCTGCCGAGCGAAGTCGTCATATAGTCGTCATGTTCAAGCTCGATATTGGTGGCTGACAAACAATAATAAAAAGGCATTAGGCCATGCATTCTTTGTTTTACCGGTTCACCCATTGTTGCCTGTTCATTAACGTGGGGTCTCAGACACCCTTTCTTTGCTCAGGCCTGAGCATTCAATCTTGAGCCAGGTTGAAGTGACATCTTCGGCGCTGCCTTTACGGGTGAAGCTAGCCTACGGGCTGGGGTCGGCGGCTTACGGCATAAAAGACAATGGGTTCGCTTATTTTCTGTTGCTGTTTTACGGAACGGTGGTCGGGCTAGAGCCGGCATTGGCGGGTACAGCCTTATTAATCGCATTGCTTGTCGATGCGATTAGCGATCCGGTGGTGGGCTATTGGTCCGATAACACCCGTTCCCGATGGGGCCGTCGGCACCCGTTTATGTACGCCAGTGCCTTGCCCGTCGCTCTTTGCTATTTTTTATTGTGGCAGCCTCCAGAGTTAAGCAATCAGGGTTTGTTTTTTTACCTACTCGGCTTTGCCATTTTGATTCGTACGCTGATTACGTTCTTTGAAACACCCAGCTCAGCGCTTATGCCCGAAATGACTCAGGATTATGATGAACGCACCACAGTGCAAGCCTGGCGTCATTTTTTTGGTTGGGCTGGAGGGGCACTGTTAGCGGTTTTCATGTTTGGTTTCCTTTTGGTGCCGACTGAAAAATATGCCACGGGAACGCTCAATCGAGAGGGTTATGAAGTTTACGGCCTTATAGCGGGGGGGCTTATTTTCATCATCATTTTAATCTCTGCCTTGGGAACTCAAAGTCACGTTCGCATTAAGGACTTTCCGAAGAGACCGACCAAGCGGCTACGCGTAATATTTGCAGAAATCTTTGAGTTATTAAAAGACAAGAGTTTCATTGCGTTGTTCATTTCAGGCATGGCAAGTGCCGCAGCGGGTGGCTTAACAGCAGCGTTAACGTTTTTGATGCTCACTTATTTTTGGGAGTTTTCGTCAATCCAAATTTTTTATTGGACCGCCATGGTGATTGTGTCGGCAACACTGGGCCTCCTCGTAGCGCCTCGCGTCTCGCGCTGGTTGGGTAAAAAACGCGCGGTGATCACGCTGGGGCTCATTGCTTTTTTACTACAGCCTGCCGCGGTTGTTTTACGGCTGTTGGGGTTGCTACCAGAGAACGGCGATCCGCTGTTATTTCCTATGCTATTAACACTGCAAACCATCGATCTAGGAATGATCATTGCAATGCAGGCCATATTGGCTTCTATGATCGCCGACTTGGTGGAGCAGGCCGAGGTTAAAACAGGGCGTCGTAATGAGGGCATATTTTTTGCTGCCATTACCTTTATCAAGAAAACAAACCAGGGTATTGGTACGTTTATCGCGGGCATGCTGCTGCAGGTGGTGGCTTTTCCCAGTGGCGTAGCGCCCAGCGAAGTCCCTGCCGAAACCGTATGGAACTTGGGTGCTTTGCTGGTGCCTTGCCAGTATTTGCTGTGGACGATTATGTTAGTGGCCATTGGCTTTTATCGCATCGACCGTGGCCAACATGAGGCGCACCTGCGGGTTTTGGCCGATCGATAGCCATTAAATGTCATGTGATTCGTTACCCCTATGGCCCAGGGGGATAGAGCTTTGGTGCTAACTCTGTCGCTTTGACCAGAGGTTCCCGGGGTTTGGCCCATAGTTGGCCGAGCCGCTCCTTTCCCATGCCGTGGGGCCCTGTGCATGGAGCAAGAAGGCACAGATTCGGGGAGGGAAGTGGGATATCAGGGTGCCAAAGGTGTTGATATGCCATGACCTGTGACTCTCGTCGGGTCATACTTCAATGAGTCAGTGCGGTGCGAGTATCGCCGAGTTATTAACAGAAGGGGTGTGACTGTGACCCATCGAGTACTGGTCGCGGGTGCGAGTGGCTACATAGGCCGTCATGTTGTTGAGGCCTTATTGCAGCGAGATTATCGTGTTGTCGCGCAATTGCGCCCTAGCGCGCAATGGACGCTGTCGCACCCTAATCTCGAATGTGTTTATGGAGAGCTCACTGAGTCAGCGCAGTGCTTACAGAATATTCAGGCTTGTGACTTCGTCATTTCATGCTTAGCCAGCCGCTCTGGAGGGGTGAGAGACGCCAGGCTTGTAGAATATGACGCCAATAACCGATTGCTCGCCGCCGCCTCCCAATGGGGCGTGCAACGTTTCCTGTTACTTTCGGCGATTTGTGTGCAAAAACCTCGCCTAGCTTTTCAAAAAGAAAAGTTACGCTTTGAGGCCAAACTGCGGGCGTCGAACCTGCCCTGGACAATCATCAGGCCAACAGCGTTCTTTAAATCCTTGTCTGGCCAGATAGCTCGTCTACAGCAGGGCAAATCCTTTTTGGTCTTTGGCAACGGCACACTAACAGCGTGTAAACCGATCGCAGAGCAAGACCTTGCAGCTTATATTGTGGAGCAGCTGACGAGTGAATCAGCGGTCGAGGCCATATTACCTATTGGTGGCCCTGGACCTGCGATTACACCCTTAGGGCAGGCGCAGCTGCTGGGTCATTTACTGCAGCAGCCGATAAAAATCCGCTCCCTGCCGCCACGTTTGTTTCTCATTGTCGCCGCGGTGTTATCGCCCTTTGGACTCGTTTTTAGCCGGGTTCGAGATCAGGCAGAATTTCTCCGTATTGCCCATTTCTATGCCACCGAATCGATGTTGGTTTGGTCTGAGGAATCCTCGACTTACTCTGAAGCACTGACGCCGGAGAGCGGATCAAAAACGCTATCTGATTGTTATCAACAGATCATCCGAGGCGATGTTGTCAGCGAACTCGGAGAGCATAAATTATTTTAAGTGGGAACCGAGCCTTTTTATGAACCCTGTCCCCGCCAGTTTAGCGCCTGACACGCGACCCACTGTTCTTGTGCTTGGGATGGGCGATACCGGCGTGTTAACGGCGAGTCACTTGTCCCGGCAGTGCCGTGTGATTGGCGTCACGACCAAGCCCATGTTGGTGAGTGGCCAAGAGCTGGGGCTGCGTCTTACCGCACACGCACAGTGGCGCCTAAATTACCTCACACCGCTCAATCTTTATCGACGTCTTAGTAGGGTGGAAATTATTCACGGCAAGGCAGTACGCCTTGACCCCATAGCGCGAACAGCTGCACTAGAGCTCGCAGATGGTGGACACCAGCGCCTCCACTGGGATTACCTGGTAATTGCTACGGGAGTGAGTAATGGCTTTTGGCGGGATGAACGTCTTGATACCGGCCAGGTTGTTGAGTCCCGTTTAGCCGCTCAGTGCGCCGCGGTTAAAGCAGCGTCGTCGATTGCCGTTGTGGGCGCCGGACCTTCTGGAACTAGTGCCGCCTTTAACCTAAAGCGTGCGCACCCTAAAAAATCAGTCGCTATATTTTTTCCCGGTCAGGAACTGCTGCCCGGCTACCCTCAGGGCACAAAGAATTATCACCGTGGGCTCTTGGAGCGGCAAGGGGTCATTTTGCACGACGGCCATCGCGCGGTTGTACCTAGCGGTGGCGTGACATCAGGCTTAGCCGGTGGCCGTCTCGAGTTTGAGGGTGGCCAGTCTAGCCATCAGGCTGACCTCATTATTTGGGCAGCTGGCCGGTTGAAACCCCACACGGGTTTTTTACCTCAAGATATGTTGGATGCCGCCGGCTTCGTGCGCACCGATGCCTGTTTGAACGTGGCAGGGTACGCTCGCATCTTTGCCATAGGCGATGTCGCAGCCACGGATCCGCTGCGTTGCTCCGCTCGCAATTGGGCCTATAAAGTTTTGTGCCGGAACCTTTTGGCAAGCATTAAACAGCGCAGATTGCCCGCGCGTTTTAGTCCGCCACCACACCGTTGGGGGTCAGTTGTGGGGCCCCAACCCACCGGACTGCGATTGCATAGCCCCGCCGGAAAATCCCACACCTTGCCGCGCTGGCTTGTGGATTGGTTCTTGTATCCGCTAGTGGTGAGACGCTTTATTTATGGCGGTATTCGCGGCGAAGGGCCGAGGTCACTCGCAAACGATGCATTATCGGGTAAGAACGACGGCTGACTTGTCGGGGTAGGCCCTTGGGTAATCCCTTCTTTATAGGGTCGCGTAGTGTGTTAAAAGAGAGGGAATAAATACGGTGACCGGCTTCAGGGCGATGGGATATTTGGGGAGTAGAACATGAGCAGACAAGATCAAGAGCGGTTTTTAGCCCGGTTCGATCGGGTTGTACTTGACCTCTTCAGCATTGGTGAGCGTTTAGTTTTGGTGCTTATCGGTGTCTTGGCTATGGTGGCGGTGGCCATGGAAATTATCGAGTTCTCCCGGGAAGGCAGTGTTCGCCTCGCCGACCTCCTGTTGCTATTTATTTATCTTGAGGTCGTGGGTATGGCCTGCGCTTATTACGCGACTCACAGCGTACCGGTAACGCTGCCGGTGCTGATTGCGATCACAGGGATAACACGATTAATTATTTTGCAGGGCAAAGAATTTGAGCCTACCCAGTTGGTATTTGAGGCGGGCGCTGTGCTGCTGCTTGCGGTGGGTTATGGCGTACTCAGTTGGGCCTCTGAGCGCTTCCATCGTGGGGGTAGGCCTGCTGCTGTCGATACTCAGGCCCTAGATTAACGCGGAATCTCAATTCTGCTCACCGCCAGAGGTTATACGCACATCGATGACACAACACCTCAAAAACAGAGGGCGCTGGTCGGGTTTGGTATTACTGACCGCCTTGTGCGGCATTCCCTGGTATTGGCCCGACGATAATTTTGGTTGGCATGCATGGCTGGTACCCGGCTGGGTCTGGGTGACACTCATTGCTGCAATCGCGCTGTCGGCACTGGTGGTCTGGGCGGCGCTCAAGGGCTGGCCAGATGAGTCTGTAGAGTGAGCATGCAGGCTTTACCCCTTGAAACCGGCTCACTCATTTTTGTCGCAGGCTATCTTCTGTCGCTGTTGGTCATAGGGTGGTTTGCCAGTCGCCAGCGCCAAGATAAAAGTTTAGGAGACTATTATCTGGGGGGCAGAGGCATGGGGCTTTGGGTGCTCATGCTGACATTGTTTGCCACTCAGTACAGTGGCAATGCCCTTTTTGGTTTTACGGGTCAGGCCTATCGGGTGGGCTTTACCTGGTTGGCGATTTTGCACAGCATGATTGCCGTGGTGGCCGGCTATTTGTTGTTTGCTCCACAGCTGCAACGTTTATCGCGTCAACACCATTTTATTACTCCCAATGATTATGTGGAGTTCCGCTTTCCATCTCGGGCACTGTCCGCCCTGGTGGCGCTTTGCCTTATTGTTGTTCTTATCAACTACGTACTGGCTCAGTTAAAGGTTATGGGTCTTATGGTGGAGGGGCTCAGCGGTGGCCAGGTTGACGCCTTTTGGGGCGTCGTCGTGTTGGCGATCATTATGATGATCTACTCAACAATAGGCGGTATGCGCAGCGTCGCATGGACCGATGCTATTCAGGGCGCAATGATGCTGATGGGTTTCGTTTTGATCGCCATAATTATTGAGCGCGATATGGGGGGCTGGTCTCCCGCCTTTGAGCAGCTGCGAGAAATCGCACCAGAAAAATTAGCGCCCCCCGATGGTCGTGGTGCGGTGACGTGGTTATCAACGGTTATTCTTATTGGTATTGGCGCCTCAGTTTATCCCCAGGCCATCCAACGTATTTATGCGGCCCGATCCGCTCGCACGTTGCAGCAATCTCTAGCAGGAATGGCGGTATTACCGCTGTTTGCTGTGGTTGTTGTGCTGGCCTTAGGTTTCGTTGCTATTGCGCGCTTTCCCGGATTAGAAGGGGCTGCCGCTGATCAAGTTATGGCATTGATTATGCGTGATGTACTCAGCACGGGTTGGTTTGGGCACGTGGTGGTGACGTTGTTACTGGGTGCAATCTTGGCTGCGCTCATGAGTACTGCAGATTCAGCGCTGCTGGCACTGTCGTCAATTTTTGCCAAAGACCTTTATGGTAAATATTTAAGACCCACTGCTAGTGATGCAGCGTGCGCTAGGGCTGGACAGTGGTGTGCCTGGTTAATTCTCGGGGGGTTAGTGTGGTTGAGTACTCAGGAAAACCTGACGTTGTATCGTTTGTTCGTTTTGAAATTTGAAATTCTGTTGCAGGTAGCTCCCGCCTTTTATCTGGGGGTAAATTTCCCCAGCTTGCGCAGTACCCCCATTCTGTTGGGACTGGTGACTGGCTTATGCGTTGCAGTTGGTGGGTGGTCCATGGATTGGATGCCCTTTGGTTTTCACCCGGGTACCGTGGGTCTCCTCTTTAATGGCTTGATGATTATCGCCGCGCACTATGTCCTTCCCTTGAGGGCGCTAGCTACCAAGATTGCTGACTAAGCGCGAAGTCCGGAACGGATTTTGCAGTCGACCTCTGGACTTGTGTCGGCTAAGGTAAAAGACAGTCACGGAGAGAATGCAATATGTCGGCTATAGAGAAAACTATCCGTAAAGTGGTTGGTGGTGGTCTAACAACCTCCAACAAAGTGGCTAGGCAGCTGAAAAATCCATGGCGTAAACACCCTTTCCTGACCGGTATTCACGAACCTGTTAAGCACGAGTTAAGTCTCACCGACCTCCGGGTCGAGGGTGAGATACCGGCTTCCCTTAGTGGCTGCTATGCACGCATTGGCCCCAATCCGTTTAAGCCCGACCCACGGGGCCACCATTGGTTTCTGGGCGATGGCATGGTTCATGGAATACGCCTCAACGCGGGCCGCGCTGAGTGGTATCACAATCGTTATGTGCGGTCTCTAGCCCTTGAGGCAGCGGGTGGGCCGCCGGCGGCCCCGGGCCCACGTAGCGCCACTGGCCCGGGAGATACCGTTAACACCAATGTGCTGCGTCTGGGTGGTCGAATATTGGCCCTCGTTGAAGCGGGCGCACCCCCGGTAGAGTTAAACGACGATCTCGATACCGTGGCCTACACTAACTTTGAAGGTGCACTCACGAGCCCGTTTACGGCGCACCCCCACGAGGATCCGCTAACCGGCGAGTGGCATGCCATTACCTATTCGCCGTTGATGCCCGATCACGTCTGTCATGTGGCGATCGATCGTGAGGGTAAGGTTCTTAGGCAACTGAAAGTTCCGGTTTCCGACGGGCCTTCTATTCATGAATGCACCCTGACCCAAAACTTTGTCGTCATTTTTGACCTGCCGGTCACGCTGTCCTTAGGCGCAATGGCCAAGGGGTTTAAATTTCCGTATCGCTGGGACAGCGATCGGTCTGCACGGGTGGGTTTGCTGCCGCGTTCAGGGACTGCCGAAGACGTTATCTGGTGCGAGGTTGATCCCTGTTGGCTATTTCACGTCGCCAACAGCTTTGAGGTTGACGACAATACGGTGATTATCGATGCGGCTGTTTATAAGACCATGTTTGCCCATGGCCCTGATGGCCCTAACGGCCAGCCAGTGGGTTTAGAACGATGGGAGATTGATCTAAGCACTCAGCAAGTAACCCGAAGCACCCTCGACGCCACACCTCAGGAGTTTCCCCGAGTTGATGAGCGGTTCTTTGGTCAGCCTTATCAGCACAGCTGGACGGTGTCTTTGCCAAGCTCGCCGGTGTCAAACTTTGCGCAGCCCAACAGCTTGTTTCATCACAATCTGCACAGCGGCCAACGGCATGAATATGCGTTTGGTTCTGAGGGTGTGGGCGGGGAGTTTGTTTTTGTTCCTAACGCCGAGAATGCGCCCGAGGGCGAGGGCTGGTTGTTGGGTTATGTTATCAACACGCAATCCGATACGACGGAGCTTCGTATTTTAAATGCCCAGGCTATCGCCGATGGCCCCGTGGCATGCATTCACATTCCCCACAGAATTCCGCCCGGATTTCATGGCAACTGGATCGCTGATAATTAGCCCTGTGGTGAAAACTTTGCACTATTGGTCAGCCACGCCGGCTGACTTTTTTGCATCGGGTGCTGAGCCTGCTCGCTGGAAGACTATGACGGCAAAATTCCGGTTCAAGGGGTAGGTCGCCCTCATCATCTTGGGTCAGGAAATTCCACTAAAGGTGTCGCGTGCTATGCAAACGTTGCGATTTCATTAAACGACTTTTTAATCGTTGCTGCGCGGGGCACCTTTGCATTGGGAGCTGCGTACCCTACAACCATGAGTATAAAGGGCCGTTCATTGGCAGGGCGCTTTAAAATGGTGTTAAGAAATTTCATAGGGCTGGGGGTATGCGTGAGGGTAGCTAAGCCTGCCGTGTGCAGGGCGCTAATCAGAAATCCTGTGGCGATTCCAACAGACTCTGAGATGTAGTAGTTTTTTCGCTTGCTGCCGTTAGCGTCTAAACCATAGCGCTCAGAAAAAATGGCGATTAGCCAGGGCGCAGTTTCCAAGAAAGGTTTTTGGGCATCCGTGCCCAAAGGACCAATGTCCTGAAGCCAGTTGTCACCCGCTTTACCGTCATAAAAAGCACGCTCTTCGGCTTCCGCAGCCAACCGAATCTCCCGCTTAATGTTGGGATCCCGAATACAGACGAAGTGCCATGGTTGGTGGTTGGCCCCCGACGGCGCTGTCCCGGCGGCACGAATAGCCGTATCAATAATGTCCTTGGGAACGGGTTGATCAGAAAACTGACGCACTGTTCGCCGGCTGCGCATAGTTTCTAGGTACTGGCTACTGCGCTGTAAACCTTCAGCGGAGGTGAGCTGCGCTTTACTCGCAAGAGGAACTGGGTCGTAGTCGTAGTCCACAGGTGAATCCTTTCAGAAGGTCATCGTCCTTAAGGTTATCGAGGATACTCACTGAGGTCAGCATAAAGCGCAATTTATCGTGGGAACTACGTTGATGCGGCGGTCGGGCTCAGTGCCTGACTTCCGCGATTTCGATTAGCAACGTGCTGGCCGTGCAGATTGCTTAGTGGTCCTATCCGCAGACGCATGCACCGGTATTTGTTTGTGACCACGACGGTCAACGTCTAAGCGTTTTATGCCTAACGACGGCAAAGAACGATGGCTATACTTTGAGCAGACGACGGCCAACCCGGCGCGTTCTGGTTGTATTTAGGTTCTTTGACGTTATTGTATGAGCCATAATGAGCGTCGTGACGGAGCATTGGGCCGTTGTATCGTCAACCCCATGGCATCGTTGCCGAGATAGAACTTTCATGGACATTCATCCTGCTAGGCATTGCTCGTGGTCCATGCCCTGCGTAGGGTAGTGCTGCACGAGATAGGGCACCCACCATGGGCTATGACGTAACCTTCACACTCCTGAGCTGCCTGTTTTTTATGGGCTTGGTGGCTTTTATTGCCTACCGTCAAACCCGGGGTGAGACCGACTCCGCAGAGGGCTATTTTCTGGCGGGTCGGGGTCTGGGGGCGCCGATTATTGCGGGCTCGCTGCTACTGACCAACCTTTCTGCGGAACAATTGATCGGACTGAACGGCTCGGCCTATGGCTTTAACTTAAGCAGTATGGCTTGGGAGGTGACAGCGGCGGTGGCGACCGTTTTTATGGCGTTCATCTTTCTTCCTCGGTATTTGGCCGGTGCCTTTACAACGCTTCCTGAATTTTTAAATCAACGCTTTGATGACGACGTTCGTCGAATGACGGTGATTCTGTTTATGTTGGGCTACGGTCTGGTGACAATTCCCAGCGTCTTGTACTCGGGTTCTTTGGCGGTGATGAAGTTGTTTACCATTCCCGAGTTGCTGGCTATCGACGATGAATGGGCCCTGCCTTTGACGGTGGTAACGATTGGTGCCACGGGGGCTTTGTATGCGATTTTTGGTGGCCTGAAGGCTGTTGCAGTATCTGACACGCTAAATGGCATTGGTCTGCTGATCATGGGCCTTACGGTACCGCTCTTGGGGTTGGCGCTGCTGGGCGAGGGCAGCGTGTTTAGCGGGCTCACGACGGTAGTTACGTCTGAAACGCACAAGCTCAACGCCATTGGTGCATCAAACGACCCGACACCCTTTGCCACGCTCTTCACTGGAATGGTTTTTGCCAACCTCTTTTATTGGTGTGCCAACCAATATGTTATTCAGCGAACCTTGGCGGCACGAAACTTGGCAGAGGGGCAAAAGGGGGTATTGCTGTCGGGCTTTTTTAAAGTGCTGGTACCTTTTCTCATGATGCTACCCGGTGTCATTGCTTTTCATTTATACGGTTCCGATTTGGCATCCATCGATCTTGCTTATCCGCAATTGGTTCGCGACGTGCTACCGAGCTACGCTTGGGGCTTTTTTTTGGCGGTGTTATTGGGCGCGGTATTCAGTTCTTTTAATTCATTATTGAACAGCGCGGCCACGTTATTTTGCCTCGATGTTTGGGAACCGATGCAGGGTAAGGTGCTGACCGATGCACAGCGCATTCAGGTAGCGAAGCGCGCGAGTATTGCCATTGCTTTATTCTCGTTTGTAGTTGCCCCCATGCTGCAATTTGCGACCGAGGGGTTGTGGCAAATCATTAGAATATTTACGGGGTTTTATAATATCCCGGTCATCGCCATTGTGGTTGTCGGCCTGTTTACACGCAAAGTCCCGGCTGTGGCGCCCAAGGTTGTTATCGTCTTTCATGTCATCACTTACGGTTGCCTGCAGTTTCTTTTTAAGGAGCAAATACCGCTACATTTTCTACATTTATATGCGATTTTATTCATTATTGAAGTCGCCATCATGCTGGTCTTTGGCCTGTTGAGGCCCCGAACGGAAGCCTGGATCTTTCATCAGCAACAGGCCCTTGATCTAAATCCTTGGGGCTATGGCATTCCTTGTGCAGTAACACTGCTGTCCTGCGTTTTGGCGCTGTATCTTTTGTTTTCTCCCGTCGGCCTAGTCGGTGGCATAAGCCATTATTTTGTGCCCTGCCTCACGCTCATAGCGTTAGTGAATATCGGAGTTTGGTGGTACTTCTTCGTTTCAGTATCGCGCAAAGACCAGAGGAGCCCCAGTTTGTGAGACCACGATTTTTTTCATTACCTTCAGCGCAGCTTGCCAATGAGGCTTGGCTTGCTCGGGGTGATGGTAGTAGTGGGCCTCGCCTGGCGATTATTGGCGTGGGCATGATGGGTCGAGAGCATCTCAGGGTGGCCCTACTGTTAGGGCGGATGCGCATTCAGGGCGTGTACGACGATCACGCCGAGAGCCTGGATCAGGCCCAGCGGGAGTACCGGAAAAGCACCCAAATGACTCTAAATGTTTACCCTTCCTTCGAGGCGTTATGCGCCGATGAGGCGGTGGATGCCTATCTCATTGCAACGCCAAACTTTACCCATAGTGCGATTTTTGAACGGCTTATCAAGGCGGGTAAACCCATTTTTTTAGAAAAGCCTATGGCGACTACACTGCTTGATGCACAGCGTATGGTGACTTTGGCAAAAGCGCATCCTGCTTTTATTCAGCTAGGTATGCAGTACCGTTTTAAAGCTCAGTACATTGAGGCTTTTCATGCAATTAAGGTGCAGCAGGCTTTGGGCAACGTTCATACCGTGGCAATGTCTGAATACCGACCACCGTTTCTCAACAAGGTGGGCGAATGGAATAAGTTTAGTCACTACTCGGGGGGAACTCTGGTTGAAAAATGCTGCCATTACTTCGACCTCATTAACCTAGCTGTCGATGCCTATCCGGTGAAGGTTTACGCCCAAGGGGGTCAAGCGGTTAATTTTATTGATTTCGAGCACCGGGGTTTGAGCGCTGATATTGATGATCATGCTTTCGTCACCGTGACTTACGACAACGGTATGCTCGCCCACTTTACGCTCAACATGTTTTGTCAGGAACTCTATGAAGAGCTAGTTATAACCGGCGACCAAGGGAGGCTGGTGGCTAGCGAGTCATCTAGTTTCCGCCGGGGTGTTAATTCGTCGGCGAAGATTCAAATAGAGGCCTCGGCACACCCGGCATACGATGGCATGACGGTGACCTACCCCTCGGCCATTGAAAATAGTGGCCATTGCGGCGCCACGTTCTTCGAGCACTTGGCGTTTCTGGCGCAACTGGAGGGCGATGTGGTCGATGCTGCAACGCCAGCTCAGGGGTTAAAATCTTTGTTGGTGGCGAGTG
>Ga0115569_10003072_pt1 | contig 12475 bp, 9 predicted proteins | sample COGITO_mtgs_1205_2_FD_87295 | JGI IMG/M metagenome (GOLD analysis project Ga0115569, IMG submission 87295) | Pelagic marine microbial communities from North Sea - COGITO_mtgs_120503 | ecosystem: Environmental > Aquatic > Marine > Epipelagic | place: Germany:Helgoland, sampling site Kabeltonne...
TCTGCCCACATCAAATACATGCGCATTAACATGTTTGCCCAGTCACAACTCTCTGTACCACCAGCGCCGGCTGTAATTTGAAGCACAGCGCTCATTGCGTCTCCATCTTGGCCTAGCATATTTCTAAACTCAAGAGATTCTGTAAGCTCATGGGCCTGTGTAAATCGCTCCTCAACCTGCTGCTGTGTTCCTTCTCCTTCTTTAAAAAACTCAAACAATACTTCAGTATCTTCCAGTAAAGAGAGCGCCATTTTGTAATCTGTAACCCATTTTTTTTTGGTACGTAACACCTTTACAAAGGCTTCTGCCTCTTTGGGTTTGTTCCAAAAATCTGGGTCAAAGGTTTTTTCTTCCTCATTGTTTATTTCTATTTCTTTGCCAGCAATGTCAAAGAAATTGCCTTAACAACTCTATTCTAGAGCGAAGGTCTTGGAGTTGGTCTGTTGTAATCATATAGATACCTTGTATATAGATTTTATTTGAAATCTTATTATATCATCTCTTTGATAAAAGAAATGTAAAAATACGGGTATTGATTTTTAGAAAAAAGAAAAGCATTACAAACAAAAGTAAAATGAGTTATTACTATATTTATATTTTTAAAGTTCAAACACTCAAATCATCTTTGTTTTGCTAGTTGTGGCCTTACCGCATTTCTATCTTCAAACAAAATGAGAGAACACATACTATAAAACCCCGCTATGATTATAGATTTAAGAAGCGATACTGTTACAAGGCCAACTCCAGGAATGCTAGATGCTATTATGCAAGCTCAAACTGGAGATGATGTCTACAAAGAAGATCCAACGGTAAATGCTCTTGAACATAAAATGGCATCACTCTTTGGTATGGATACTGCGCTGTATTTCCCAACTGGAAGTATGGCCAACCAGGCCGCTATAAAATTACACACACAGCCCTCACAGCAGCTTATTTGTGATAAATGGGCCCATGTATATAATTATGAAGGGGGAGGCGTTTCTTTCAATAGTGGTGTGTCTTGCAAGTTAGTGGATGGCCATAGAGGTATGATTACTGCCAAGCAGGTATTGGAGAGTATCAATCCTCCAGATTTTTATCACAGCCCATTAACTTCTTTGGTATGTCTAGAAAACACAACCAATAAAGGGGGCGGCGCCTGTTATGAAATGGATGAAATAATAAAAATCAAAAAAGTGTGTCAAGAACATAATCTAGGGCTGCATCTTGATGGTGCGCGTTTAATGAATGCTATTGTTGCTAATAAAGAAGACCCTAAACACTACGGAGATGTATTTGACACCATTTCTGTGTGCCTAAGTAAAGGCCTTGGCGCCCCCATGGGAACTGTACTGATAGGAAATTCTTCACTGATGAAAAACGCTATTAGAGTTAGAAAAGTATTAGGCGGTGGTATGAGGCAGGTTGGTTTTATGGCAGCTGCTGGGCTTTATGCCATGGAGCATCAAGTAGACCGCCTGGAAGAGGATCACCAAAAGGCAAAGCAAATAGCTTTGCATCTAGAGAGTTTATCGTACATTAAAAAAGTAGAGCCCACACAAACCAATATTGTAATTTTCTATATGCAAGACGGCCTTAATCAAGAAGATTTTATAAACGCTTTGGCTGCAAAAAATATTCGTATCAGTGATATGGGGCAAGGAAAATTACGCGTTGTTACCCACCATGATTATACCCCCCAAATGCACAGCGTGTTTTTGGATACCCTTACCGCCTATAAACATTAATTCTTTATACGGTATACATCAAAGTTTTTGCGGTATTTTTGTATAATCTAATGGCACGAATTAGTTTTTAATGTCTTGTAAAAGCTGTAATTTTACCCCTAGACAACCCATACCTTATTCTATGAAAAAAATAGCCATACTAAGCCTTATATCATTGTTTTTGATGTTGGCTTGTAAAGACAATAACACCACACACACCCCTATGAATCACACCCCACCAACAGTAGATAAAATTGCCAAAAATATAGAAACACATGGTGATGCCAGAGAAGATGGCTATTATTGGTTAAATGAAAAAGAAAACCCAGAGGTCATAGATTACCTAGAGCGTGAGAATGATTATTACCAAAAAATGACAGCGCATACCCAAGATTTTCAAAAAGAGCTGTTTGAGGAAATGAAGTCTAGAATCAAAGAAGATGACGCTTCTCTGCCTTATAAGTTAAATGGATATTTCTATATCACACGTTTTGAAAAAGGGAAAGACTACCCTATATACACGCGTAAAAAAGACAGCCTAGAGGCTCCAGAGGAAATATTATTTGATGTAAATAAAATGGCTAAAGGGCATTCATACTATAATCTTAGAGGAATTTCTGTAAGCCCAGACAATACCATGGTTAGTTTTGGTGTAGATACCCTAAGTAGAAGAAAGTATACCATTTACATTAAAAATTTAGTTACCGGCAAACTAATGCAGGAGGTGATACCATTAACTACAGGTGGCGCCACTTGGGCAAATGACAATAAAACTCTTTTTTATTCTAAAAAAGATGAGCAAACACTTCGTTCAAATCAAATATTCAAGCACACCCTTGGTGAAGACTCAGCAGATGATGTAAACGTATTTACAGAGCAGGATGAAACCTTCAACACTTTTGTGTACAAAACAAAATCAAAAAAATACATTGTTATTGGTAGTTCAAGCACACTGTCTTCAGAGTATCAAATTCTTGATGCAGATACTCCAAATCAGGAGTTTAAGATATTTCAGCCAAGAGAGAGAGGGCTAGAGTACAGCATCGCACATTATGAAACTAGTTTTTATATCGTAACAAATAAAGATGGTGCTACCAACTTTAAATTAATGAAGACTCCTCAAGACAAGACCTCTAAAGACAATTGGGTAGATGAAATTGCCCACAGAGATGATGTGCTTCTAGAAGATATAGAAATATTTAAAGATTATTTGGTTGTTGAACAGCGCTCAAACGGTTTAAACCAAATGCATATTAAAAGGTGGGATAACTCAAAGGAGTATTACCTTCCCTTTGATAATGAGACCTATGGGGCAGGAGCGATGTCAAACCCTGATTTTGACTCTCAAATACTGCGTTATGGATACTCCTCTTTAACCACACCATCTTCTATAATTGATTTTAATATGGATACCCAACAAAAAACTGTTTTAAAAGAAACAGAAGTGTTGGGAGGATCTTTTGATAAAGATAATTACGAGTCTAAACGCATTTGGGCCACAGCAGAAGATGGAACTAAGGTGCCAATTTCAATGGTGTATAAAAAAGGCATGAAAATGGATGGTTCAAATCCATTTTTGATGTACGCCTACGGCTCTTATGGAGCTACTATCGACCCTTACTTTTCTACTACTCGCCTAAGTTTGTTGGATAGAGGTTTTATTTTTGCAATTGCACATATTCGTGGAGGACAATACCTAGGCAGATCATGGTATGAAGATGGAAAACTCCTAAAAAAGAAAAACACCTTTACAGACTTTATAGATGCCTCAAAACATGTTATAGATAAGGGGTATACTTCTGCAGCGCATTTATATGCTCAAGGAGGCTCTGCAGGAGGCCTGTTAATGGGCGCTGTTGTTAATCTAGCCCCGGAACTTTATAATGGTGTTATTGCATCAGTTCCTTTTGTAGATGTTGTTACCACAATGTTAGATGATACCATTCCGCTAACCACTGGTGAGTATGATGAATGGGGAAATCCAAACAATAAAGAGTATTACCAGTACATGAAATCATACTCTCCTTATGATAATGTAAAAGCGCAATACTACCCAAACATGTTTGTCACAACAGGTTTACATGATAGCCAAGTTCAGTATTTTGAACCTGCCAAATGGGTGGCGCGTCTAAGAGAATTAAAAACAGATGATAATGTGCTGTTTTTAGATGTTAATATGGACGCTGGACATGGTGGAGCCTCTGGACGTTTTGAGGCTTTAAAAGAGGTGGCTAAAGATTATAGCTTCCTGCTTGATTTAGAGCAAATAAGCAAATAATTATATTTATGTATCTTTGTAACGTTTTATAAAGAGTCAAAAAACAATGGCTTTGCAATGATATTCTTCTATGACAAAACAAATTAAAGCACATAAAAATATTCTAGAACTTATTGGTAACACGCCGCTTATTGAGCTTAACAAGATAACGGCTGGTTTTAAGGGTAATTTCTACGCTAAAGTAGAAGCCTTTAATCCTGGACACTCCTCTAAAGATAGAATCGCTTTATATATTATTGAGCAGGCAGAGAAAAAAGGAATTTTAAAACCTGGAGATACTATTGTTGAAACCACAAGTGGTAACACTGGTTTTAGCATTGCAATGGTCAGTATCATTAAAGGATACAAATGTATCTTGGCTGTGAGTTCAAAATCTTCTAAAGATAAAATAGACATGCTTCGTACCATGGGCGCGCAGGTACATGTTTGTCCTGCCCATGTTAGTGCAGATGATCCTAGATCTTATTATGAAGTTGCCAAAACCATACACAAAAACACGCCTAATTCTGTATATATAAATCAGTACTTTAATAAATTAAATATAGAGGCGCATTACCAATCAACAGGTAAAGAAATTTGGGAGCAAACAAATGGTCAAATAACACATTTGGTTGCCTGTAGTGGAACCGGTGGAACCATCTCTGGGATTGCTCGTTATTTGAAAGAAAAAAACTCGCAGGTTCAAGTTATAGGTATTGATGCCTACGGCTCTGTCTTAAAAAAGTACCATGAAACTGGCGCCTTAGATCGCGATGAAATTTACCCTTACAGAATAGAAGGACTTGGTAAAAACTTAATCCCGACAGCTACAGATTTTAATAGCATAGATCGTTTTGTAAAAGTTACAGATCAAAGTAGTGCCCTAACAGCCCGAGAGCTTGCCACAACAGAAGGACTTTTTGTTGGGTATACTAGTGGCGCTGCAATGCAAGGGCTAAAGCAATTAAACCAGGAAGGTATTTTTGATACTAGCAGTAACATTGTAGTTGTATTTCCAGATCATGGCTCTAGATACATGAGTAAAATATATAGTGACAATTGGATGCAAGAACAAGGTTTTCTAGATGGCCAAGACCAAGAGGTAGTTGCTATTTCCAAAACAAAATAGAACAACCGGTAAACTCATTAAAAACTGTAACATGCCCTTGTTACAGTTTTTTTTATTTAAAGAATCTCCTTTTACAAAACACATCTTCCTGAAGTATTTCTTTATTTATTAGTGATTATATTTGTTTATCATTTGTTTACAAATTTTGCAATTCCAACAAAATTTTAACTATGCAAAGAGAATAAAATTGCCTAATTTTGCTGTGTATTTTGAAACCAACATATAGTAATGAAAGATTTATTTGATAAGATTTACAAAGATAAAGGACCTCTAGGAAAGTGGGCAGAAGTTGCAGAAGGGTATTTTGTATTTCCAAAATTGGAAGGTCCTATTTCTAACCGTATGAAATTTAACGGTAAAGAAGTTATTACTTGGAGTGTAAACGTTTACTAAGGACTGGCAAACCACCCAGAAGTGCGTGAAGTAGATGCTCAGGCTGCTGCTACCTATGGTTCTGCATACCCTATGGGAGCAAGAATGATGAGTGGACATACAGATTTGCACGAACAACTTGAAAAAGAATTGGCAGCTTTTGTAGATAAACAGGCCGCTTATTTATTAAATTTTGGATACCAAGGAATGGTTTCTACAATTGATGCACTAGTATCAAAGGATGATGTAATTGTGTATGATGTTGATGCGCATGCTTGTATTATAGATGGTGTACGCCTACATATGGGACAGCGCTTTACCTATAAGCATAATGATTTAGAAAGTATCGAGAAAAACTTGACGCGTGCCACTAAAATGGCAGAAAAAACAGGTGGAGGAATTTTATTGATTTCTGAAGGTGTTTTTGGAATGCGTGGAGAACAAGGAAAATTAAAAGAGATTGTTGCCCTCAAGAAAAAATACAACTTTAGATTATTTGTAGATGACGCACACGGCTTTGGTACACTTGGTAAAACAGGTGCTGGAGCAGGCCAGGAGCAAGGAGTACAAGACGATATAGACGTATATTTTGCCACATTTGCAAAGTCTATGGCTAGTACTGGAGCATTCATTGCCGCAGACCAAGAAATAATGGATTACCTAAAATACAATCTTAGGTCTCAAATGTTTGCCAAGTCTTTACAAATGCAACTAGTTGTAGGCGCATTAAAGCGTCTAGATATGATGCGCGAAAGTACTGAGTATAAAGACAAACTTTGGGTTAACGTACGCGCCTTGCAAGGAGGTTTAAAAGAGAGAGGTTTTGATATAGGAACTACTCAAAGTTGTGTAACTCCTGTTTACCTTAAAGGATCTGTACCAGAGGCAATGGCGCTAGTAAAAGACTTACGAGAAAATTATGGAGTATTTACCTCTATTGTGGTGTACCCTGTAATCCCTAAAGGCTTGATTTTACTACGTATGATACCTACGGCAACCCATACCATGGAGGATATAGATATAACTCTTGAGGCCTTCTCAGGAATTAGAGAGCGTCTAGAAAACGGAACATACAAAAGGCTATCAGCCGCTGTTGCTGCTGCTTTTGGAGAATAGTTTACTCTATATTTTCACATAAAAAAACCACCGGTAAACGGTGGTTTTTTTATGTTATAGCATCTTTTTAAAAGTGCTACGCTCTTTGTGCTGCAGCGGTTTATAATCTTTCCACATTTGTTGTATGGCGGTATTTTCTATTAACTCTGGGTTGGTTTCTACCTTATCTATACCTTTTGCATTAAAAAGAAGTTGTACCTCTTCAAAGATAATAGCAGTTACTCCCTTGCCTTGATACTCTGGATCAATACCAATTAGATATAAAGAAGCGCGATTGTTTTTTCTTTGCGCCTGCAATAAGTGATACCAACCAAATGGCAGAAGAGAACCATTCGCTTTTTTTAATGCGGTACTATAGGAGGGCATAACAATAGAAAATGCGATGAGTTTTCCTTCTTTATCTTGTACACAGGCAATATAATCTGGCTGTATGAAACTGAAATATTTTTCTTTGTAATAATCGATTTGATATTGCTGTATGGGTACAAATGTTTGAAGGCTGTTATAGGTCTTGTTAAGCAGTTCAAACATTTGATCCACGTACGGAATAATATCTTTCTTGCTTTTAAAATCAATTACAGAAAGGCCGTACCGTTTTTTAATAATGCTAGAAAACCGCTCAACTCTCTCTATAAGCACTGGTGGGATGGTTAATTTAAATTCTACCCAAGTTGCTTGTTTGTCATAGCCTAATTGCTCAAAATGAGCAGCGTAATAAGGGTATTGATACCAGGTAATCATAGTGTTTAACTCCTCAAAACCACTGGTTAAAATACCCGCTTTTTCCATGTTGCTAAATCCAACAGGCCCCTCGAGATATGCTAAGTTGTTTTTGGCTCCAATTTCATAGGCTTTGGCAAGTAAGGCTTTGGTAACGTTTATATCGTCTACCATGTCTAGCCAGCCAAAACGAACTTTCTTTTTGCCAATTTCATTAATTTCTATATGGTTTAAAATAACGGCAATACGTCCAACAATAGTTCCTTGTTTGTAGGCAAGAAAGTAGCTAGCCTCTGCATTTTTAAATACAGGGTTTTTTGTTTTATCTAAAGTTTCCAACTCATCATTAGTCAAGGGAGGAACCCAATATGGACAGTCTTTATAAAGTTTAAAAGGAAACTTTACAAATTGCACTAGTTGTTTGTTGGTAGTAACTTCTTGTATTGTAATCATATATCAATATTCATTCATCAAGTTTTACGATCCTTAAAGATCGCCATCACCGTCATCAACTTCAAAGTAATTCTTTTTTTTCTTTTTTTCTTTCTTGGCTTTTTCTCTTTCTATTTTTTTCTTTTCTCTGCCTGCTTTTCCTTTTTCTTCGAGAAACTCATCCTGGTCATGAAAATCAAAACGATACGAAACTCCAATACGCCCGTAGGTTCTGGAAGGGGTGTCTTTTAGGCTATATAAAAAAGAGGCGTCTACTTGCCAGTCAGCAGTTATTAGCGCTGCTGCGCCAAAACGCACGATATTATCTGCATAAAAATCACTATCAAAGCCTTGTTTTTCTGCAAATAATGAAAACCAGTCAGACAGGCAGTAGGTTAAGGTTACTATATATCCATAGGTTGGAGTTTGCGTAGTAAACCTGTCTGCAATAATGTTTGTGACTAGTACAAAGCCACTTCTAAAGTTGTTTTGTGTTTGAATGGAAACCTTTGGGCTTATAGAAAATGGATCTTCTGGTGTGAACGGGTTACTAGAGCTATCAAAATTAGCGCCACCATATACAGATATTGCAGGTATTAACTCCTCCCAACTAAATCTGTTATTAGCCTTCCAACTCTTTAAATTAGGCCCTTTTAAATCTCGCTTTATATATGGATCATACATTAGGTATTTCATCCCAAGGGTATTGCTTCTAAAATTACGCTGCGCATACTGTGAGCTAGTGGCTCCGCGCGTATCTGTTATGTTGTTTGATTGAAACTCTCCTGTTAAAATAACCTCTATTTCTTCTTTCCAAAATCCAAAACGCGCACTGTAGTCTACAGCAAATGCATTGGCCTGGGTTTGTAATAAAGAGTGGTTTTCTTGGCCTATACCAAATCCAGTTTCAAACTGTAATACGTTTGTACCCACAGAAAAAGCTCCTTGTGAGCCTCCTGGCCTGTTGTTGTTGATTGTTTCTGTATACTGTCCAGATGCTGTAAAATAGCATGAGAAGGTAAGGATGGTAAGAAAAAAAGAAACAGATTTCATAGGCTTTGTTTAATACCAAAGATATAAGATTTATCATTTATTTAATACCCTTGTGCTGGGTTTTTGTAGCACTATTTGTATTTTTGAATCTTATTATGATGATATGATTACATTGTTTAAAACGATATCAATTATCCTCTTAGTGTACTACGGGTTAAAAATTATTTTAAAACTCGCAGCACCCTATATTATGAAATACTTTTCAAAAAAACTGGCAGCCCGCTTTGGCGCAGATTTTTCAAACACAACTGCTCCAAATACCTCTCAAAAAAAAGAGGGCGAGATTACCATCGATAAAGTACCTAACACCAAAAAAGCATCAAAAACTGTTGGGCAGTATGTAGATTATGAAGAAATAGAATAGGGGTGTTTGTTTTTTAACAATTGACGGCTTAGTTCTTCATATTTTTCGCTAATTTTCGGTTTTTAATAATCAACTTTCATTTATGCAAATTTCTTTTAAAAAAGCAGTGCCGCATTTGGTGGTCATTGTTTTACTAATGATTGCCTCATTATCCTACTTTAGTCCTGTGTTGAGTGGTAAAACGATATATCAAAGCGATATCGTGCAGCACAATGCAATGGCCAAAGAACTTAGAGATTTCAGAAAAATTAATGATGCAGAAACCTACTGGACAGACAGCGCTTTTGGTGGTATGCCTACCTATCAGTTAGGAGCTCGGTATCCTCATAATTACATTAAAACATTAGATGAAACCCTGCGATTTTTACCAAGACCTGCAGATTACCTTTTTTTATACTTTATAGGAATTTACATTTTGTTTCTGGTGTTAAAATTAGATTATAAAATTGCCTTTTTAGGAGCGCTTGCTTTTGGTTTCTCTACCTATTTAATTATTATTCTAGGGGTAGGGCATAATGCCAAAGCGCATGCTATTGCTTATATGCCACTGGTACTTAGCGGTATCATACTCACCTTTAGAAAAAGGTATTTATGGGGGTTTCTGCTCACTACAGTAGCTATGGCTTTGGAGCTTACAGCAAACCATATACAGATGACCTACTATTTGCTTCTTCTTGTGCTATGCCTTGGGGTTTCATATTTAATAGAAGCCATTAAATCCAAGACCCTAACCCATTACTTTACATCTGTGGGTATTATGATACTTGGTGTTATGTTGTCTTTGGGGTTAAATGCTACCAATTTGTTGGCCACCAAGGAGTATGCAGATACTTCAACCAGAGGCCCTAGTGATTTAACCATCAATCCAGATACATCACCAAAACTAGATACAGACGGACTTGATTATGATTATATCACGACCTACAGCTATGGGAAATTAGAGACCTTTAACCTGCTTATTCCTCGTTTTATGGGTGGCGGTTCTAGCGAGCCTTTCCCAGAAAATTCTGCTACCCAGGATGCACTTTTAAAAATGGGAGCATCACCACAGCAAGCTAAAGACACCTTATACCAAATACCACTGTATTGGGGAGATCAACCAATTGTTGCAGCGCCAGCTTATGTTGGAGCTGTTATTGTATTTCTGGCCACTCTTGGGCTGTTTTTAATCCAAGGCCGCGTAAAATGGTGGCTACTTTCTGGTTTTGTTTTGAGTTTATTATTGTCTTGGGGTAAAAACTTTAGCATCCTCACAGACTTTTTTATTGATTACGTGCCACTGTATAACAAATTTAGGGCAGTATCTTCTATTCAGGTTATCATAGAGTTGGTCTTGCCAATTATGGCTGTATTGGGCTTGCATCACTTTTTTAAAAGCACAACTTCTTTGCAAAAAAAGAAAACCAGTTTACTATACACAACCTCTATTATTGGAGGATTACTGGTTGTATTCATCTTATTTAAAAATGCACTATTTAGTTTTGTGAGCCCTTATGATGGAGAAATCATAGAGGCAATGGGAGCTCCTTTTATGGATGCCATTAGAGAGGATAGAACCACTCTGCTTGTAAATGACTCTCTGCGTAGTTTAGTTTTTGTTGTATTGGCTGCATTCACACTATGGCTATATAGTACCAAAAAATTCAAACAAACTCTCACAGTTGCAGTATTAACGGCCCTTGTAGTTTTTGACTTGGTAGGGGTAGACAGGCGATATGTTAACAATGAAGACTTTGTTAATAGACGTGTCATGGAGCAGCCTTTTCAAAAAACGGCAGCAACCCTACAATTAGAGAAAGAAACAGGCAGATATAGGGTATATGATGCCGCTAATAATGCCTTTAATAGCGCAGAGGTAAGTTACACCAATAGCTCTATAGGTGGGTATCATGCTGCCAAACCAAGAAGAATGCAAGATATTGCAGATTTCTATATTAGCCAGGGTGATATAAGTATGTTAAACATGCTAAATGTTCGTTTTATTTTAACGAGAAGTAAAAACGGAGCTGTTATAGGCCAGCGTAACCCCTATACAAATGGCAATGCTTGGTTTGTTGAAAACCTCTTGATGGTAGAGAGTGCAGATGCAGAAATCACCCAATTAGATAGTATTAATACTAAGAAAACAGCCATTGTCCATAAAGAGTTTTTACCTTACTTGCCTATTGCAGATATCCAGCGAGACTCCACAGCAACCATAGATTTAATATCCCATAAGCCAAATCATTTGGTGTATGAAACTGCTTCTACCTCTGAGCAGCTAGCAGTTTTCAGTGAGGTGTATTATCCAAAAGGATGGAACGCATATATAGATGGAAAAGCAACTACTCACATACGTGTAAACTATTTATTAAGGGCATTAAAAATTACGGCAGGATATTCAAAAATTGAATTTAAATTTGAACCTTCAGTAGTCAAAACAGGAAGCACTATTGCTTTATTCAGTAGTGTGATACTCTTGTTATTTATTATAATATCTTTGGGTTATACCTATAGAAAGCGACAACTAACAACTTTATAAACCAATGAAAAAAGCGCTGATTATATGCTATTATTGGCCACCTGCGGGCGGTCCAGGGGTGCAGCGCTGGTTAAAATTTGTTAGTCATTTAAAAAGTTTTGATATAGACCCTGTTGTGTATGTCCCGCAAAATCCAAATTATCCTATCGTAGATCAAGATTTGCTTGAGCAAATACCAAAAGAGATAACTGTGCTAAAGCGCCCTATAAAGGAGCCGTATAAATTTGCTGCTATTTTCTCCAAAAAAAAGACACAACAAATTAGCAGTGGTATCATTTCAAACAAGAAACCTTCTGCTCTAGAAAAATTGCTATTGTATGTTCGTGGCAATTATTTTATACCAGATGCAAGAGTAGGGTGGGTAACACCATCTGTAGTTTTTTTAAAACAATATCTAAAAGCTAATCCTGTAGATTGTATTATTTCTTCTGGTCCTCCTCATAGTTTGCATTTAATTGGCATGGAATTACAAAAACAGGTACACCTGCCCTGGATTGCAGATTTTAGAGACCCCTGGACTACGATTCATTACCATAAATCATTGCTACTCACAAAAGCCTCAGATGCTAAGCATAAAGCCTTAGAGTCTTTGGTATTAAACTCGGCAAATCATATTTTGGTGACCAGCCCATCTACAGCAAAAGAATTTTCCTTGCTCACTACAAAACCCATAACGGTTATCACCAATGGTTTTGAACCTACAAAGATTGATACACCTTGTCTTGATATTAGGTTTTCTATAGCACATATTGGTTCTCTTTTAACGCAAAGAAACCCAACTTACCTTTGGGAGGTACTTTCTCAA
>Ga0115569_10003078_pt1 | contig 12459 bp, 9 predicted proteins | sample COGITO_mtgs_1205_2_FD_87295 | JGI IMG/M metagenome (GOLD analysis project Ga0115569, IMG submission 87295) | Pelagic marine microbial communities from North Sea - COGITO_mtgs_120503 | ecosystem: Environmental > Aquatic > Marine > Epipelagic | place: Germany:Helgoland, sampling site Kabeltonne...
CCTTTCTCCCATCGTCTAGCGTTTCGAGCAGCCAGCTCGGCCGCCCCGAAACGTCGGACACTCCAACCAGCTCGACGATGGGAGAAAGGGCTCCGAATATGCGCGCGTCCTGACGCATGTCGATCAGGAATTTTGTCTGCCGATTCAGATTAATCTTTACGGTGAAGACGATCGACTGCGTAAACAGCTCCGTGCGCCGGTCTCTGAGGTTCGCCTGGTCGGTGATGCGATGCTTCCTTATGTCTTCGTGATGGAAGACCTGCGCCGCGATACGCAGACGACGATTCGCATCCAAGACTTCCAGGCAAGTTCTGATTTGCCTGCGGCCGATTTTACAAAGAGCGCGCTGAAGTCCGATGGACCCTCGGGCGGCTCGGAGAACGAGGGCGAGACGCCCGCGGCGATATCCCCCTGAGCATGTTCTGTATGTTAGGCCGGTCCTGCTTCGTCGAACCGGGGTCGGCCGACTGCCGAGGCAGCCGGGGAGGGGGCTTGATTAGATGACCGGGTCTGAAGCGTTTGCTAAGCGGGTCATCGAATCCCGACGGCTCGTTGCGACCGTACTCTTCGTCGTAACGTTGGTGGCTCTTGCCGGGATCTACGATCCGATCCAAGGTGTCCCGAGGATTCGAATCGACCCGTCGCTCAACGAGATGCTGCCCGCGGACGATCCGGCGAGGCTCTTCTACGAAGAGCTGCTTGATCGCTTCGGAAGCGATGATGTAGTTCTGGTAGCTTTGATTGGGGATGACCTCTTTACAAAGAGTGGGCTTGCCGTTGTCGAAGAGATGGCGCGAGGACTTTCACGCGTCGAAGGCGTTCATCATGTCGAAGGGCTTACGACGGCGGTTCGGATGCGTCGCGTCGACGACGATATTGAGATCTCTGGATTCTTCGACGATCCGATCGAGAGCCAGGAGATGGCCAACACGCTTCGCGAGGAGCTTCTTTCAGATCCTCTTCGTGCCGGAACTTTTGTTTCTAAGGATGGTCGCGCGACGGCGATGCTCGTGACATTTGAGCGCATGCCAGAAGATGTCTTTCTGGCCGGGAACCTAGACCTTAGGCTCCTTGAGGTCGCACGGGAATCAGCGCTGGACCAACCGCAGCTTCGCGTTATTTTGGCAGGTACCCCGCACGTGAAGGCCGAAGTGGGCCGTCTGCTCACGGGCGAACTGGTGATGATGATCCCAGTCGTGGTCGGGTTGATGGGCGCGTTAGGCTGCGCGTTCTTTCGGAGCGTGCGACTTGGAATGGCGCCCTTGGCCGCGGTTGGCCTAGGTCTCGTCTGGACAATCGGGACGATGGGATGGGTCGGGCATGACCTGAATATCGTGACGACCCTGATTCCGCCTCTCGTACTTGCCCTCGGGTTCGCGTATTCGGCGCACGTCGTGTCTGGTTTTGCAGCAGAGCACGGGGAGGATGACACGGCGCTCGAACGTAGCCGTCGCGCACTCGCGCACGTGGCATTTCCGGTGACCTTTACCGCGCTGACGACGGCGGCCGGATTTCTATCACTCACGAGCAATGGCCTCGAAGTAATTAGAGGCTTCGGGATTTTCGCCGTAATCAGTACTGCGGCAACGTTGCTCGCCGCTTTAACTGTTGTCCCCCTGCTTCTCTCGGGAGCGGAGAAGCCGACGTCAACCGCGACGACGGATTGGCTCGATCGACAGTTCACACGCCTCGCGGCCTTCGATGCTCGGCACGTTGGTTCTCTACTCGCGCTCGGGGGCGTGGCGAGCGTTTTTGCAATCGCGGCGGCGACACGGATCGAGGTGAACCTTCCCGTGATCGAGAACTTCGGCGAAGAGACGGCGATTCGGCAGGCCTATCAAGAAGTGGATGCACTCTTCGGCGGCGCGAATCAGTTCTACGTGATGCTTCAAGCGGAGGAGAAGGGCGCTTTCGAGCGGCCCGAATGGCTGAGGGAAGTCCAGGCGCTGCAGGCGTGGCTCGAGATGCAGCCGGAGATAGGTGACACAACAAGTGTCGTGGAATATATCGAAGTCCTGAATGAAGGAATGGGAGTGGATGACCCGCCAGCTCGCCGGATCCCGAATAGCCGGAGGCTGGTGGCGCAGCTTCTCTTGTTTGGCGCGAACGAGGAGCTGGATGTTCTTCTCGACAGGGCACATCAAGTGATCACGATCATGGTTCGTTCGACAGCCACCGAAACCCAAGAGTTTGACGACTTGGCATCGCGGATCGATAAACGACTGGGCGCCCTTCCCAATGGAATTACGGGGCATGCCACCGGCAACGCAATTCTCTTGACTCGGGCCGCGGATCGTATTGCTCGTGGTCAGGCGTTGAGTCTGGTTTTGGCGGCGGCGATGATCGGGTTGCTGCTGGTCGGCTATTTTCGCTCTCTGCGTTTGGGACTCTTTGCATTGCTGCCGAATCTATTGCCGTTGCTCTTCTATTTCGGGCTCTTAGGGGCGACAGGCACCACGATCAATAACGCGACGGCTTTGATGGGCTCGATCGTGTTAGGGGTCGCAGTGGACGACACGCTGCATTTGCTCGTGGAGTATCGCCGGGCGCTTCGTGCGAAGATGCAGCGGGAAGAGGCGCTTCGTGTTGCGCTTGTGCGCGTCGGGCGTGCGATTACATGCACGACTATGGCGGTTTGTCTTGGACTGCTTGTCGTGGGGACGAGCGGGCTACAGAATCAGGCGGAATTCGGGTTGCTCGGTGCAGCGACCCTCGCGCTGGCTTGGCTCGTCGACGTGACTATTACGCCAGCGCTGTGCTTGAAGCTGATCGATGCGGACTAGGCGCTCGGCGTCTCTCCAGATGCTTATCTGAACGAGGCACCTACTCAAATGAAAGACGGCGCGCAGGCCTAAGCCTGTGCGCCGTTCTTGGATCTTATCTTGTCGCGTGGTGGGGTCTGAGTGTTAGTTGACCCAGCTGATGTTGGCGTCCGCGATGGGTGGGCTCTTGACAGCGAGCATGGCCACTTTACGAGCCACTTCGCCGGCGATCGTGTGAAGTGCCTGGCTGCTGGGTGAGTCGGGTTCGCTGACGACGATCGGCTTTCCGAGGTCGCCGTTTTCAGCGATGCGCGGATCGATCGGGACTTCGCCCAGGAAGGGCACGTCGAGTTCCTTTGCGACGCGCTCGCCTCCGCCTTTCCCGAAGATGTAGTACTTCTTGTCGGGTGCGTCCGCCGGGGTGAAGAAGCTCATGTTCTCGACGATTCCCAGAATCGGCACGCCGACCTTCTCGAACATTTGCAGACCCTTGCGGGCGTCGATCAGCGAAAGGTCGTTTGCAGTTGTGACGATCACTGCTCCGGAGAGCGGAGCCATCTGCGTGAGCGTGAGTGCTGCGTCTCCGGTTCCAGGCGGCATATCGACGATCAAATAGTCGAGCTCGCCCCACTGGACGTCCGAGAGAAACTGCTTCACAAGGCCATGGACCATCGGTCCGCGCCAGATGACCGGTGAGTCATCGTTCATGAAGAACGCCATGGACATGAGCTTCATGCCCTGTCCGATGAGCGGCATGATCTTTCGGTCCGGCGTGGTGTCCGGTCGTCCGTGAACGCCTGCTAGCAGCGCAAGCGAAGGGCCGTAAACGTCCGCATCGAGGATGCCGACGGAAGCGCCTTGATCACGGAGCGTGAGCGCTAGATTGATAGCGGTCGTGCTCTTGCCGACGCCGCCCTTACCGGAGGCCACGGCGATGATGTTCTTCACGCCGGGCATGCTGACTTGCTGGTCGGCTTGGGCACCGGTGGCGCGTCCCGCTTGCCGGGTGTTGGCGGTCATCGTGACGGCGACGTCCTCGACGCCTTCGATCGCCTGCACACGTTCCGTCGCAGCACGTTCGAACTCGGCCTTGACCGGGCAGGCAGGCGTGGTGAGCTCGATTGAAAATGCGACGGACGAGCCGTCGACCTTCAGGTCCTTAATGAAGCCGAGATCTACGATGCTCTTCTGGAAGTCGGGGTCGATGATGGGGCGCAGGGCGTCGAGCACCTGGCTCGGACTGACAGCGTCGGCCATGGGGCGTTCCTTTGCGGGCCCTGACTCCGCTTCGAAAGAAGCGGTCGAACAGGGCGTAGATGAGGGCGCGATTGGAATTGTCTTGGGTGGCTCGCAGGCGAACTATTTGGGAGTTGCCGCGCGCCGCCGGATCTTAGCAGCTCAGGTGCGTGGAGGCGGCTACTCTGCGTGCGGGAGGTTTTGTAAGACATGAGTAATTTCGACGCTGCCCTGGAGCGATTCCAGCAGGTTGACCTCGAGTACGCGGGGGGGCTCGCGAACCACGGTCCCATGGGGGCTGAGGCACTGGAAGGGCTGGGGCACCAAGCGAAGATCCCTGCGTTTGTGGACATCTACGCACCGCGGCTCCCCCCTCTGTCTACGGGCAGTGCCCTCGCGCCTGCGGATCGAATGGCGGCCAGAGGGGATATCGGTCGCGTCGGCGATTGGATCGCGACCTTTGATGCTGAGCTTCCGAGGCTAGGACCTGAGGCCGGCGCATGGGGCTCTCTGCTCCGCGCGGAGCTCCCGGCTCTCATGCCGGGGCTCTTTGCGGCAGCCGGGCATGGATTGCTGCGTGTCGCACATGCCGTCCGAGCCCTTGAGCGTGTCGACGACGACGGTCGGCGACGCGAGGTGGCGTTGGGCCTCGCTCATTGGTCGGCGAGGTATCAGGCTCTGCCGGGCAAAGTTGAGAAGATGGAGGTCCTCCACCCTGGCGCATCGCCGGCGAAAGAGATCGAAGACATCGTGCAAGATTGGCCGATCTTAGGCGAGGCGAACGCGAGGCTCGGGCTCTTTACGAAGGTCGTCGAGCGGCTGAATGGCTGGGCGCCTTTTGAGGAGGCACTTGGGAAGGTTGCGTTGCCTGCGGCCGAAGATGTGGATGATTTCCTGAGCGGCGTCTGTCGCGCGGCGGCGCAGATCTATGTTGATCACCCTGCCTCGCGGATTGCGTACGTGCATGGGCTCACGATTCCGAGTTCGATTCGCTCGTTGCTTCCTTTCTTGGAAGGAGAAGATCGGAGTCGCGCCGTGGGCTATGCGCTCGAGGTTGTCGTCGCACTCCATTCAATCTTCGGGGACGCCGAGAGCGAGCCCGAGCCCGACGACGAAGTGATCCGGGTGGCCGAGGACTGGGATGAGATGCGGTATCACTCGGCCTGCTCGATCGCGGAGCATTCGATCAAGATGGTCGAAGCGTGCTGGCGTGAGGATCGACTCGCGCCGAACCCGATTTTTCGCCGCGCTGCCGCAGATGCGGCGCTTAAGATCGGTGGGCGCGGCGATGTGTCCGCATGTTAGGCTGACTCTGCTCTCGATGTTGCGCGCGAAAGTACTTCGACGTAGCCACTCGTGACGAGCGCGTCTTCGAGGAGCCCTTTCTCCTTCAACATGCGATGCATCTTGGGAAGATTGTAGTGCGGGACGGTCATTAGTAGATGATGCTCGAGGTGATAGTTCACGTAATTAGGCGCTAGGAAGATGCGTTCCCACCAGCAAGCCAGCGTCGTCCGCGTGTTGCGAAGCGGATTCTCCGCAGGCCCTGACATGGCATGTTCGCCAATCGCGCGAATCCGCAACACGAGTCGGTATGTCGTGAGTAAAGCGACAGGCCAAAGCAAGTAGAGCTCCGGGCGCCCGAAAGCGGCACAGAACCCGAGCAGTACGGCGTTCGTGATCGCGACGGGCGCGACCTTATGCCATCCGACATCGGCCTTCTGGCCGGGTTTTAAGCCCTGATTTCTTTGTGTGCGGCGATTAGTGAGCCCTACGTCACGCTTGAACGTTGCGACGACTTGGGTCCATCCTGTTTGGCCAGATAGGTCCCGCCAAATTTTACGTCCGAAGCTTTTTTTCGTGAGTGGGAAGGGCATGGTGAGGGAGAGGTCGGGATCCCCTTCGGTGCCGGTCTTGGCATGATGGACCAAGTGGTAGGGGCGGTAGGGGAGGACGTCCGACCACGTGGGGTAAGCGCCGAGCCAATTGCCGATCCGATCATTCCATATACGGTTCGAGAGAAATGACCTGTGGGCCGCTTCGTGCATGACGATTGCGCAGCCGAGTTGTCGGCCTGCTATGACGAATAGAGCGATTGGAATCGTGAGCAGAAGCCATAGCCCGGAACTTGCGCCCACCATGGCCATCGCGCCAAAGGTCACGCTCCAGTTGATCACGAGAGTCAATACACTCTTGCGATCGTCGAGAGTCAGGATTTCCTTCCGCTCCTCTTTCGTAAACTGGGCGAGCCAATGCGCATTGCCGAGGATGGGCTCTTCTGGTGCGTCTTCGATTTCGCCCGGAGGCGGCGCCGTGGCCATCATGGCTTTCTCCTGAGTCGCGGGCGATTGAGCGTGCCGCAAAGAGTGTTAGTTAGAGCGATAGTGCGAAGGAGCGGGCGTGACAGCCTCGTCACGGCTCGGCGAAGCGGCGGATGAGTAGGCGAGGTCGGCCGCTCTCGTGTCGAGGGGCAATGCTCGATGAGGCACATCGTGTTTGGCGAGGAACGTTGCCCAGGCATCGCGACCGAGAGTGTCATAGTGCTTCATGGCCTCAAGCAGATCGTTGAGCGGCGCTGGTGTCAAAATTTCTTGCGGAAGCAGCGGATGCCTTACGAGTTGGCGCAACACGCGCCCGCCCACTAGGAAGCTGTCTATCATGGCTTCTTCTGGGGTCGAGTTGGCGAGTCGGACCTCGCTTTTGCGGAGATCAGTGAGGGATGCGCGACATTCGTCGGCGAGTGCTGCCGCATCCCAGAGACTGCGCGCTTCCATGTCGCTGGTCGGATCGAGGTCGCGGACGAGAAAGACCCGGCCGAGTGCCGTATCCGTTGCGTTGACGCCGGTTGCCAAGGACACGAGCTGTTCGCGGGCACCGTCCAACCCTCCGCGTAAATTGTCCGGCCGAAGTGAGAAGCCTGCCTCTATCTCGCGAAATCCGAGGAACTCGAGCGCGCGTTCTCGCCGCCTTCGAGCGGGCCCCCGGCCGAGGCGTGCGCAATGGACTGCGAGCCAGTCGCCCCGCCAGGCTATTTGGCGCTGGCCGATCTCCCGCCAACTTCGTAGGCGGCCACTGATCGCGGCGACCGCGGGTCCTAGGCGGTAACGGCCGCGGTCATCTCGTTCGACCCGGCCGGAGGCGTAGAGCCGTGCCAAGCTCACACGGATATTATTCTCTTCGATTCCGAGAAGCGAGCCGGCCTCGATGAGCGCTCGGACAGACATCGTCCCTCGGCGAAGCGTCGAGAGCAGGTCTAGGGTTAGGCTGCTTGCGGTCGGCTGAAGCATTATATTAAATTACGTCGCGTGATACATTTGTCCAGTGATAGTAATATTTAAGGGCAAAAAGACCCGGCTCGACGGTGTTCAAAGGGCTAGTGGATCGTCATAAATCCTCGACCGCCGGAGCCCGCTGTATGATCTGATACTCTCCGGCGCCCATGCCCAGCCTCTCCCGCAATCTTAAGTTCTTCATCCCGACCTTTCTCGTCACCCTCGTGATCGATCAGATCACGAAAATCGAGATCGTCGACCGTTTCTCTTACGGAGAGCGGCTCGTAGTGATCCCGGGGTTCTTCAACCTCACTCACGTGCGGAACCCGGGTGGAGCGTTCAGCTTCCTAGCCACGCTGTCCCCGGAAATTCGTCAGACCTTCTTCTTGGGAACCGGAGCATTGGCCATCGTGCTTCTGCTCGTATTCCTACGACGACTCGAGCCCGGAGAATGGCTCGCCGCCACGGCGATTGGCGGCGTGTTAGGCGGCGCAATCGGTAATCTCACCGACCGGATCGTTTACGGCGAGGTGATCGACTTTCTCGACTTCCGCCTGATTGGTGGATACATCTGGCCGACCTTCAATATGGCGGATTGCTGGATCGTCGTCGGCGTTGGGATTTTGATGGTCCAGATGTACTTCGAAGAAGATCCGGATGCCGAGCCTAATGATGCGGATGGAGCGGCGGAGTCTGGCTCGCCCTAGGCTGATCGAGCCTTCGTGACAGCCACACCCACGAGCAGGCTGAACAATGGACGTCGTGCTAGTTCGCGTGCGCGATCCCGGCCGGCGGGAGGTTTGCTGTGAGGACGCGTAGGACATTATCGCCGAGCGCCCGTCGTACCTGAGATTCGCTCAGGCCTTCGTCGAGCATGGCCTGGGTGAGAACCGCTAGATGGCTCGTGTCGAACCCGACCGTCGTGCCGCCATCGTAGTCCGATCCGAACCCGACGTGGTCTGCGCCGACGAGACGAACGACGTGAGCGATCGCTTTCGCGATGTCCTCTGGTCGCGTGCCGCAGACGGCCCAATCCCAGTAGCCGATTCCCACGACGCCACCATTCTCCGCGACCCTGCGCACATGCGCATCGGAGAGGTTCCTTTGGTTGTCACAGGTGCCGCGAACGCCGCCATGGGAGAATACGACGGGTCTCGTAGCCAGGTCGAGGACCTCATCTACGGCTTCGGGGGCCAAATGGGCGAGATCGAGGGTGATACCCAGTCGCTCCATTTCCCGCACCGTGTGCCGACCGAGTTCTGTGAGTCCGTCGCGGGCAACCCCGTGTGCTGATCCGGCGTAGTCGTTGTCGAAGAAATGGGTAAGCCCGATCATGCGGTATCCGGCGTCGAAGAGACGCTTGAGGTTTTCAGGATCGGATTCTAGGGCGTGGGCGCCTTCGATCGCGAGCAGCGCGCCAGTGATGTCGGCGCCCTCCGCCCGGGCGGCTTGCAAGCTCTCAAGGTCTCCGCGGTCGAGAATCATCATGAGCTCGCCATTCGATTCGCGGGCGTAGGTATGAAGCTGTTCGGCGCGGAGAAGTGAGCGGCCGGTCGGGCCGAGAAAGGCAGTCGGGGAGAGTTGGACGATGCCTGCCAGAGTGATCAAGTCGAAGCCACCGCTTTCGTTTTTTTCGATGTTCTGACCGGCGGGTGCGATGGTAGGAAGAGAGAAGACTTGAAGTGCAACCCCACCTTCCTGGAGTCTGCGGAGATCGACGTGTCCGACTTCGCTGCGCTCGAGTAAGTCTCGTCCGAATAACAACGAGTCCGCATGCAGATCCGCGACGAAACTCGTTCCATGGAGCGCCTGAGCTCGCGGACTGACGGAGGGAAGGGGGACGGGCTCGACGCGGTTAACGAAGCGTTCTAGTAGCAGCCCCATCGACAACCAGGCGACCACTACGAGAGCGAGGACGACGAGGAGGGATCGGGAGAGCACGGGAGAGAGCTTCATCGCGGTGGCGCATTCCTTATAATTGGAACGGAATCCTGAGCTTAGGCGAAGCCTAGCCTTGGGTTCAATGAATCACGCCAGCAATACAAGCCGTGAGGCATGTTGCGATCGTGCCAGCGACAATCGATCGCATGCCGAGTTCAGCGGCCTCTGGACGTCGCTCGGGCGCGAGTGCATCGACACCCCCGAGCATGATCGCGAGAGAACCAAAGTTGGCGAAGCCGCAGAGGGCATAGCTCGAGATGATTGCGCTGCGTTCGGAGAGGGCACCCCGTGCTACGGCGGCGGCTAGGTCCTGGTAGGCGATGAATTCGTTGAGCACGGTTTTTACACCGATCAGCGCGCCGACCTCTCTCGCCTCGCCGGCTGGGATACCCATGACTAAAGCGACCGGGGAGAATGCCCAACCGAGTATTTTCTGAAGGCTAAGGCCCTCCAATCCGACCCATTCACCCACGCCGCCGATCAGGCTATTTGCGAATGCCACCAGGGCGACGAAGGCAATCAATAGAGCCCCCACGTTGAGCGCGAGCCGGAGTCCGGTGAGCGCGCCCATCGTGGCGGCATCAATCACATTGAGCGCTTGTGTCCCCTCCGCGTCTAGCTCGAAGTCGACCGAACCTTCGAGACTCTCGGGCGCTCCGGTCTCGGGAATCATGATCTTGGCAACGACGAGTGCCGCGGGGACCGAAATAAGGCTCGCAACGATTAGATGGCCCGCGTAGCTCGCCTCCCCAAGGATCTTCGCGTAGGCAACTAGGACGGATCCAGCGATCGTGGCCATCCCAACCGTCATGAAAGAGAAGAGTTCGCTGCGTGTCATACGCGCGAGATACGGCGCGATCGCGAAACCTGCCTCTGTCATGCCAACAAAGACATTGGCGGCGGCCGCGAAAGCTTCCGCGCCGGAGATGCTCATGGAGCGAGACAGGACCCGCGCGAGCGCGCGAACGACAGGTTGGATCCAGCCTATGTGATAGAGGATGCCGAAGACACTTCCCATGAAGATGATGATCGGAAGCGCAGAAAGCGCGAAATTGTCGCCGACATCAAGGAGCGGGCCGAAGAGGAACCCGGCTCCGGCTTGGGTCCAATCGATCAGACCCCCAACGAGTGCTTCGAATACGGGGAAAAGCAGCTCTCGAAGGGGGGAGGCGAGGAGTGCTAGGGCCAGTACCAGCTGAATCGCGACGCCAGAGGTGACTGTGCGTCGATTGATTGCACCGCGATTGTTCGAGAGAAGCCACGCGGCGCCCAATAGGACGAAATATCCTAGGCCCGAGATCGCGCGCAAGCCGAACTCATTCATGATGTGCCTCGAAATCTCCGGATTAAGTTCTTCGCTGCGGCGACCGGGTCGGCATCGGTGGCCACGACCGAGATGACGGCAAACCCGCCGACGCCCGCTTCTCGTAATACGTCGAGACGGTCGGCTGTTATGCCACCGATAGCGACCAATGGGCGTGGGGCCGCGAGGTCGACCGCTTGGCGGAGCGCATCCAGGCCTCGCTCCCCGTAAGCCGAATCCTTTGAGGTCGTTCCAAAGACCGGCCCGAAGGCGACGTAGTCGACGGGTTCGTCATGGGTCGCTGCGAGTTGCTCTGGCGTATGCGTGGACCTTCCGATGGCCAATTGGGCTCGGACTTTTTCAGGGATCGCGCTCGGGGGAAGGTCGGTCTGGCCGAGATGGACCGCGTCGGCCTCTACAAGCAGGGCTAGGTCAAATCGATCATTCACGACGAAACGGGCGCCGCTCTCTCGGGTTAATTCGCGGATCGCTTTCGCCCAGGCGAGCGCTTCGCGGTCCGAGGCATGCTTTGTTCGAAGCTGAATGACCGGCACACCGGCCTCACATGCTTGCTTAGCTTGCTCAACCGGATCTCGTCCCCATCGCGGGTCGTCGTCCGCGAGAACGTGAAGGCCGAGATAGTCGTGGCCCCGCAGCGGCGTTTGGCCGGTCATTTTGTTCATGTGGGGTCCCCCGCCTATCCGCGCTTGGGTAAGTCGATCTCGAGTTCGGTGATCTTCTTGCGCAGGGTATTGCGGTTGATGCCGAGCAGCGCGGCAGCGCGGATTTGGTTGCCCTGAGTTCGTTCCAGCACGATCTCGAGTAGCGGCCGCTCGACACGTTCTTGGATGCGCTGATAAAGGTCGGCGGTCTCTTCCTGCGAATCGAAGAGCGTCTCAACCTCGCGCACAATGAGCTCTTCGAGACTGATGTTGGTCGGCTCGGCCTCCGCGCGCGCATTCAAGAAGGAGAACTCCTCGGGAGTGAGAACGTCATCGGTCGAGAGCACGAGGGCTCGTTTGATCGCGTTTTCCAACTCGCGGACGTTTCCCGGCCAGTCATGGCGTTCGAGTCGTTCGATCGTGGCTTCGGGAAAACTAACAGGACCCTCCGCGAGCTCCGGCGCGTAACGTTCGGTGAAATGAAGGGCGAGAGTCTTGATATCCTCGACACGGTCGCGAAGAGGCGGGATTGAGACGGGAACAACGCGGAGCCTGTAAAGAAGGTCTTCTCTGAATTCGCCTCTAGCGACACGCTCGTCGAGATCGCGATGAGTCGCCGCGATGATTCGGATATCTACGATCTCTGGATCACGTCCCCCGACCGGCGTGACCTCGCCCGACTGTAATACGCGCAGCAGCTTGGCCTGGAGGTCGACGGGCATGTCGCCGATTTCGTCGAGAAATAGTGTGCCGCCCGATGCCTCGCGGAAACGGCCTGCGCGTGCAGCGACCGCGCCGGTGAAAGCGCCTCGCTCGTGGCCGAAGAGTTCACTCTCGAGTAGTTCGCGCGGGATCGCTGCGGCGTTGACCGCGATGAAAGGGCCCTCTGCCCGTGGGCTTGCCGAGTGGAGCGCATGGGCAACGAGTTCCTTGCCGGTGCCGCTTTCGCCGGTGATCAAGACGGGAACATTTCTGGGGGCGACTTTGCCGACGGTTTTGAAGATGTCGAGGAGCGCAGGGCTCGATCCGACGAGACGGTCGCCGCCAGGAGCGACGGCCTGACCGACTCTGCGCCGGAGGGATCGCACTTCGTATTTGAGAGCTCTCGTTGAGAGTGCCTTTTGAGCGAGGGCCTGGACTTCTGCGAGCGCAAAGGGTTTGACCAAATAATCGAGGGCGCCGGCTTTCATGGATTCGACGGCGTTCTCGAGCAGATTCTGTGCGGTGATGATGACGATGGCGACATCGCCTCGGGCAGCGCGATGTTGCTGGAGCACTTCAAG
>Ga0115569_10003081_pt1 | contig 12456 bp, 9 predicted proteins | sample COGITO_mtgs_1205_2_FD_87295 | JGI IMG/M metagenome (GOLD analysis project Ga0115569, IMG submission 87295) | Pelagic marine microbial communities from North Sea - COGITO_mtgs_120503 | ecosystem: Environmental > Aquatic > Marine > Epipelagic | place: Germany:Helgoland, sampling site Kabeltonne...
CAGTGATAGAAGATGCAAAGGAAAGAATATCATCCATTACAGATAAGGTTTCTGACCTTGAAGATGAATTGCTCGCACCAAGCTTCCCTATCATAACCATGTCTCTATTGCTTGTTATGTTAAGACTACCATCTAGAACAAAATATGAACCAAGACCACCTATTGGACTAGATGTATTTCTTGGAAGAGTAATTGCTGAAGTAATACCATTAGCCCTGTTCCAAGGAACCAGTGTAGAGTTCGGATTAAATGCATCATGAATACTAAATCCAATTTTATAGATATCTGAGCCATCATCCCTAGTTGTACTTAAAGCTCCAATCTCGACAATACCGATTTCAGTATCGGCAGCAATGAATCCAGGTGTCACTATTTTGCCAGTTGCATCAATAGAAATATCACCTTGAACTAAAGTTGAAGATACTTTTTTAATAATTCCATCTTCAAAAAGAATATTGCCAACAAATGGCTCATCCGATATTCCATCGTAGATAGTTGCATTTTTAATGACAACGCTTTGACTCTCAATAAAATTGATATTTAAAAGAATTACCATTGCGAATAATATTGTTTTACATTTCATCATTCTTGTATCCTATTTTTATTTGGATTTAATATCCCGATATCAAAATCAGAACTGGGCTCTAAACCTGAATTCCTATCAAAAGCAAGAGCACCATCAATATAAACTTTTTCAGCAAGAGCATAGACGCTAAATGGATTTTTTGACCATAAAACAACATCAGCATTTTTACCAACTTTTAAAGATCCTGTTTGATCATAGATTCCTGAAGCTTTTGCTGGATTACTAGTTATCCACTTCATAGCTCTTGCTTTGGAGATATTAAAGCCAGCTTTAAGACCGGCTGATAATGCCTTAGAAGCCTCTTGATTAAGATGCTGGATTCCAATTTCATCATCTGAGTGGACTATTGCACAACCTGTTCCATTTCTAGCTTGATCAACAATAGCAACATTGGCTTGAACCATGTCATATGCTTCATGCTTAAAACCCCACCAATCTGCCCACATTGCCGCACAGATATTGTTATCTGCTAGCAGGTCAGCAATTTTATAAGCCTCAACTGCATGATGGAAAGTTGTTATTTTATAATTAAACTCTTTAGCTATATCTATCATCATTGCCATTTCTTCAGCTCTATAGCAGTGGTTTTGTATAAGAATTTCGCCTCTCAACACACCTGCTAAAGTATCAAGCTCTAAATCTCTTTGAGGCTTATAGCCTAGTTCTTTAGCATCATCTGATTTAGCCTCATACTCATCAAGACGACTTAAGTAAGCCTCGGCCCTTATCCAAGATTTTCTGTATCCAGCAATGTTACCCATTCTTGTTGACGGTGCTTGACTTCTATTTCCATAAACTCTTTTTGGATTTTCTCCGCAGGCCATTTTTAATGAATGAGGTGCATCTGGAAACTTCATAGAATTGATAGTATTTCTCTGGAGGTTTTTAGCAGTAACCCCTCTACCCCCAATTAAATTTGCAGAACCTGGAAGAACATGAAATGCTGTTACTCCTCCTTTTAAAGCTAGAGCAAATTGAGGGTCTTGAACCCAAATTGAATGTTCGGCCCAGACATCTGCAGTTACTGGACTGGTAGACTCATTTCCATCAGAGCTAGTAGTAACGCTGGGAGCTGAATAGACACCCATATGTGAATGGATATCAATAATACCAGGCGTTATCCATTTTCCAGTTGCATCAACCTCTATAAATTCAGATGAACCTGGTAAGTCAGAACCCATTGCTATAATTTTTCCATCTTTTATTAATAGATCTATTTCAGAAAACTCATTACCCTCTCCATCATAAACATTAGCATTTCGGAATATTGTATTTGTTGGAGGTAATGCCTCGTATGTTGATTCAAAAGGTGCTTTTTCTGCAAAAGAAAAATCTGTAATTGAAATTAAAATTATGAATAGAATTAGTTTATTTTTTTTAATGTGCATTCAAAAATTATAACTATGTTGCTATGTTCTGTAAAAGAATTTTATCACTTATACTTACTTGACAATAATAAATAAGTTTATGAAATCTTACCAAGTTTTTGAAAATGCAAAGCCAATAAAAGAGGTAGAAATACCAACACCTTCTCCTAAAGGCAATGAAGTATTAATCAAAACTATTGCATGCGGAGTATGTCATACAGATATTCATATTCATGATGGGTTTTTTGATATTGGAAATGGGAAAAAAATGGCTTCTAGACTCGTTCAGCCCATTGCTATGGGTCATGAGGTATTTGGTGAGGTAGTAGCTGTTGGCCAAAATGTTATAGATATTGAGCTAGGTAGAAAATTTGTTGTATATCCATGGATAGGATGCGGAGAATGCGAAGCTTGTAAAAGTGATAATGAGCATGAATGCGGCCCATTTACTGCACAAAATATAGGTGTTTCTGTAGATGGTGGTTATGGTGAATATGTTTTGGTAAAAGATTCTAAATATCTTTTTGATGCAGGTAATACGCCAGATGACCTAGCAGGTAGTTATGCGTGTAGAGGATTGACTGCTTATAGCTCATTAAAAAAAGCAAATTTAAAACCTAATGATAAAAAATTAGTAATTATTAGTGCTGGTGGATTGGGCTTATTAGCTTTAAAAATCGCAAAGGCTGCATTCAATGTAAGCCCAATTGTAGTCGATATAGATGACTCAAAGCTTGAAATTGCTAAGGCTGCTGGTGCTTCTGAAGTAATCAATTCCTCTCATGAGAATGCAAAAAAAAGAATTATGGAGCTAACAGGTGGAGGTGCTTCTACTGTTATAGACTATGTTGGCGCAGAAGCATCCATAGAATTTGGATATGACTTATTTGGCTTTAATAAAAATGGGTTATATATCCTTGTTGGAATGCTTGGTGGCAAATTTGAAGTCCAACTTCCATTAATGACCTTTTCATCAAGAGTTTTGCAGGGATCATATCTTGGCAGTATTCAAGAAATGAAAGAATTAATGGAGCTAGTTAAAGCTGAAAAAATAGAGCCTGTTCCTGTCGAGACTAGACATATATCCATGGCAAATGATACTATCGCTGACCTTAAAGCGGGAAAAATACCAGGATTGGTTTGTTTAAAGCACTAAATTTATTACATGAAAGATTTTAACAAAATAATAGCAACGTTTTTAACAGGCTTCTTGTTTGTTACTGCTATTTCAGCTGATCCAATAATTCATGAGCATTTCGAAGATACACACTCAACAATTGAGTGTGAATTTTGTGAAAATAAAACTTTTGATGACTCAAACACCCAATTAAGTATTGTTAAAGTTTATATATCGGAAGTTAAAACTGACGAAATAGAAGAAGAATGCTTTTCCCCTGATTTTCAAAACTTTCAATCAAGAGCTCCACCAAAAACTTAAATTTTTAATTTTTAATTTTTTTTAAGGAGTTCATATGAACAAATTTTATAACGTACTTATTGTTTTATTAACATCGTCGATGTTTTCTAACTCAGTTAGTGCCCAAGATGTAGAAGAAATAGTGGTTACTTCTGCTCTAATAGATACCACTGAAATTACAAACCCACTTTATGTTATTGATGGGGATGAAATAGTTAATGATGCAACAACAAATCTAGGTGATGCAATAGATGGATACCTGGGAATATCAATGGCAGATTATGGTTCTGCTGTTGGACAGCCAATAATTAGAGGGATGTCAGGTCCAAGAGTAAAAATTCTTAAAAATGGAATGGTTAACAGAGATGTATCCGGACTAGGGGTCGACCATTTAAATGATGTGGATTTAAATGATATTCAACAAATAGAAATCGTGAAAGGTCCATCTTCTTTGCTTTATGCTAATGGAACAATTGGTGGAATAATTAATGTAGTTGATGACTGTATTGCTGCTATGAATTTTGAAATTCCAGAAGTAAAAATAGGATATGAAACTCAATCTGTAAATGATGGTAGTTCTGAATTTATTAATCTCAAAAGAAACATCAATGGTTTTAATGTAAATTTTGGATATAAAAATACTGAATTCGGAAATTATGATATACCAAATGGAGCTATTCTTCATGAAGAAGAGCATGAAGAGGACCATGAAGAGGAACATGAAGAGCATGAAGAAAATCTTGGGTATGTTAACAATTCTGATTTTGCGGTTGAGGCAACTAAATTTGGAGTTTCAAAAGTAGGAGACTGGGGCTATGTTGGGCTTTCTGTAGATAGTCTTAAGAGTGTTTATGGAATTCCTTTCCATGGTGATGAGCATGGTGATGAGGAAGAGCATGAAGAGGAAAGAATATTTTCAACCACTGATTCAGAAAATTTTACAATTAAAGGGTCATATAATATTAATGGCAATTTAGTTAAGAAAATAGACTATACATATAGGGATAGCGATTACAGGCTTACTGAAGCTCATGCTGAAGAGGAAGGTCATGAAGAGCATGAAGGTGAAGAAGAACACGAAGAACATGCACCAACAAATTTTTTAAATGATGCTACCGAGTATGGTGCAATCTTTGACATGTCAAATGATAGTATGACTCAAAAATTCTCATTTAATTTTGTTGATGAAAATACCTCAATTTTTGGAGAAGAAGCCTTTATGAATCCTGCAAATAATGAAGTGCTAACGCTTGGTTATTTTATAGGTAAAGACTTTGACCCGTTTCATCTTGATTTTGGTATGAGAATAGATCAAGTAGATAGATCTGGAACTGTTACAGATGAAGATCATGGTGATATAGATAGCTACAATATTGATGAAAACACAAATAGTTTTGCTGTAAGTATTGGCAGAGATCTTACTGATAGTTTGGATATAAATTTAGGTTTTTCTAGTGTAGAAAGAATGCCTTCCGTTATTGAGTTATTTATGAATGGTCCTCATTTGGCTACAGGCCGATTTGAAGTTGGCGACCCAACATTGAGTAGTGAAACATCGAACAATTTTGATATTTCATTTAACTTTGACAATGGTGACTACTTTGGCTATGCAAGTTTTTATATCAATGATGTTGATAACTACATCACTCTTATGGATGAAGATGAAGATCATGAAATGCATGGAGATGAGCACCATGAGGACGAAGACGAGCATGACCATGGAAACTTAATACATGCAAATTATATTCAAGAAGATGCAGAGTTTGATGGATATGAAATAGAATTTGGAAGAACTATTGATCTTGGCTCAGGAAAGCTTAAATTATCTTTTGGTAGAGATGTTGTAAATGCTAAATTCTTAGATGGACATAATGTTCCGAGAATAAACCCATCAAGAAATGTATATTCCTTATCATATGAGCAAGAAGATTTAGTCTTTAAGCTTAATCTTAAAGATGTAGCCAAACAAAATGACTTTGGTGAAGGTGAAACTGCAACTAGTGGATACCAAATGGTTGATACAAGATTAACTAAAACATTTAATCTAAGAGGAAATAGCGACCTTAAAGTTACATTATTTGGTAAGAACTTACTTGATGAAGTGGCAAGAAATCACTCTTCATTTGTAAAAAATGAGGTTCCATTGCCTGGAAGAAATTATGGAATTAAATTTAATTTAACTTACTAAATTAAATTTTTTCAATTAATATAGGCCCCCAAAACTTTAAATAAGGTTTGGGGGTTTTTTTATAATTATGAAATCACAACTTACATCAGATAAATTTGCAATATCGTTTTCAGCAATTTGCATGATACATTGTTTATTTGCTCCATCCTTAATAGTACTGTCATATAGCTCTTTGGCCTTAACTCTAGAAAGTGAGCTCATTCATAAAGCTATATTGCTTCTAACAATTCCGGTTAGCATCTTCGCGATTAGTTTGGGATATAAAAATCATTCAAACAACTCTATTATTTATACTGGTATTGCTGGATTAACTATTCTTATTTCAGCGCTTTTAATAGGAGAAAGTATTAGTGCAAATGCAGAACTAATTTTAACGATCCTAGGCTCGCTCATGGTAATTACTTGTCATTATAGAAACTATAATGTCTGTAAAAAATTAAACTGTGACTGTCACGAAACTTCAGAAGCTTAATATTTTATATTCTGTAAAATTCAATTAATTACTTTCATAGCAAATATTTCGGAGAATGTGCTCTTTTGAGCCTTAACATGATTAAACACAGTAAACTAATATACTTATTATTATTAAGCCCAATTATCATAGCTAACTCTAACGTTGAAGAGATAGTTACTACTGGGTCATTAATTAATAATTCAGAAAAAGACGCATCGCCAGTAAATGTTGTTACTAGAGAGGACTTTGAAAATTTTAATATTTCAAATTTTGCAGAAATTAGTAAATTTCTAACATCATCATCTGGTTCACATTTCCAAACAAATGCACTTGAGGGAGTTGATCAAGGAATGGCCTCAATAACACTAAGAGGTTTGGATCACTCCTCTACTCTGCTTTTACTTAATTCAAAGAGACATACTTTTGCTGGAACACCATCTAATCAAGGTCAGGGATATATTGATGTAAATATAGTTCCTGAAATAGCAATCAAACAAATTGAAATTTTAAAAGAAGGAGCTACCTCACTATACGGATCTGATGCAGTTGCTGGTGTTATAAATGTTTTAACTCAAAAAGATTTTGAAGGATTTAAATTAAGAATTAATAACTTTGAAACTTCGAATTATAATCAGAGTGATAAATCTTTAGGCTTATTGATAGGGTCAAATTATAAAAATGGCAATTATGTATTTGGTCTTAATATCCTAGAAAGATCTGCTCTTTCTGCTTCCGAGATTCCCAGAATAGCAGAGCTTGGCCTTAGTGGCTTAGGTAAAACATTCAAAATTTCTACCGATGATACAGTTAGTAGTGGTTTATATTCAGGAAACTATAATGCAAATCAATTTGTTCCTGACCCACAATGTGAAACAAATGGCGGTGTATTAGATGGATCTTTTTGTAGATTCTTGTATGGAGCCAGATTTAATATAGTGAATGATGAAGATCACTCAAAAGCATATGCCAATTTAACTTTTGAGAGAAGTAGTTATGTTTATGAGATTAGCTTTATGGGGTCAGAGGTTGAAGTAAACGATAATCCTCAATCACCCTCATACCCTGCTCTTCCTTTTTTATCAAGACAAATTCAACCCAATCAAGGAGGAAATCCTTTTAATGTGCCAGTAACTTGGTATGGGCGACCTCTTGGATCCGAATTTGAATCTCCATATTCTCCCAAGGATATAAAACAATATAATCTTAGTCAGACAATCAATACTAATGTTAATGAAAATACTGAATTAGAGGCATCTTTAACTTTTAGTGGTCACTCTAACAATCATTACAGACCAGATATTATTGATTCAAGGTTCTTAGAAGCATTAAGTGGGACAACCATGGGTCAATCAAATGGAAATCTTGCATATTGGAATATTTTTGATTCATCGCAAAATTCTCAAGAACTAATTAACTATGTTATGGGTGCTGAAGTTTCTTCTAAAAAAGCATCTTTAAAAACTCTTGATTTTATATTTAGAACTAATATAGATAACTATAAAATAGCATATGGTCTTCAATTAAATGATGAAGAACTTAAAATTTCATATGATGATATCAGCAGAGCTAAGTTTGATTTAGATGGCAAAATTATTAAATCAGCAGACTTATTCTTTTTGGGTGGAGGTACAAATGTCTCAAAAAATAGAAATAAATATGCTGGTTTTTTTGAAATTCAGGCTAAACCTATAGAAAATATTGATATCAAAATTGCCGGTAGATTTGAAGAGCTTGAGAATGACTCATCATTTGATCCTAAAATCTCTTTTAAATATATCGTATCTGAAAATATAACTTTAAGAGCTTCTAGAAGTTCATCTTTTTCTATGCCCTCCATGGCACAAATGTTTTCAAGTGATATTAATCTAGGAAGTGTAAGGGACTTTAATGGTAATTCACCTTTTGTAAGGCAAGCACAAATCGGCAACCCGAACCTTAAGCCTGCAACCTCAAAAAATATAAATATTGGGCTTATTTTTGAAAATCAAAATCAAAGACTAAGTATTGATTATTGGAATATTAATTACAAAAATAGAATTGAAGCTCAAAGTGCGCAAGTAATTCTTAACACAAACCCAAATGGTCCAAGTATTACAAGAAATTCTAGTGGAGATTTGATTGGGGTTAGCACAACTTATTTTAATGAAGAGTCAACTGAAGTTTCAGGAGTTGATTTAAGTTTTAATAGACTTTTAGCAAACTCAGATAGGCTTGGGAATTTATCACTATCAATAAACTCAACAACTTTAATAGAATTTCTTACACCAGCCCTTGTAAATGAAGGTAGTGAAATTATGACAGATAGAGTTGGCAAATTTAATTACGATACTAACACCCATTCTCTTCCTAAAAATAGAATCAATGCTTTCTTAAATTGGAAATATCAAGATTACGATATTAACTTTAATTCACGATATATTGATGGATATAGCAATAAGCGACCGATTAATAGTCTCGGAACGTCATATGGATATAATAATTCTGTAAATTCTTTTTTTGTTCACGACCTTTCATTAAAAAAATTGTTAATAACGAATAGTGGTGAAATTGATATGAAGCTATCAATCATTAATATTTTTGATGAAGCAGCGCCAAGACTTTATGATGCTCCTGATTTTAGTTTTGATACTAGAGTTCATGATCCTAGAGGAAGAATCATAGGCATAAGCCTTGAATACAGAAATTAAGATTAATAAAAATATCAAACTTAAAAGGCTCTTAGAAACCTTTTACATAGAATTTAAACTAAACTCACATAATGAATGAACTAGAAAATACAATATCCCAAGTAATTGAAGAAAACTATATTCCATTTGAATGGAATGAAAAAATTAATGATGAGTTGACTGATATTAAACTTAATGAAAATTTACCAAGAAAAGACTTAACCAGAGTCCCATTTATAACAATAGATGGGGCTGATGCTAAAGATTTTGATGATGCAGTTCATTGTGTTGAAAATAAATCGTCTTTTACACTTAGTGTTGCGATAGCTGATGTAGCTGAATTAGTTAAACTTGGAACTGCATTAAATAATGAAGCGATCGAAAGAGGGACATCGATATACTTTCCATCAAAAGTTATTCCAATGCTTCCAGAAAAAATTTCAAATAATCTTTGCTCACTAGTCCCAGATCAGATTAGAAATGTCTTGGTTTGTGAAATGGTTTACTCAAAAACTGGCGATCTTCATTCTTATAATTTTCTTGAAGCGAGAATCAAATCTCATAAAAGAATGACTTACATTGAGGTAGATAAATATCTCAAAAATAATTCTAATCTCTCAAAGTCTATTGAAAATTCAATATGCTCTCTTTCAGAACTTACTAATATTCTTTTAAAAAAGAGGAGTCAGCGAGGGGCTCTTGAGATTGAAGGGCAAGAACCACTGTTAAGAATAGATAATGAAGGGAGGGTTGAGGAAATAACTCTGCCCAAGAGGCTGTTTTCTCATCAAATGATTGAGGAAGCTATGTTAGCTGCAAATGTTTGTGCAGCCAGCTTTATGAATAAGCATTATAAATTAGGGATATATAGAGTTCATGAAGAGCCAGAAGAACTTAAATTAGAAAGCTTGAAAAATTTCTTTTCTATCAAAGGTTTTTCAGATTCATACAAGAAAACTCCGCTAGATCTTATTAATCAGTGTTTGTCTTATGCTAAAGAAAAAAAGTTAAATAAAATTCTACAAACTATTGTTCTTCAGAGCTTAAAAAGAGCAGAGTATTCTACAAAGGAAGTTGGGCATTTTGGTCTTCAACTAGAAAGATACTCACATTTTACTTCTCCTATTAGACGTTACCCTGATCTTATGACTCATAGGCTAATAAAAAATATCCTAAATAAGGGTGATTTATTAATTAATAAAGAAGAGATAGAAGAAGAATGCATTGAGATGTCTGACCTTGAAAGAATGGCAGAACGTGCATCTAGACAGGTAACTCAACAAATGATTTGTTACTATCTTAAAAAATATGTTGGTAGTGATTTTAATGCCGTGGTGACTGGTATTGCAGAGTTTGGTCTGTTTGCTGAGATAGATAATTTTTATGTATCGGGATTAATTCATGTTACAGATCTTCCTAATGATAGATATTTTTATGATAAAGAAGCTAATATCTTGAAAGGAAAGAAAACAGGTAGATCTTTTAGATTAGGTCAAAATATTTTAGTTACTATAGCTAATATAGCTCCAGAAGAACGTAAAATAACACTTGTTCCTAAAGAAAAGAAAAAGAACAAATGAATAAGAAAGAAAATGATTTAAGGGTTGGATTTCATAGTATTGAAAGCATACTTGAGCACAATCCACACAAAATAAAAAAAATTACCCTTCCTGCTAAAAGAGAAGATAAGAGAATAACTCAACTAATACAAAAAATAGAAGAAAATCAAATTCCGTTTGAATATTCAAGCAAGATCAAACAAGAACCTGAGGCATTCATATCAAGCGATCTTGAGTTGGGCTTTAAAGATCTTAAGTTATTCTGTGATTCAGATGAAGCTAGAGACCCATTAATTTTAATACTTGATAATATTATAGACCCAAGAAATCTAGGAGCCTGCATAAGGTCTGCTGCTGTAATTGGTGTTGATGCAATGATAATTAATAAACATCATTGTGCTCCAATTAACTCAGTTGCTCATAAAGTTTCTGTTGGTGGAGCTGAAGTAATTAAAATTTTTCATGTTACTAACTTAGTAAATTGTTTGAAATATCTTAAAGGCATTAATATAAATATTTATGGTCTAAGTGAGCATGCTTCCAAAAATCATACTGATTATAATTTTAAAGAGGCTTCTGCAATTATAATGGGAGCTGAAGAGTCTGGAGTTAGAGAAAAGACTTTAGAAAAATGCGATCATAAAATAAACCTAAGTAACAATAAATTATTTAAAAGCTTTAATGTTTCTGTTGCAACTGGGATAATACTTTCAGAGGCGAGCAGACAACGTCAAATATAAATTTATATAGATGCTAAAACAAAGAACATTAAGAAATCCAATTAAGGCAGTAGGTATTGGCTTGCATACTGGTAAAAATATTACCATGGAGCTCCTACCCTCAGAAATTAATACTGGTATTAGTTTTATAAGAACAGATGTAGATGAAAATTTAATTATTCCTGCCATAGCTGAAAATGTTGGAGATACTAGTCTATCAACTGCACTAATCAAAGAAGATATTAAAATATCAACAATCGAGCACCTTTTATCTGCAATTGCTGGACTTGGCGTAGATAATTGTCTTGTAAAGGTTGATGGGCCTGAAGTTCCAATTATGGATGGAAGTTCAAGTCCTTTTGTTTTTTTAATTCAATCTGCAGGCCTAAAAGACCAAAATGCATTAAAGAAATTTATAAAAGTTAAAAAAGAGATAACCGTAACAAGAGACGATGCCTATGCATCTATTAAACCTTTTGATGGGTTTAAGGTATCTTTCAAGGTTGATTTTGATCACCCAGTTCATAAAAAGTTACCCACAGAATCTATAATTGATTTTTCATCAACATCATTTGTTAAAGAGGTGTGTAGAGCAAGAACTTTTGGCTATGAGGCAGAGGCAGCTCTACTAAAATCAAAAAACTTAGCACTTGGTGCTAGCTCATCAAACGCTATAATTGTTGGAGAAAATGAAATCCTTAATGATGAAGGACTCAGATTCAAAGATGAAACTGTTAAACATAAAATGCTTGATGCTATTGGAGATCTATACCTTTTAGGTGGTAATTTAATTGGTGAATTCTCAGGGTATAAATCCGGCCATGCTCTTAATAATCAATTGTTAAGAAAAATAATTGAAGATCCTGATGCATACGATGTTGTTGAATTTAAAAATTCTGAAAATGCTCCAATCTCATATGTAAGACCACCTTTTGGAGATATTGAATAATTGAATTAAGTATTAAAGCTTTTTTTAAACATTAAAAATCTTATGTTAAATATTTTTTCTAAAATTTTTGGCTCTAGTAATGACAGAGTAATTAAAGACATGATGCGTCATGTAAACATTGCAAATAATTTAGAAGAAGAATTGTCACAACAACCTGATATTTATTTTAAAACCCTTAAAGAGCAGCTGGCTGGTGATTATGATCATAAAAATCCTTTCGATATATTGCCTCTTGCCTTTGCAGCAGTTAGAGAAGCTAGTAAAAGAACACTTGGTTTAAGGCATTTTGATTCACAAATGCTTGGTGGTATCTCGCTAGCAGAAGGCAATATAGCAGAAATGAAAACTGGAGAAGGAAAAACTCTCGTTGCTACCCTGCCCGCATTTCTAAATGCCTCCATAGGAAATAAAACTATTCTGGTAACAGTTAATGATTACCTGGCAAGAAGAGATGCTGAATGGATGAGGCCTATATATGAATTTCTTGGTCTTAGTGTTGGTATTGTTACATCGAATCAAGATATAGAAGAAAAAATTGCTGCTTATAAATG
>Ga0115569_10003085_pt1 | contig 12439 bp, 10 predicted proteins | sample COGITO_mtgs_1205_2_FD_87295 | JGI IMG/M metagenome (GOLD analysis project Ga0115569, IMG submission 87295) | Pelagic marine microbial communities from North Sea - COGITO_mtgs_120503 | ecosystem: Environmental > Aquatic > Marine > Epipelagic | place: Germany:Helgoland, sampling site Kabeltonne...
CTATTGCGGTGCTTATTGGCGTGCGAGAGCGTATTGCGGCTTGGTGCGACCGCGCCCCGGATCGCACCAAGCTTCGTTCCGTGATGGCGAAGGCTGTCGCAAACATCGTTCAGCCCAATCGCATGAGTCAACTGGGCAAACAGAAGACTGACCACGTGGCTCCACGGGGTGAAGGTACGGGATTTTTTGTCCACGCCATGCTTGTGCGCAAGTTTTTGCGTCAAGTGCGACGGGATGAGTTTACAAAGCTGATGCAATGTGCTGCTGTAGTGCTTGGTCGGCGTTATTGTTTTCACGCATTGGATTCTTTGGTCGGAATCCGGCGCCGACCACCTTTTTTTTCAAGCTTAAACGATGGCCTTAACTAAATCATATGGGATGACTGTGTTTTTTTTAATTAAATTTCAAACAACGCAAAACGAACCCCGTAAGCCCTTATAGTTCAGTATACTTAACACTTCGACCGCGCGCTTTCTCGATCGGATATTTTTCTGCATTCCGCTTCATCTTCGCCTCAATAATCGCAGCGATGTCGATTCCGGTGACATTCGCAAACTCGATTGCAAAGATAAATACGTCCGCCAACTCCTCCTCGACCTTCGCACGGAGCGCTGGCGCCTCGACATCCGTATGTGATTGCTCGGGGCTCTGCCAGAGGAAGTGCTCCATCAACTCGGCCGCCTCCGCCGAAATCGCCATCGATAGATTTTTCGGGCTGTGGAACTGCTCCCATTCGCGCTCTTTGGCGAAGGCCAGCACACGGTCTTTGATTTCCTGTAGGCGAGTATCATTGTCATTCATAGGTAAACTGAGTAGGCATGACAGCGCAGCCGATCAATGGTGAAATCTAGGAATAAATAGCCCGGACCCCCAGACTCCTGTCTGGCACTGCTCTGGACATGGCACTATTCTGCGCGCACGCAAAGAGCCAATACGGAGATTGGCGCTCCCAACATAAAAAAAGCGCCGCCTCTTTCGAGACGACGCCTTTTACAAACAACAAACTAATGAAAAATCTAACAAAGATTATATAGAAATAGACGGGGCAGTGGCCTAAACGTTCAAAATATTTTAAGTTTTTTCTATATAAATCGATCGCGCGCATCCAACAAGCCCACAAGTCGCTGAAAATCAGAATACTAAACACTTCGACCACGGATTGCTCAAATTGGATATTTCTCTGAATTCGGCTTCATTTTCACCTCAAGAATCACCGCAGTGTCGATTCCAGTGATGGATTTAATGATACGCTGATACTCAAGATCGGTTCACACGCGCACTACAACTTCGCCTTCACTGCAGAAGGTTTGTATAATGTGACATTGACCGCTTCGGGCATCCTAAATGAGGGATCTCAAACGCTCTCAACAAGTGACCCAGCAACATTCCTGTTTGGCGTCAATGCAGTGCCGGAGCCGTCAGCCTTCGCGCTCATTGCCGGTGGTATGACTCTGGGCTTCGCGGCAATGCGTCGCCGCCGTTCCTAAGTCAACGCATTCATCAAAACGCAAACGGCGTGTCTACGAATAGACACGCCGTTTTTTTCGTTAAGGGAGATAAAAGACACCTAAGCGACTTGCTTTAGACAGTCGCCCTCATAGGCAATCGAAAGCGATCATTCGACACAGCCGGACGGCCCAACGCGATCCGACTACGCACTAGCCCAGCACCACTACGGCGATGGAGAAATAGATGATCAATCCGAGCACGTCCATGATCGATGTGATCAACGGGCTACTCGCGGCAGCAGGGTCGACTTTAAGGCGACTGAGTGCAAACGGCAGCAAGGCGCCGAAGCTATTCGCCACGAATACGATCGCAATCATACTCAGCCCGACGATCCATGCGATGTGACTATCGCCACCATAGAGTTGACTGACGAGCCCCGCGACCACTGCCATCGCGACACCCAGCAGCACGCCGACGAACAGCTCCTTACCGACGGCCATTAGCCAATCGCTGAGTTCAAGGTCACCGGTGGCAATCGCACGCACCATCAGCGTGGCGGACTGCGCGCCGCAATTACCACCACTGGCAATGACCAGCGGCATAAACAGCGCCAGCGTAATAAACTCCATGACGAACGCTTCGTAGCGAGAAATCACACTGGCCGAGATCAAATTGACAAAAATCAATACCAGCAACCAGCCGATGCGCTTACGAAAAAGCTGCGCGGGCGAAGCCACACTATAGCGGGTCTCCAGCGGCGCGACCGCCGCACCCTTTTGAATATCCTCGGTGGCCTCTTCTTCCGCCACGTCCAGAATATCATCGACCGTCACAATACCTAGCAGCACACCCTCGGAGTCCACTACCGGCAGCGCGTTGACGTCGTAGCGTTGGATCATTTCAACAGCCACTTCGCGGTCATCATAGGCCGAAATGCTGATGCAATTATAATTCAACATCGCCTGAATGACCGCCTGCGGCTCAGTCATGATTAGGCGGCGCATGCGCACGACATCGACTAGTTTACCTCCCGCGTCGGTAACATAGAGGTAATTGAAAATCTCTGAATCGCGGCCAAACTTACGGATATGGGTCAATGCCTCTTCACAGGTCCACTCCGCACGAATGCGCAGATAGTCCGGCGTCATCAACCGACCGACACTCTCCTCTGGGTAGCCCAGCAACTGACGCGACTCCGCCAAATCTTCAGGGCTCAGCAGCTGCATCAAGCGACGTGTGACCGTCGCGGGCAGCTCTTCGAGCATCTCGGTGCGGTCATCCGGACTAATATCTGCCAGCAACGCCCGTGTATCCGCATCCGTCAACGCGGCCAACACATCGTCTTGATCCTCGGGCTCGAAATAAGCAAACACATCGGCCGCCCGCTCACGTGGCAGCGCACGATAGACCAGAACCTGGTGGGGCTTGTCCAATCGCAGCATCAAGTCGGCGACCTCTGGACTTGCCCAACTCGTCAACGACTCGGAAACGGCCTTTAACTGACCTTTCTCGATCAGAGCCTCAATCTCTGAGTCGGTAACTGTATTTTCTTCGAGCATTACGCTTCTGGTAATAGATCTCCCATCTGTAGAGTAAAGCCGCGAAAATCTCATCAGCCTATTTTTTCACCGCCCGCTCACAGCCATATTGCTCCAATAAATCATGCACCAAGCTCGGCAAATGCGATAAATGAGCCCCCGCACCTGCAGACGCTACCGCACAAGACACGTAGCCAATATTATCGTTGGTCGGTAAATTCAAGCTGCGCTCTTCCAGCCACTGGTTCAACACGATCAACGCCTCCATCCAATCGCGCAGCGAGAAATCACTCTCATCGACCTGTTCCAGCAAGGCGGGCAGCAAGTCTTCTGCACCCTTGAAATGAGCGTCTAAATAAGCGAGCACACGAGGGGAGTCCGCAAACTGCACCCAACAGTTAGTTGTCTCAAAATCTGACATCTGACGAGTTATCTAAGGTAAAGACGCCAGAGACAACTTGATTACGCGAATTTCCATCGATTAAACCGTCCACTACCCGATTTCTAGCGCTTGAGTCTTGCTCATCGTCCATTCAGCAATTGTCTGTAAGACATTATGCGCCCGATCCGCACAGCTGCCAGAGCCCTTATTGTCCTAGGAGGCAAACTACTCGCCATCAAAATGCGCGATCAATCTGGCGTATTTTACATTCTGCCTGGCGGCGGACAGCGCCATGGCGAGACCTTGAGCGAAGGCCTCCAACGTGAATGCCTCGAAGAAATTGGTACCAATGTCGATGTCGAAGAACTCCTCTATGTGCGTGAATACATCGGCAAGAATCATGAGTTCCACCACGCCCATCGCAATTTCCATCAAGTCGAAAGCGTGTTTCGCTGTTCTCTGCCGAATCCCGACGGCATCGGCCCAGGCTCCGAGCACGACAAGAAGCAAATCGGCGTCGAGTGGATCCCGCTGGAAGAATTGGATGACCGCCGCTTCCTGCCAGACGTAATCAAACCCTTTTTTACCAAAGATGGCTTTGAACCAAGCTCGAATTATTTAGGGGATGTGAATTGAGTACGCGCCATTCAATTGATGCCGGCAAATGCAACAGTCTGAAAATAAGCATGTAACTTCTGCCTCCAAATCCTTTAAACGTCCCAACCTAGCCACTTTTTAACCTCTCCACCTTGCCACTCCAAATTGAGCGTCTACCGCCGAATCTTCAGTAAAAAGAATCAGAGCATGATGCACCCCGATGACCGGCGACGTTTCGATTGGGTGAGCCCGCTCTGCATGCTGTTGCTGTGCGCCATCAGCATTCTGTTTATCTATTCGGCGCAATACACCCACGGCGGCGACGACTGGAAAAAACAGCTCTTTTGGGTCACGCTCGGGCTAGGTACTTACGGCCTAGTGTCGCTGATTAATTACAAGATTTTCCTGGGTTACGCGCATTTGATCTACGGGGCGGGCATTTGCGGCCTTTTGTTGGCCACCAATCTGAGCCCAATTAGCGTCGAAATGATGGGAGCGAGGCGCTGGATAGACATCGGCATTACCACCATTCAGCCGACCGAAGGAGCCAAAATCGGCACCTTGATCATGGCTGCCAGTATTTTAGCGCGATCAGAGCTAGGATCGGTGCGAGACTCGATAGTGGTGCTGGCAAAAGTGGCTGTGGTTTTTTTAGTCCCAATGTTATTGATTTTTCTGCAGCCTGATCTAGGATCCTCGCTTGTCTTCCCTCCAATGATCTTTGCTCTGCTATATGTCTCCCGTTTGTCGGAGAAGTTTTTTGTGAGCGCCTTTGCTCTATTTGCCGTCGCCGTCAGCGTCCTCGGCTTGGATATTTATGCCTACAGCCAGCACCTAGAGCAGGTTCGCGCAATCGAACGCACTGGAGCGACACCCCCTTCTCAAGAGTATCATTCAATCTTACCAATTCACAATTATCAACGAAACCGGATCTTAACCTTCGTCGCTCCCGACGTAGTCGATCCGGAAGGCACCGGCGCAAGCTGGAACGCCAAACAAGCAAAAATATCCGCCGCCACAGGTGGAGTCGCCGGCAAAGGCCTGTTCAAAGGAACACAGGCACAACTCGGCTACCTCCCTCAAGCGGTGGCTCACAACGACTTTATTTTCTCCGTTATTGCGGAGGAAACAGGCTTTCTTGGAAGCGCGTTCGTCGTCGGACTCTTTTGTCTGATGGTCGCCAACGGCATACGTATTGCCGGACTCGCAAGAGATCGATTTGGAATGCAACTGGCCATCGGCGTCAGTGTGCTGTTCCTCGTCCACTTCTTCATCAACATTGGCATGACTATCGGCATTACTCCGATTACAGGACTCCCGCTTCCGTTTTTAAGTTACGGAGGTTCCTTTGTTCTGAGCTGTTTTATTCTGCAAGGATTAGTGCAAAGTGTATATCGTTATAGAAAGGATCATACATGATCCCGAAAACGATCCACACACCCACATCAACCTGCAGCAGTTACCAGAGCACGGGATCCCCAATTAAACCAGGGACACCCAAAACCAATGCCAGATTCAACTACTGAAAATTCCGACTCACAATACACTGAAGAACTCACTTCTGCTCCAAAAGAAAAGAAGACAGAGCGAATTGATCACAAAGAACTCAAAAACGACGCCGCAAAACGAGCAAAGAAACAGCCCTTGGTGACTCGCATCATCAAAGCGATTAAGAGTGAAAAAAAGTCTTACTCAGAGCTGATCATTAACTCCGAGCCGCTCGAAAAACGCGTCGCCCTGCTTAAGGACGGCGTGCTTGAGAAGTTTGAAGTCGAACGCACTGGAGAAGCCCGCGAAGTGGGCGCCATCTTCAAAGGTCGTATCCAAAACCTCGAAGCGGGCCTCAAAGCTGCGTTCGTCGACATCGGCGAGCCCAAGAATGCCTTCCTGCACTACTGGGACATCCTTCCAGCTGCCAACGACAGCGGCATCGAGATCGTCCGCGATAACAAAACCGCCAAGCAGCGCAAACGCGAGAGCGAGAAGGTTTCGGTCAAGGATATTCCGAAGCTCTACCCCATCGGCAGCGAGATTATCGTGCAAATCACCAAGGGCCAAATCGGCACCAAGGGGCCACGCACCACTACAAATATCGCCCTTCCCGGGCGCTTCTTAGTACTCATGCCGCACGCCGGCACGCTCGGCATCTCTCGTAAGATCGACGACCGTAAGGAACGCAGTCGCCTCAAGGGTATCCTGCGCGATCTCACCCTCCCCGAAGGAATGGGCCTGATCATCCGCACAGCAGGCGAAGGAAAAAAAGCACGCTTCTTCATCCGTGACTTACACATCCTGCTCAAACGTTGGGAAGTCATCAACCAACGCATGGACGCGACCAACAAACCAGGCTGCCTCTACGTAGAGCCAGATATCGTCGGCCGTACTGTGCGTGATTTCCTCACCGAAGATATTGACCGTGTCATGGTTGATAAGAAGCAGGATTATGAGGATATTATAGACGAAGTGACGACCATTTCGCCTCGTTCGAAGTCCAAAATCCATATTTTCGAGGAAGACATTCCCGTCTTCGAGCGCTTTAACATTGAGCGTCAAATTGAACAGACCTACATGCGCTGCGTGCCACTCCCAGGTGGTGGCGAGATTGTGATTGAAGAAACTGAAGCGTTGATCTCGGTCGACGTAAATACCGGATCACACAAGAACAAGACCAAGAAGGACGGCAAAGACTTCATCACGCAGGTGAACCTCGAAGCGGCCACCGAGATCGCACGCCAACTTCGCCTGCGTAACATCGGCGGGCTCATCATTCTCGACTTCATCGACATGAAAGCGAAGAAGGATCGTAACGCCGTACTCAACCGCATGCGCCGTGAAATGGAGCACGACAAGGCGAAGAATCACATCCTAGCAATTTCAACGCTCGGCATCATGCAAATGACTCGCCAGCGCCACTCCGAAAGCCACTCCAGCGGCATCTACACCGACTGTCCGTATTGCCACGGTCGCGGCTCGGTCAAATCGTCTCGTACCATGAGTGTTGAGATTCAGCGGCGCATCATTAGCATCATCCGCCACATCCGAGCTCGCGATGGCCATGACAAGGAAATCAACCTTCGTGTACTGCTCAACCCGTCCAATCTAGAACGCCTGCGCAACGAAGACGAAGACCTATTGCTCGGCATCGAGGAATCTTATGGCGCACGTCTCTCGTTCCGCGCCGATCCGATTTATCACGTCGAAAACTTCAAAATTCTCGACGTCGAGACTGGGCAGGAACAGCGCTAGCCTTTCCAATCTGAGCGTCGACTAATGAGAATACTCAAAATCTGACGTTCGGCACAGTATTTGCATCTACGCAGTCTATGAAAATTCTCGCTGCTTTCGATAAGTTCAAAGACTCCATGACGGCGGTCGAGGCATGCGCAGCGGCTACTACTGGGGCACGCCAAGCCCTGGGTAGTGCTGTGCACATCACTCAAGCACCACTGACCGATGGCGGCGAAGGATTTTGTAGTATTTTAACAAATGCCACTAATGGTTTCATTGAAATACACACCGTCTGCGGGCCACTTGGAGCCGACATCGAAGCACCCTTAGGCTGGGTGAATAGCAGAGCATTGCCCTCTGCAGTGCGTGAGCGTCTCGACCTTTCTCTAGGCAAGGTCGCAATCATCGAAATGGCTACTGCTGCAGGTCTAGGACAAGTGTCTGCCGACCGCCGCCACCCAAAACAGTGCACCACTTGCGGAGTGGGTGAACTGATTCGTATCGCCGTCGCAGAAGGTGCAGATGCGATTCTACTTGGTGTCGGCGGCAGTGCCACCAGCGACCTCGGGCTCGGCCTACTACAAGCACTCGGCTTGAAGTTTATCGGCCGAAACGGTCGCGTCATCGAACGCATCTTCCCTGCTAACTGGTCGCAGATCACCCGCATCTCAGGCAGTCTTGAAATCGCCACCCCGCCAATTTTCATCGCCTGTGATGTCGACAATCCACTGCTCGGACCACGCGGAGCCGCCGCAGTCTATGGCCCCCAGAAAGGCTTACTCGCAGACGAACTGGAGAGCTTTGAGGCCGAGTCCGCACGGATCGCCTCAATGCTCTGTGCATACTTCAAACAACCTGAAGCACTCTGCGAATCGCCGGGTAGCGGCGCGGCGGGCGGCATAGGCTTTGGGCTAAATGTGGTCTGCGACAGCCAATACGTGGCGGGTTTTAAACTCGTCAGCAGTTGGCTCGACCTTGAGAGCAAAATCGCTGCAGCCGATCTAAGCCTCACCGGAGAGGGTAAGATCGACCTCAGCTCACTGAACGGTAAAGGACCCTACGCACTGGCAGCCGCGGCCAATGTCGCCCATAAGCCAATTATACTCTTAGCGGGTTGTATCGAAGCGACAGCAGCTGAGCAACTGCACCGAGAGTTCCCAAATTGCACCACCGCTGCAATTACTCCCGAAGACTGCCCGCTCTCACAGGCACTCGCAGAAGGCCTAGAAAATTTACAAAACAAAACCGCGCAAGTCCTCCAGCAACAGACTCAACAATGACCATTGAAGAGAATGAATTAAGAGAGACGAGAACGCGCCGCATCCGCAGGGTGAAGCGATGGCTTAGGCTTTTGCCTAGGCGCACCAACATTCACCGCTACCCGATCCTCTGGCGCTTTTCCGTAGGTGCGCGCAAACGCACCTATCTTTGGAGCTTTCGAGTCGAGCATACGGTGCCCGCAATCTACGCAGGCTTCATCCTCGCACTCATGCCGCTCTACGGCATACAGATCCCAATCGCACTTTGTCTTGCCCTGTTTCTGCGGGCAAATCTGCCGATTCTTGTCGGGCTACAAATGCTCTCCAACCCATTAACGATATTGCCGTTCTGGTATGCCGCTTATCAAGTCGGCAGCAACGTGCTCCGTGTCGTCAGCATTGAAACACCGCAACTAGGCCAAAACGATGTTAAAGCCATTGTTGATAATTTCACAACTGGTCAATGGAGCAGTAATATTGAACCCCTACTAGCCACCTTCAGCATTATGTGCCTCGGTGGTATCGTCATAGGTCTCTTTTTTGGCCTAATCTCTAGCTTTGCCTATCGCTTCACAGCAAAAAGAACCGCCGCAAGCTACTCACTTTTGATTCAAAAAATCCATGAACGTAAAGCGCGCAAATCAGATCCACCTTCCGACCCCAACCCCGATGTTTAATTTCCTTCGTCTCCTCTCGATCACTCTCCTAGCAAGCTGTGCGCTCATCGCGCAAGCAGACCGAATCAGCCTCGGCATCGACACTCTGCAACAATCTGGATTTCGCGCCATCGCAGGCAAACGAGTCGGGCTGCTTACCCACCCAGCTGGCGTCAACCGTGATGGAGTTAGCAGCATCGACGTGCTGCGCCGCGCACCGAATGTGAAACTCGTTGCACTGTTTGGTCCAGAGCACGGCATCTACGGCAACGAAAAAGCAAACGTACCAGTCGACAACAAGATCGACCCACGCACCCAGCTTCCCGTCTATTCGCTGTACGGCAAATACCGCAAGCCATCCGCTGAGATGCTGCGCGGGCTCGATGCGCTTATTATCGATCTCCAGGACGTCGGCGTGCGCTCTTACACTTACGTTAGTTGCATGCGCTATGCAATGGAAGCCTGCTTTGAAAATGGTGTCGAAGTCGTCGTGCTCGATCGGCCAAATCCACTCGGCGGTCTGAAAGTTGACGGTCCTCCACTCGACCGAAAATGGCGTAGTTACGTCGGAGCCTTCCACGTGCCCTATGTCCATGGCTTCACCATCGGTGAGCTCGCGCAAATCGCGAAGTATACATCTGGCAGCATGGACGTGAGTAACAAAGTGCGCCAACAAGGGAAGCTCACCGTAATCAAGATGCGTGGCTGGCGGCGCGACATGCTGTGGCCTCAGACTGGGCTCAAGTGGGTGCCGACTTCGCCCTACATTCCCGACCTCTCCGCCGTCCTCGGCTATGCAATGACAGGACTCGGGGCGCAAGTCGGAGGCTTCTCGCATGGCATCGGTACACCCTATCCGTTTCGCTTACTTCGCTACAAAGGGAAATCTGCACTACAAGTACAACAAGCGCTCAGCGCCCAGAACATCCCTGGCCTAAGCTTTCGCATTCTCCGTACCAAAACCAAATCTGGCGCAAGCGTCGAAGGCGTCTATGTTAGTGTCAGCGATTGGGCCAAAGTACACCCGACCGAAATTAGTTTTTATATGATGCAACTCACCGCCGCATGGACGCCGGGCAATCCCTTCGCCAACGAAAAGAACCCCGCTTTATTTAATAAGCACGTCGGCAGCACGGCCTGGTGGAACGAAATTAGCCAACGTGGCGCTCAGGCGAGAACCAAAGGCTTCGTGAGCAAATGGACCGCTCAGGCACAAGCCTTCCAACGCAGTCATGTGCAATTCCGTCTCTATTAACTTGTTCAGGATTCTCAGAATTTCAAGACAACTGAAGCATCGCAACTGGCACTCTTCAATGAAGAGAGGAAATAGCCGATAACCAGAAGTACTGTAAATGCCGCACATGATGCGCAAAGAAGACTGGTGCATGAACTACCTCATTCTTGCGGGTAAAACAAAATCCGATCATGCACTAAAAGAGCAAAATCGAGTTTTCCATCGCCGGTCAAATCGGCAATCACCACTTCGCGCGGCTCCACATTACTTCCCGTGCGCCCTTGGTAATGTAAGTTCTGCTCAAATACTTCCCAAAACATGCGGCTCTGCCAGTCGATTTCCTCCTTCACGAGAATCTCCAGCACATGGCTCTGGCCATCCACCGCGAGTAAATCGAAGCGACCATCTTGATTGAAGTCAGCCCCCTCCACATAACTATAATGTACGTCTTCAAGATTTGTCTCGAAACTTTCCTCAACTAATCGCGTCCACACATCTGCCTGTGCTGGTAAACGCCAGAAGCGATCTTCTCCTGCAAAAATAAACTCCGTTGCTCCTTCAGTCTCTTCTAATTGATGCCACTCACTTAAATTGATCTTCCCCGCATCGACCGTTGTGCGATAACGAAAGACACCATCCTGATCACGCTCAAGCAGTTGAAATTCCCCAGCAGCCGACACATAGAAAAATAACTGCTGCACCTCACCGTCTTTATACAATGGGACCACCGCCGACACCACATCGTCACCGCGCAGTGCATTAAACTGATCCACCATTTCGAGCATATTATTCTTCACTCGCAACGCACGGGCATAGCCAGACCGACCGACAACAAGCTCATTACTCCCATCACCGTCGACATCAAACACACTGACCTGCGCAGGCTGTATGTCTTTCAGCAAACTCTCACGAATCGTCGATGCCTGTGCCACTTCCTTGAGCACTACGCCATCCACCTCTTCTGGAAATAATAATACGGGTGCCTCGCGTGGTACAAAGATCATCAACCCACTGCGGTTGTCATCAAACACCGCTACTTCACGAATCTCAAACGGCTTGCGTTTCACCCCAGTTAGCTCAGTGCGGGAAAGTACGACCCAGCTTGAATCCGTATTTTTTCGATTCTCAGGTCGAGCCAGCGTTAATGCCATCTCGCCCTCCAGTTCACTGACCAGTGCCAGCTCATCATAGCCGTCACCATCCAGATCCACTGCTTCACAGACCAATGGTTCCCCATCTCCAATCAAAATTTGCCGCGGAAACGAGAGTCGACCACCCCGATCCATCTGGCTCAGTCCGATCGTCTTCTCACCTGCACTCACGACCACTACAGCAGCTCGATCATCTTTAAAAAAACGCCCACTGGCGATCGAAGATATTTCCGAAAACGACGGAAACGTTTGTGGCGACTCAAAATGTCCTGGATTTTTCAAGAACAACACCAATTCCGCACCCGCAGGATTTGCGACCAACAAGTCCTCTTGCCCATCTCCATTCAAATCACCGAGTGCATAGCTCGCAGCCATACGTCCCTTTTTGAAGATCGGATAAATCTCAGGCTGCGCGGCGGTAAAACCGCTGACTTCCTGAGCCGCCAGCGCCTGTGTCAGGCGGAAGAACTCCACCCCACCACTGCGAGAATCAACCGAGCAAAAAGATAGCCCCGCACCCGCAGCTTGCGGCATCGCACGCACTCTTCGCACTGGCCGTTCAAAAACAAAACGCCGCTCAGGTCCAAATTCACCATCACTCAACTGCTCCCGCAGAGCGAGCGACTGATCTCCATTCGCTGAAATATAGAGCACATCCTTGCGCCCATCGTCCGTCACATCTTCCAGCAATAAATTAAACGGATTCTCCCCCGTCACATAATACACCGCTGCCTCACCGAGATGGCCATGTGGATCCTGCCGAAAAACTCGGAGCGCATCCGCAGCAACGACGACCAACTCCGCACTCCCATCGCCATCCATATCTGTAATCCGAACGGTGCCCGTCCATCCCAGCGCCTCGAAATCGTCAAACACATGCGTATCCGTCCATTGCCCCGCTGCATTTTGATAGCGTACAGTCAATGGCACCTCACGGGCAGTATA
>Ga0115569_10003102_pt1 | contig 12399 bp, 9 predicted proteins | sample COGITO_mtgs_1205_2_FD_87295 | JGI IMG/M metagenome (GOLD analysis project Ga0115569, IMG submission 87295) | Pelagic marine microbial communities from North Sea - COGITO_mtgs_120503 | ecosystem: Environmental > Aquatic > Marine > Epipelagic | place: Germany:Helgoland, sampling site Kabeltonne...
GCATCTAATTGGACGTTTGGTTACAGCTACGAGGCAGGTACTTATAGTGCATCTGGTGATTTAGTAGTGACTTTAATTATTAAAAAAGATGGTATACTAGCAACATTTGATGCTCTTAGAGTAGCAGATATCAATACCATAAACTTCGATTTTGTAAACTTACCACTAGTAGTAAATGGTAGTGAAAAACCAAACACTATTGGTTTAGATGAAGGAGGAGATGCTATCCGTGGATCTTTATCTACAACTGGTGCAGCGTATGATGCTGCTGCCGTTGATGATTTAATAGAAATAACACAGGCAGAATATGTAAATATGATTAGTATTGTACCAGGTGCTGAGTATAAAGGTACTCAGGGTAATCCTGCTGCAATAGCATTTGGATCAAACCAGATTCTTAGTAGTAATTTAAATGGTGTTTACGAAACACTACCTGCGAACTCTTACGTTGCTGGCGTTAAAATGGTAAACTATTCAGCAGAAACTGGCGCATTTAGGGTTATTGTTTCAGCAGCGTTTAGCTCATCGAGCCCAAGTATATGTATTACAGGGTCTAGTGACTCAATAACTTGGACCAATGAAAGTGACTTTCGTTATTTTGCACAAAAACGTCCGAGTACAAACAGTGGTGCCAACACAGCAGCACTTGGATGGGATGTAACGAGTGGTAATATAAATGGGTGTCATGCGAGGATAGGACAAGGGGTTAATAGTTATTACTTCGGTACGCCCGGCTGCGGTAACCCGTTGGAGTATGCGCACCCATACCGTACGTATATTCAAATAATCAGTAGTACTCAAAAAAGTTGGTAATAGGTTGATGCCTTAAGAATCAATACATTAACTCCTTAAGATTAAAAAAAAACACCGCACCGAGTTGCGGTGTTTTTGTTAATTTAAGTAAAGAAGAATAAAATAAATTAATAGATGTGAAACGAAGTATCACTATCAGAAAAACAAGACAGTATTAAGTTCTAAAACCATAATTATATTTTTAAGCAAAACCACTATGATAAAACATTTTTTTTACCTTTTTGTAGTAAGTCTAACATTTACAAGCATGGCACAAGAAACAAAGCCACCAATTACTTTTTCAGGAACATTTATACCCAAAGATAGAGCTGCAGCTTCTGTAGTGGTATACGGAAATGCTGGTCAAGTGGGAGTTTTAGCAAAAGCAAAAGTAACAGAGGGTGCTTTTAGCATGCAATTACCAGATAGTTTAGCCTATGGTGTATATAAATTAGGTTTTGGTATGCAAGAAAAAACAAACCTCTATTTAATTCACCAGCCTCAGGTGAAAACGTACATAGCTACAATAGAAAACAAAGACAACCAATGGACATTTAGTAGTACAACCGGAAGTGAACATACGTACCTAACGAAGTATTGGCACCAACAGCAAAAACGATTAGAACCGATACGTTTGCTTTATTATTTTGAACAAAATTATCCATTAAAAGAAGAGCGCATTTATAAGAGTAACCGAAAAGCACTAAAAGAAAAAATAAATGCATTCAATAAATTTAGAGATGCTGCTATAAGTAAAGCTCCAAAATATAGTAAAGAGTTATTGCAGCAAAATAAATTGATACTGCACGATCCAAACTGGTCTACCAATGAACGTGAAGACTATTTTCATAAAACTCTCTGGGGTAGAGTACCCCAAAATGATAGTACCTATTATAAAAAACCTTATTTTTTAGATAAGATAGATCAAGTTTTTGGGACTATTATTGATGATGGGAAAGGCTCAGAAAAAGAAAAATTGTTAGATATAATGGCTAAACTAACCGATCTAATTTCATATTTAAAAGACGATACTTACCAAACAAAATACTATAACTTAATGATACACTATTTTGCTAATAAGCAATATCCGTATGTTTTAAGCCATATAGACTCTTATGTAAACTCTGCAGAACTGTTATCTCCTAATGATAGTTTGTCTTATGCTTTTAGACAAGCACAACAGCTGCTAATAGGGCAAAAAGCAGCGGCTATTATAGATACTAAAGGACAAAATATATTTAATGCTATAACTAAAGAGACAGTACTTGTTTTTGTAGGGGGTAATACTCCCATCTCTCTAGAAATTTTACAGCAATTAAACTCAGATGTAGCCACACAACAAAACACCGCTGTAGTTGCTGTGTTATTAGGCGGTACAAATGAAAGTTTACAAAATTTTAAAGCACTTTTTCCCAACTGGGCACATTATATTGTAGAAGATGCCGAGCAAATACAAAAAATAGTTGATGCTTATAAATTGATTTTTGCCCCCACACTTTTTATTTTAGATGTAGAACGCACTATAAAAAAACAACTAGCGCTTTTTGAAACAGTAGTTGAGACTTCAGAGTGACCACTCTTTTAGTCAATACTTTTTAGAGCAGAGGGTCTTTATAATTACTTATAAATCGTGTATACAATCTGTTTTAGTGAGAGCCTACCTGAATTAAATTTAAAATTGAATATCAGTTGAAAAGAACCCTCGTACAACCAAACATATTATTAACTATTAAGAATTATAATATAAACAAGACCTAAAATCAAGACCTAAAATCAAGAACTACATTCATCCATAGGAAGCCTAGTACTGCATTATAATTAATTGTAAATTTGCAGTATGCATTGAGCATGTTAAAACAATTAAAATACAAACATGAAAACAGTCGTTGTGGGACTCTCAGGAGGCGTAGATTCTAGTGTTGCTGCCTATTTGCTAAAAGAACAAGGCTATAATGTGATCGGCTTGTTTATGAAAAATTGGCATGACGATTCTGTCACCATTTCAGATGATTGTCCTTGGCTAGATGATAGTAACGACGCCATGTTAGTGGCTGAAAAATTAAATATTCCATTTCAAACAGTTGACTTAAGTGTTGAGTATAAAGACAAGATTGTCGATTATATGTTCAATGAATATAAAAATGGACGGACTCCAAATCCCGATATTCTTTGTAATCGCGAAATTAAGTTTGATGTTTTTTTAAAAATAGCATTATCTCTCGGAGCAGATTATGTAGCCACGGGGCATTATTGTAGAAAACGGACCGTTGAAGGATCTTCAAATCCTGAAATTTATAAACTCCTTTCTGGAGCAGATTATAATAAAGATCAATCCTATTTTTTATGTCAGTTGTCTCAAGCACAACTCTCTAAAACCTTATTTCCAATAGGTGAATTAACCAAGCCTGAAGTGCGAGCAATCGCTGCAAAATTAAATTTAGTAACCGCTGATAAAAAAGATTCTCAAGGATTATGTTTTATTGGTAAAGTCCGTTTGCCAGATTTTTTACAACAACAATTACAGCCTAAAAAAGGTCAAATTATAGAAATCCCTCAAACCCATGAATCTTATAAAGTTAAACAACCAGCGTTTGATTCGATATATGATGAATTAGTATTTAGGTCAAAGAAAACTAATTATTCTATTACTGACGGTAAGGTCGTTGGTACGCATCAAGGGGCTCATTATTTTACAAAAGGTCAGCGCAAAGGCTTGGCTGTTGGTGGTACAGTAAATCCTCTTTTTGTAATTGATACCGATGTCAAAGACAATATAATTTATACAGGGCAAGGGAAAAACCATCCTGGACTTTATAAATCGGTACTTTTAGTTCTACCTTCAGAAGTACATTGGGTCCGACCAGATCTAGCTATTAGAGTTGGTGAATCTTTAAAAGTTATGTCACGTATACGGTATCGTCAACACTTAGAGTCAGCTTTTTTATATGCTACTTTAGATGGTTTGTATGTTGCTTTTGATTCGCCTCAATCTGCTATTACCGAAGGTCAATTTGTTGCCTGGTATTTAGGGGATGAATTAGTTGGTTCGGGAGTAATTTCTTAGATTGCTGTATTAACTCCCCATCTTATGAAAACATACTTTTTTTTAGTCGCGTTTTTCTTGTATCAATTAACAGTAATTGCTCAGCAAGACGCTTGGATTTATTTTACAGACAAACCAAATGCAACAGCACTGATATCAAATCCCATAAGCATTTTATCTCAGGCATCCATTGACAGAAAAACAAATCATTCTATTGTTATAGATGAAAGAGATGTTCCTGTTCATGAAGCTTATATAGCACAAATAAAAGCCTCTACCGGAATTACTTATAAAGCCAAGTCTAAATGGTTTAATGCTTTGCATGTAAGAGGTACAGAAATGGATATCAATAGTTTATTGACGTACAACTTTGTAGAGGAGATCATTTTTGCAGACTCAAGTTTAAATGCACGCATGGAAGCGGTTCAAGATAAATTTCAGGTAGAATCCAGTCTTATAAATTTCACCTATGGTACGACTCAAAACCAAGTAGAAATGCTTAATCTAGATGAATTGCATTTAGCGAATTATACTGGAGATGGTGTGGTGGTAGCGGTTATAGATGCAGGGTTTCCCAATGTAAATACCATGTCTGCCTTTGAACGTTTGCGTGCCGCAGGAAATTTGATGGGTGGCTATGATTTTGTAGATCGGACGGATGCAGTTTATACTTCAACATCAAGTCAACACGGCACACAGGTATTGAGTACGATGGCTGGATTTGTACAGGATCAATATGTGGGAACGGCACCCGATGCGACTTATTACCTTTTTAGAACCGAGGATGTGGCTTCCGAAAATCCTGTAGAAGAAAGTTACTGGTTAGAAGCGGTCGAGCGTGCCGATAGTTTAGGTGTACATGTAATTAACACCTCTTTGGGGTATAAAGCTTATGATAATTCGAATTATAGTTATACAAGTACACAGTTAAACGGTACGACGACCTATAGCTCTAAAGGAGCGAATATCGCTTTTGAAAAAGGCTTGATTTTAATAAATTCTGCAGGCAATTCAGGGGCTTCTGGAATTGCAACTCCTGCAGATGCCGCTGGAGTTTTAACAGTCGCAGCTGTAGACGAAGATGAGAACTATGTGTCATTTAGTTCTCAAGGTAGTGCATTTCAACTCACTCAAAAGCCAGATGTAGCAGCACGGGGTTTGGGCAGTTATGTGATCAATAGTAGTAATCAAATTTCGCAATCCAATGGCACCTCATTCAGTTCGCCTATTTTAGCGGGGGCTGTTGCTTCTTTAGTTCAGGCGTTACCAGATGCTACAAATGCAGAAATTGTGGCCTATGTTCGAGAGTCAGCCTCTCAATATTCGAATCCAGATTTTTTTATAGGCTATGGTATTCCTGATTTTCAAGCCGCTCTAACGTTAGGGGTCAAAGATCAATTGTATAAACAATTAGATTTTCAAATTTTCCCTAATCCGGCCAAGTCAACTATTATTATTAAATACCCAAATTCAATCACTAACGCATCCCTTTCGATTCATACTATTTTAGGACAGCTAGTATATAAAAGTCAGCTTGAAAGTATGAAGCCTGTAAATATAGAGGCGCTATCAAAGGGACTTTATTTATTAAAAATACACATAGAAAACCAAAAATCGATTATTTTTAAAGTCTTAAAAGAATAAATGCAAAATAGAATTACAGAACTTTTTGGAATTCAATACCCCATTATTCAAGCTGGAATGGTTTGGAATAGCGGATGGAAATTAGCTTCTGCATCTAGTAATGCAGGTATTTTAGGTTTAATTGGAGCCGGGTCAATGTACCCAGATGTGTTAAGAACCCATATTCAAAAATGTAAGTTAGCCACCAATAAGCCTTTTGGTGTTAATGTTCCTATGTTATATCCAAACATTGAGGAAATTATGCAAATTATTGTTGATGAAGGCGTAAAGATTGTTTTTACATCTGCTGGTAACCCTACTATTTGGACCCCTTGGCTAAAAGCCCGAGGTATTACAGTTGTACACGTTGTGAGTAGTTTAAAGTTTGCTTTAAAGGCTGAAAAAGCTGGTGTAGACGCCATTGTAGCTGAGGGTTTTGAAGCAGGAGGTCATAATGGACGTGATGAAACCACAACGCTTACATTAATTCCAATGATTAATAGAAAGCTTTCAATTCCTTTAATTGCTGCTGGTGGAATAGCAACTGGAAATGGGATGATGGCAGCGATGGCTTTAGGGGCTGAAGGGGTTCAAATAGGCAGTCGTTTTGTAGCGAGTGTGGAATCTTCTGCACATATAGCTTTTAAAAAAGCAGTGCTTTTAGCGAAAGAAGGAGATACAAGGTTAACTCTTAAAGAATTAGCACCTGTTCGTTTATTAAAGAATAAATTTTATCATGATATAGAGTCGCTGTATCAAACATCGCCTTCTGAAAAAGACTTAAAATCGCTTTTAGGAAAAGCCCGTGCTAAACGCGGTATGTTTGAAGGTGACTTAGAAGAAGGGGAGTTAGAAATTGGTCAAATCTCAGGATTGATTGAAGCGATCGCACCAGTCTCTGAAATTGTAAATTCAATCCTTTCAGAGTTTAAGGCATGTAAAGTACGTTTGTCAGAAATTAATATAAACACTACCAATGAGCACAAGAGCAACTAAATTACAAGCATTTGACCGTCTATTAACAATCATGGATGAACTTCGTGAACAGTGTCCATGGGATCAAAAACAAACAATGGAAACACTTCGTCCATTAACTATTGAAGAAACCTATGAATTAGGAGATGCTATTTTGGATGCTGATTTAAATGAAGTTAAAGGCGAATTAGGAGATCTTTTACTTCATATTGTTTTTTATGCTAAAATTGGAAGTGAAACAAATGATTTTGATATTTCGGATGTGATTAACGGAATCTGTGAGAAATTGATTCACAGACACCCTCATATTTACAGTGATGTGGAGGTCAAAGACGAAACTGAAGTTAAGCAAAACTGGGAAAATTTAAAACTCAAAGAAGGAAAGAAAAGTGTTCTTGAAGGGGTGCCTAAAAGCTTACCCGCTTTGGTAAAAGCGAGCCGTATCCAAGAAAAAGTAGCTGGTGTAGGTTTTGACTGGGAACATTCAGATCAAGTTTGGGATAAAGTAGAGGAGGAGATAGGGGAGTTAAAAGAGGAAATTAAAAATAATAATCAAGACGCTATTGAAGATGAATTTGGGGATGTTTTATTTTCTTTAATAAACTATGCACGGTTTCTAAATATTAATCCAGACAATGCATTGGAACGAACCAATAAGAAGTTTGTTAAGCGATTTAAATATCTAGAAAAAAAGGCTAAGGGGCTTCAAAAATCGCTTTCTGATATGACCTTAGCCGAAATGGATGTTTATTGGGAAGAAGCTAAAAATTTATAACTAATTAATTTATTAGTTTTTTAATTTTAGAATACTTAGTATCCCACACTTTTAAATCATCTTTGTGCTTATTAATGTTTTTATGTACCTCTTTTACTAGAGGGTTGTTGTCATCAACATTCGAGAAAAACTGCAAGTTATTTTCAAGTTGGATTATTTCACTTTTAATCTCGTCCATCTTTTTTCTAATAAAAATAACTTCGTTGCTAAACAAGCGCGGATCCTTAGATATGCTTTCAAGCTTAAGACTATACTTCAATTGATCTAAGGCTTCTTTGCTTAATCCAATTTTTGAATATAAACCATCTAGAGATTTATAAAATTTACCATCTAAAAATCGTTTACTCTGAACTAGAGATCCAATTTTTTTCCAATCATTAGAAAACGTATTTAAACTTTCTAAGTTAGCCTCTTTGTCATCACTTATTACAAAAGAATTTAAAGACTCAAGTAACTTGCTTTTTTCTTCAAAAGCTTTAACTTCTTCTTCTGATCCATTGTCTTTTTGTTCGTGATAACGGTCAAAAAACATATTACAAGCGCCTCTAAATCGTTTCCATAACTTATCACTGTCTTTCCTTGGAATATGTCCAATTGACTTCCAGCGATTTTGAATATCTTTCATTAAAGATAACGTAGTTTCTAAATCCAAACTATCTTTATTTTGCTCAGCAATTTCAACTAACTCTAATTTATTTCGGTAGTTTTCTGACTGGTCTTTCTTTAAGGTTTTGTAGTAAGTGTTTTTGTTTTTATTAAAAGTTCTTACGGCATCTTTAAAGCTTGTCCATGTTTTTTCGTTGTGTTTTGTAGGGACTTTACCTGCTTTGAAAAAAGCATCTCTAAGAGTCTCAATTTCCTTTATGTTTGCCTGCCATTCTTTATGTACTAGCGTAGTTTTTTCTGAGATGGCTTTGATTTGATCTATGATCGTATTTTTTATTACTAGATTTTCATCAAATTTTTCCTCAAGCTGACCATAGTAAACTTGACGCTTATCATTAATTATTTTTGTAGCAGCACTAAATTTATCCCATAGTTCATCTTTAAATTCTTTAGCAACCGGACCTAGTTCCTCTTTCCAGATTTTGTGAAGTGCTTGAAGCTCTCTGAAGGCTCTATTTAAGTCAGTTTCATTTGCTAACTCTTCGGTGCTCTGGATAATTTTTTGTTTCTGTTCTAAATTATGCTTGTAATCTAAATCTCTTAAATCTCTATTTAGATGTAGGAATCCATAAAATATTTCTACATGATGCCTGTAGTTATTCCAAGTGTTGTTGTTTTCAGAGGAAGGTATTTGTCCTGTATTTCTCCAACGTTCTTGAAGTCTTTTAAAAGTATTATATGAGGAGTTGATATCGCCTTCTACATTAATTAAACCTTTAATTTCTTCAATTATTTGAATACGAATTTCGAGGTTTTGATTTAATGTTTGAGTTCTGCTTTTTTGAAATGATTGTTGTTTTTCTCTAAAGTCTTTTGATAAGTCGTTAAACCTTTTCTTTAAAGGACTAGTATAGTTAAAGTCAATTACATTTCCTCCATCAGCTAAAAAAGCTTCTTTTTTCTCTGCTATTAACAGCGCAAACTTAGCGTTAAAATTGGTTTTTATTTTATTAATACTGTTCCGAACGTTTTGAGTGTTTTCATTATCTAAAAGAGAGTCAAACTTATCGACAAGTTCTTCTAATGATAAGTTCTCCAAAGTTTCTTCTGAGTTTGTGGCTGCAGCCTTTGTAATGGAATTATTTTTAGCACTCTCATCCTCAACTTTTTCATCTTCAGTACTTTCATCCTCAACTTTTTCATCTTCAGTACTTTCATCTTCAGAGCTTTCATCTTCAGAGCTTTCATCTTCAGAGTTTTCATCTTCAGAGTTTTCATTTTCAGTGCTTTTTTCTGAATTTCCTTCTTTTGATTCTGAACTAATTTCAGTTTCTGGAAGGGCAACCTTGGTTTCTTCTTTTTCAGTTTTTTCGTCTGATTCTTCAGAACTATCTCCAGCTAAAATAGGCTGTTTTACAGGCTCGGTGGAAGCATCAGTATTTTCAGTACTTTCTGTATTTGGGGGAGTGGCGTTTAAGTTTTCTCCATCTGCATCTTGCAGGTTATCGTGCTGTGACATTTTTTTCAATGTTTTAGTGTGTTAAATACTATTATATAAATATAACATTATCCATTTAAACTGCAAATTATCTAATTATTATAAATAAAGATTTTTTATTAAGAATTCCATATTTCCCAAGATTTTTCAGCCTGTATTTTCAACATTTCTAATCCGTTTATGATTTTAGCTCCATTTAAAACACCGTTTTTTAGAAATTGGGTCTCAGCTGGATTATATATTAAATCAAACAGTAAATGCTGATCACTGACACTATCATAGGGTATTTCTGGGCAGGTTTCGATTTCTGGAAATGTTCCCAAAGGAGTGCAGTTTATAATCAACTTACAAGCTTCAATATCACTTGGTTTTATGGAATCGTAGGTGTGTTTAATTTTTTCAGATTTGCTTCTAGATACATATTCATAGTCTATACCCATTTTATTTAAAGCAAAAGCAACTGCTTTTGAAGCCCCTCCAGTTCCCAGTATCAGGGCCTTTTGGTGATGTGGTTTTAAATGGGGCAATAGACTGTTTATAAACCCGTAATGATCGGTATTGTAACCTATTAATTTTTTATTTTTTATTTTAATTGTGTTTACAGCCCCTATTTCTTTTGCTTCTGAATCAACAGAATCTAAGTAAGGAAGTATATCTTCTTTATATGGAATGGTCACATTGAAGCCAGAAAATGCGATACTATTTTCTTTTATTTCTTTAAAGGATTCAATACTTTCAAGATCAAAGTTTTTGTAAGTACAATCCAATTTATTGGCCTCAAACTTATCATTAAAATAGCCTCTCGAAAAAGAGTAATCAATGTTTTTACCTAACAGTCCAAAAGTTTTCATAAGAGTTGTTTTCGCTTTTTCCCGTACCAGTCTAATCCCAATACAATACTGATACCAAGAATAATAATAAGTATGAGGTAAATAGTTTGAATGTTAAAGTCTGGAAAATAACGTTCATAGTTTTCTGTTATTGCCATATCATTAGCATCTAGGAGTATGTCCCCGAATTTGTCCTGTTTGTAAACCGTATTTTTCCATGGCCAAACTACGCCTAAAGAGCCAGTTATAAAACCCATAATCAGAGCTAAAGTTTTGTTTTTGTAACGTTTTAGTACATAGGTTAATACATGCGATAAAGTGATCAACCCAATGATTGAGCCAAGAGTAAACACCAAAAGCACTTTTAACAGTCTCATATGCTGAGCATCTGAAATAAAACTAAAATCTCCATTGAATATGAATACAAAAGTATCAAAAAGTGTGTTTACAGAGTCTACTAATAACAGTACATAATTTCCAAGAAGAATAAGTATGAAGGAACCAGAAAAACCAGGTAATGCCATCCCAGTTACGCTTACAATTCCACAGAAAAAAACAAACCAAAGATTGTCGTTTTGAGTGGCAGGATCTAAAAAACTGATACTAACTCCTATTACAATTCCAATTATGGCCATTAGTAGGGTATTTAAATTCCAAGATTTAAAATCCTTGTAAATATAAATAACGGACCCAATGATCATTCCAAAAAACAGACTCCATATATAGAGCTCATAGTGTACTATTAGGAAATCAAGTAATTTAGAGATGCTAAAGTAACTGATAACCATCCCAATAAAAAGTAATGATAAAAAGCGTCCATTTATATACTGATAGAAACTTTTGAAGTGTCCCCGGAAAAATAAGGCAGCAGATTTTGAATTAAATTTCTGTAATGAATATATAAACGTTTCATAAAATCCCATTACAAAAGCTACTATTCCACCAGAGACTCCTGGCACCTTGTTAGCAGCCCCCATAATGATTCCTTTTAGAATCAATGAAAATGGTTTTGATTTATTGTAGCTATCTATCAACTGTATTTGTTTTGTTACTAATTTTTGCTAAAAAAAGAATGATTAAAAAACCAAATAACATTAACCCAACTGCCTGTAAAAATTGTGGATCTCCATCAAAATTAAATGGGGAAACACTTTTTTCGTTTAAAGGTACTTCTATCCCTTTAGAGTTTGTTCTGTAAGTTAGGACTACTTTCCATGGCCATATCTTATTTAAAGATCCAATCATAAACCCAGTAAGAACCGCTAATGTTAACTGGTTATAGTATTTAAATAACCATTTTAAAAGTTTTGAAAAAGAAAGAAGTCCGACTATGGCGCCAGCTCCAATAATTAATATTGTTTTAAGATCTCTATTTGAAATGGCTTCTAGTACTGGACCGTATGCTCCAATAATTACTAAAATAAAAGCTCCTGAAATTCCTGGTAAGATCATGGCGCATATAGCTAATGCCCCAGCAAAAAACAGAAACAAGTTGGAGTTTGATGACGAAACGGGGTTTAGGGTTGTGATAATATAAGCAATACTACCTCCGATAATAATAGCTAAAAAAACTTTGACCCCTTCTAGGTTCCATAAAGTTGTTTTAATTTGTTTACCTATGTATATAATACTAGCAGCAACCAAGCCAAAAAAGAAAGCCCATAAAAGTATAGAATGCTGTTCAAGAAGCCACTCAACACCTTTTGCAAGAGAGAAAACACTTATAAATACTCCAATCATAAGCGCTAGTAAAAAGGAACCATTCAACTCCTCCCAGGTATGCTTGATTCCTTTGGATCTGAGTCCTCTGAAAACAGAAAAATTAATGTTGTTTAAGGACTCAATAAGTTCTTCATATATACCAGATATAAATGCAATTGTGCCTCCAGAAACTCCAGGAACTACATCGGCAGCACCCATTGCCATTCCTTTCAAAGAAATTACTACATAATCAATAAGGGATCTTTTCATGCCTTGGGTCGTAAGTCTGTTTTTTTTATTTAAAGTCTAAATACTCTCGTATTTGCAGTAAATATATGGATTTTTACTTGGAAGTATTTTTGAAATTTTCAATTAATTGAAGTACTGCTTTTCGACTATAAATTTCTGGAAATAATTCTTCTAAAATAAATACATGCTCTGCGTTTATATGTAAAGCAGTAAGTAAATGGGCGTACCCAGCTTCCATATTATTTAGTTTTAAACAAATACCAGAAAGACGAAATTCTAATTCCTCACTTTTTGGGTGGTACTCCAA
>Ga0115569_10003104_pt1 | contig 12394 bp, 13 predicted proteins | sample COGITO_mtgs_1205_2_FD_87295 | JGI IMG/M metagenome (GOLD analysis project Ga0115569, IMG submission 87295) | Pelagic marine microbial communities from North Sea - COGITO_mtgs_120503 | ecosystem: Environmental > Aquatic > Marine > Epipelagic | place: Germany:Helgoland, sampling site Kabeltonne...
CGCCTATCTCTGCACCTACGAGTAGTCGTTCCGCCTAGCGCCTAACTGGGATGAAGCTCTGCGGGAAGTGCATCGAATCCGTAAAGCGTGTTGTTGTTTGAAATGATGGGCTTGCCGGGAATTCCATCGCCTCGAATTTTCCGCGACCGATGACGCTATAGACGCATTCCTCTGCTTGTTCGCGGATCCTATCGCGCAGGCTCTCGAGGGCGCGGGGGCGCATGGGGGCCTGGGTAGCCGGGGTCCTTTAAGTCCCGCGATCAGATGCGCTTCGCCCATTCGCGGCGAATAAAATCGTGGCCCTCGCGCGCAAGCGTCTCTTCGTCTTCGAACATCTGACGCCAAATCTTGGTCGCAGCAGCCAGGGAGGGCAGGGTGCCGCCAAAAGCTTCGATGGTTAGCCATCCGTCGTAGCCGCTCTGGACGAGGGCGTCGAAGGTGCTGTCCCAGGCAACCTGGCCACGCCCGGGGGTACTTCGATCATTCTCTGAAATGTGTACGTGTGTGATCGCGTCCGCATGGGTGCGGATTGCGTGGGGTGAATCTTTTTCTTCGATGTGGGCGTGGAACGTGTCATAGTGGATTCCGACGTTAGGCCGGTCCAACTCCTTCACGTACCTGGCAGTGTCTTCGGTTGAATTGAGCAGGTAGATCTCGAATCGATTGAGGAATTCGAAACTCAGCTTAATGTTCGCGCGGGCAGCGTAATCGGCGACACCGCCTATCACCGAGAGGCTGCGTTCCCATTCAGCTTCGGTTGCGCCGGCGCCACTGAATTGCCCGATTGCGGCGTAGAGTGGTCCGCCAAGGAGAGAGGATCCGACGGCTTCGCAGCTGTCCACGACGCGCTCGAGTCGCTCGCTCGCAGCTTTCCGGATGGAGGCGTCTGGAGAAATGGGGTCGTTCTCGGGATTGCAGATGGTGATCGCAGTTCGCTCGAGTCCAAGGTCGTCTAGTCGTGCGCCGAGCTGCGCGAATTTCTCTGGATCCGGATTAAAGATCGGCAACTCGATGCCATCGAAGCCCATATCCTTCAAACGGGCGTAGAGCGGTAGGTGGGCCTCATCGGCCGGGTCATCGGTCCAGAGGAAAAGATTCATTCCGACCTTCATAGGAGCTCCTGTGTGCTGGGGTTCGCTTGCTCTCGGATGAGACTCTACACTTCCTCGATGCGGATCAGTTTTTATGCGACGCTCCGAAAAATCGTCGGACAGAAACATGTCGAGATCGATTTACCAGAAACGTGCACGCTTGAGCAGATTCTCGAGGCTGTGGTCGCCGCCTATCCAGACCTGCGAGAAGAGGTCCTCGACGAGGATGGAAAGCTAGACCGCTACATCCATCTTTTCGTGGATGGGCGTAGTTCGAAGTTTCTTCCGGATGGAATCGCGACCAAAGTCGACGCATCCCGCACGATCGAGTTCTTCCCCGCTGTCGCGGGTGGTTAGGGCATTGCGACGAGCTTAGGGAATTTGAAGCTCATCGAGTTTCGCCTGGGGAACGACGCCGTTCTTCCAGCCGCGGACGTCGTAGTATTCGACAAGCATCTGGTCGAGTTCAGAAACATGGCCTTTGGAGCCGGAGAGCGTTGAAGCTTCCTCGGTGAAGCGCTTTGGCAAGGTGTCGCTGCCTTCGCCGAAGCCAGCCAAGTTGTTGTAGTAGCGCTCGAGATTGTAGACGCGCTCCCCCGCCTGCATGACGTCTTCGGCGGTGCACTCAATCCCCATGGCGCCGCTCCACTGAGCAGCATACTCGTCCGCGCCCTGCGCGAATGCGCTGAACTTGCAGAGGTCTAGGCTGTCGGAGAAGGCTGCGAGGTCCTGGAAAATCATGACTAGTTCGCCTTTGCCTCTCCATTCAAGCGGGTCCGCTTCGATGCCAACCACTCCGAGTTCCGCTGCTGCGACATACGCGCGCAGATGGCAGGCGCCGCGATTACTCGTCGCATAACCCAGTCCCATACCCTTGAGTCCCCGGGGGTCATAGGCCGCAACCGCTTGGCCTTTGCAGGCCATCGCCGCTTCGGGACGTCCGAAATTCTGAGCCGTGATGACGGCCCCGTCTGCGAGCTTGTCCCCGATGCCTTCTCGGAGCGCGAGCTTTTCAGTCAGCGCCACCATGGCCGCATCGTCGCCCCAATCGAGCGATTCCCCGTTAGTTAGGCCTTTTTCGGTGCACTCCATGAAGACGGAATAGACATTGCCGAGTTCGATCGGGTCGAGGCCGTAGTCGTTGCACTGATCGATCAGCTTCGCGACCGAGCGAATATCATCGACGTCGCAATTCGAGCCCAGCGCCCAGGCCGGCTCGTATTCGACACTTTCCATCTTTAGGCCTTTCCACGGGCCGTCTTTGATCTCGACTTCCTTCTTACAGGCGACGGGGCAGGCATGACACGTCGGGTTTCCTACAAGGATATTTTCCTCGACGTATTCGCCGGAGAGGGACTCTGCGCGCTCGCCGAAGGAAGTGAGCTGGCTATTCCGGACGCCTAACGCGCCGATACTATTAGTGACGTTCATGAGCACATTCGTGCCGTAGACCGAAAGCCCTCCTTTTTTGGGGCTCGTGATATTTTTCTCGTCGCGGATTGTGTTGAGTGCCAATTTTCGAGCGGCTTGCCAGGCATCCTTGTCCGGGACATCGCTCTTCTTGTTGGCTGCGCGAACGATGATCGCCTTGAGGTTCTTACTGCCACCAACGGCACCGGTGCCGCCGCGACCAAAGGCTCGATCATCTTCGTTGACCCAAGCGGCGAAGCGGGAGAGATTTTCGCCGGCCTGGCCGATGGCGTTGATGGAGAGATTCTTTTTTCCGTAGCGTTCCTGATAGAAGGCAACAGTTTCATGGATGCCCATGCCCCAGGTGTCACTGGCATCACGAATCGAAATTTCGCCGTCTTCGATGAACACATAGACGGGTGCATCGGCTCGACCTTCAAAAATAAGGCCATCGAATCCAGCCCAGCGGACCCGTGCCGCGCTCCAGCCACCCTGATGGCTATCCGTCACCGTATTCGTGAGCGGACTCTTGGTGACCGCGGCCCATCGGCCACTCATGCTCATCTCGCTTCCGGAGAGCGGGCCGTTCATGAAGCAGAGGATATTTTCCGGGGAGAGCGGCTCGACGTTGGGGCCGTTCTCAAGGACATAACGTACACCGAGCCCGCGTGCGCCGATATATTTCTCAACCCACTCGAGCGGGGCGGGACGATTCTCGACGGTTCCCTCGGAGAGATTGATATGAGCGATGTCGCGTCCAAAGGTCCTGGCGTCCATGATTCGATGATCTCCTAATGGGATTGACTGAAAAGCGAAACAGGATCCCGCCAAAGGGCTCCGGTCCTCTATTCTAGACCGATCGAGTGGCATTCCGGAAGTCAATCCGCAGGGAGTTTGGGTGTGGGCAGCAGAGATCTGAGAGATGGACCTGAGGCAGCGTTCGCAGCCTATCTCAAGCGCCATGCATCCAACGATCTGGAGGGCGTCCTTGAGTTATTCTCAGCCTCCGCCGTGGTCGAAGATCCCGTGGGCACGCCGGCCTGGACGGGTCTTGCGGCAATCCGGTCCTTCTATTCGGGGACTTATCTCCGGAACGGGACTATGCGGGTCGATCCAGTAGGCCCAGCGCTCGTAGGCGGCTTTGAGTTAGTGGCACACGTGCGTGCTGCGTTGGACGCGCCGGGGAGTCCTCCGGCGATGGACGTAATTTATGTCATTCGTTTTGCTGCGGATGGGAAAATCGAAAGTCTCCGGGCCTGGTATTAAGCTACTCCGGGGCAGGCGATTGCGGGATCAGGCCGGATTTTCCGCGTCTATAGAGTCGGCGAAGGAATGCGAATGGAGAGGTTGGGAATCGTTGTAGCTGTCGTTGGCGGCTTCTTCATTGGATTGCCACTACTCATTTCGCTTTAGGCGCGAATGATAAATCCCGACGTGGCGCAGGACGTGTACGCGAATCCGACGGGAGAGCCCGCGGCGAAAGTTAGGTTATTGACCCTGCCGAGCGCTCGGAGGATCCCTTTCGCCCCAATGCCGTTCCTGGATTCGGAACGTTGATCGATTTCCTGCTCGATCCGGAAGATCGTCCGGGCTTCGTTCGATAGGCGCCTCATGAGTGGCCTAATAGATAGTCAGATCTCTCTTGCGCGGGCTGTTGCCTGCTTGAGCATTCCGTCGATTCGCTGGCGAACGATGTCGCCCTGGCCTCCGCCCGCAAGTCCTCCGCCCGCACCTGCCCGAAGCCGCGCGGCGACGCCTTCGAGGAGACACGCCATCTTCCACCAGCTGAACGTTTCGTAGTAGGCGAGGGCCGAAAGATCGAAGCCTGACCGTTCCGTGTAGAGCGCGATCGCATCTTCTCGTCGGGGGAAGGCGGGATGGCGAGTCGGGGAGGGCGATCCGAAATCGTGTTCTTCGTCGGGATTCGTCCAGTAGAGGACGGACCATACGAAGTCGGCGACGGGATCTCCTAAGGTGCAAAGTTCCCAGTCGAGCACGGCGATGATTCGCTGGTCGGGTCCGAGGACCGTATTGTCGAAGCGGTAGTCGCCGTGGACCAGGCCGCATGCTTGTTGCGCGGGTACGGATTTCAAGAGCTGTTCGTGGAGTTCGTAGATTTGCGGTGTTCCCGCTTGGCCTTCAGGAATCGACGCTTCGAATTGCCTGAGCCAGCGCGCGAGTTGCCGCTCTACATAGGCTTCCTTGCGGCCAAGGTCGCCTAGTCCCACCGCATCTACGTCGAGCTTTGCCATAGCGACCTGAACATCGATCAAGGATTCGGCTGCGCGTCGACACTGCGACTCGTCGAGTCCCTTTGCTTCCTCGGGGCCGCGTAAGATGAGTCCGTCCGCAAAGCCCATCACGTAGAATTCGGCCCCATTGACCGCATCGTCGTCGCAGAAGGCAACCGCTTTGGGTACGGGAATGCCGCATTCTGGATGCGCGGCGAGCGCCGAGATGATTTTCCATTCGCGACTCATCTCGTGGGCGGTCGCAATCCGCGCTCGTTCAGGCGGTCGCCGTAGCGCCCATCGCGTGCCGTCTTCCCGCGTCACGATATAGGTGAGATTAGAGCCGCCGGCGGCGACTAACTCGAAGGTGAGTGGACCTTGAGCTTCAGGAATATTTGTGTGGAGCCAGTCTGTGACGGAAGGGGCATCGAGACCTCTGAGTTCGGTCATGTCTTGTCTTTCGTGGTAGCCATTATTTTGTGGATTAGATTGGCGATGTGGCGTTACGGCGTCGTAGGTCGAGGCGCGGTTCTTAGAACCCGCTTGTCGGTTCGTCGGGGTTAAGCGCGGCTCCGAGTGCCGCGTTGTAGATCTGGAAGGAGAGACCCGCTGTACGTGGATCAAGGGGGGGGGCGCCATGATAGGCGCCCGGGCAGTTGTAGAGCTCGACAGGGATGCCCGCGGCAAGCAGCTTTAAGCCGTACTCGATCCCTTCGTCTCGAAGCGGATCGAGACCGTTCGTCTGGATGAAGGCCGGGGGGAGATCCTCAAAGTTTTCCGCCCTCGCCGGGGCTGCATAGGGCGAAGTTGAGGACCGATCGTAGTCCTCTCCGAGATAGTGAAGCCACATCCCTACCGCGGCCACGGAATTGAAGCCCGGCGTGTCCGCACCGGATTGGGCCATGGAAGGCGTCTCCATGCGGTCGTCGGTCACCGGGATAAGAAGCGCTTGGTAGGCGATTTTGGGGCCCCCGCGATCGCGCACCATCATGGCGAGTGCGGCGGTGAGGGCACCTCCGGCACTGCCCCCGGTGACGACCAGGCGGTTTAGGTCGATGCCTAGTTCATCCGCGTTCTTCCCGACCCATTGCAGAGCGGCATAACAATCGTCCGGTGCCGCGGGGAAGGGATGTTCTGGTGCCAATCGATAGTCGACGGAAACGACGACGCAGCCATGGCCCAGAGCCCAGTTGGCTTCCATGCCAGCAAAGGACTCGGGGTGCATGATGCAGAACGCGCCGCCGTGAATGTGGAACAGGATAGGTAGTCGTCCTTCTAGGGCGCGAGGTCGATAGACTACGACGCGGACGTCGGGCTCGCCCGTAGGGCCGGGGACGAAACGTTCGCCGATCTCGAGCTCGGAGTGGTGCCTATCCGTTAGCTCGAGGCCAGGCATAGGCTCTTCGGGCAAGTTGCGGTCGGGAATCGGGAGCAGTTCATGGGCGCGGGACATGTTTGTACCTCCGGCTCGATCCTATCACGCTTACGCGATCTTCTTCCGGGAGAGATCGAGAGAGTTGCCAGCAATTATAATCATCTCTTTGAATAACCGACGCTCTTCTACGTGGTTGTCTTGATGATTGCTGTGCTCGGCGAAGCTGATTCGCTCTTTGTTACCTGCGCATCGGCATTCACGCTGTTACGGATCACTCATTCCTGTGTGCAAGCGACCGGCGATATCGTGATGGTGTGCTTTTCACTATTGTTTGCGAGCTGGCTTGCGCTCGCGACCATGGTTGTGCGCGCGCGTGCGAGCCTTCTAGCTCGATGCGCCTAACGGCACGAGTACCCGCCGTCGACCGGAAGCGTGTGTCCCGTGATGAAGGACGCGGCATCGCTCGATAGGAATACCGCTGCCGTTGCGATTTCATCCGCTTGGCCGAGACGGCCCATCGGATGGAGCTGCTCGTATTCGTGCTGGACCTGCAGATCCTCGCGCAACAATGAGGTCATAGGCGTTTCGATATAGCCGGGGGCGACGGCGTTTACGCGAACGCCAAGCTTGGCGTACGAAATCGCGAACTGAGCTGTCATGCCGACGACAGCATGCTTTGACGCGATATAAGCGATGCCCCCGCCTTCGGTCATAGAAGCGGGGCCCCCTTCGGAATGGTCGGAAAGAGGTGAGACGAGGCCTTGCAGGCCGGCGATCGAGGCGGTGTTGACGATCGCGCCTCCGCCACGCTCCGCCAAGAGAGTCGCTCCGTGCTTGAGGCCGTAGTAGACGCCGTTCTGGTTGACTTCGATGGTCTGTTGATAGTCGTCGCCGCCGACGCCCGCATTATTGAAGAGGATGTCGAACCCACCGAGGGCGTCGATGGTTTGTATGAGGCTTTTTTCGACCGCGCTTTCGTCGGTCACGTCGAGTCCTAGGGAAGCGGCGTTCCCGCCGTCGGCAAGGATCGACTCGCTTGTTTGTTTCGCGCCGTCGGCGTCGATGTCCGCGCACATGACGCGGGCTCCGGCTTCGGCATAACGGCGCGCGGCCGCACGGCCAATACCGGAGGCCGCTCCTGTGACGAGGGCGACGCGGTCGGTGAGATCTATGGTCGGAGATGGGATTGGCATCATGATTCCTTTTCAGTTTCGACTTCGACGCGCAATACGTCGTCGCTCAGTCCTTTGAGCATGTCATGCATCATGGCGCCGAGTGCTTCCGGCTCCATCACGCACTCCGCGCATTCTTCGTTCACTCCAGGTCGATAGCTCACGCGCAGCACACCGCCGTCGAATTCGCAGAGACGAACCTGTCCGCCATCGGGTTTAACGATCTCGTTGAATTGCTCGACAACTTGTTGCACGGCTTCTGACATGGCTCTTCCTATATTTTATTTCGAGCTCGGAGCAATGGTAGACGGAGTTTCTGGAGGTTCAGCTCGTCAGACGGGCACGCACTTTGGGAGCAACCTCTCGTGCCAGATCGCGAATTTCATCTTGATTCCAGATGGCTGTCGGAATGGCCGGGTAGTCGATCAGGATGAACTCAAAATCAGGCACTCCCGATAGTCGAGCCATCGCTTGGGCAGAGCCCTCGACGGCTTTGTGGATGATGGCGGCGGTCGGAATACCCGCCCACTCGAGCTCGATCGCGTCGCGCAAACTGCGCGCAGAGCAGCTGCCTCAACCCCCGAAGCCGGCGATTGCCAGCGAGGTCTCCGAGGTGAGCCGAGCCCAATCCGGTCCCTCTGGCGCGACGGAGACACTCGGCTTCAGCACACGCACCGCGGCGAGGGTGTCGTCTGCGCTCGTGAGCTCCCCGTACACGGCGTCGAGGAAGGACTTGGATTCACCGAGTCCATTGGCCACGAGGCCGAGTACATGCCCCGAAAGCGAAGCGACGCGGGCGGGAAGCGCCCGGTCGTCTTTGCGCTCGAGGGGGCCGCTCGTAGGATCGAGGGCGATCAGTGTTTTTTCGTCCATGGCTAATTCCTTCATGAAGTTGACGGAAATATTGGCTTTCCGGCGACGGCTAATGTGCGTATTAGTTCGGTACGTCGATCGCTTCTGTTATGGCGACAGCGAGGTGTGGCAACAAGACCCAAGTCTGAGCCATGCCGTCGCCGCCGGCCGCAGCAATCAGAATTCCGTCCTTGCGCGGGATCCCGACGATTCGTCCAGTCGGCCCCGGGTCTTCTGCGAACCGGGGGAAGAGGTAGTCACGCATGTCTTCTTTTGACCAACCGGCACGGTCGAAATAGCGGCGATGTTCGGGGCCGACGACGAGCATCACGTTGGCGTCGTCGCCGACGAAGTCGTCCCCTGCAATTCCGTTCTGCCTAAGAGTGTGGAGCATCGAATCGAGCAGGGCTTCCGGGGTGCGGGAGGTGAAGTCGATCGTCGAGGTCACGGTCATGACGGAGTGAACAGTGACTGTGCTCTGAGCAAGTTGATAGCCACGTTCGACGTGGAGAGGCGTCCAGTCGCTCTCTTCTTCGTTCTCACCAAAACAGAAGCTGAAGCGATGGGGACTCGAAAAACTTGCGCGGTCCAGTACACCGGGGATGGCGCGACACACGTTGCGAATCACGAGGCGGAGTGCGCGTCCGATTGTGGCGTTGGCGCGGAAGCCCGGGCCCATGCATCCAGCACCGCATTCGATGCCAATTCTCGTTCTAATGGGGCCATTGACTAACACGGTCTGTACTGCACCGGACAGCGTGCCGGTCGTGCTATGGCAGTTACCCTTCTCGTGGAGGTGCGCGCGAAGGGCGGCCACGACGACGGGGAAAAATTCGGGGCGGCAACCCGCCATCACTGCATTAATGGCGGCGTGTTCAGCCGTGACCCGAACTTCGCGGGTTGGGACTTCACCCAGGAGGAGATCTGGGGCCAGGCCCGCTTCCGCGAGGAAGGCTTCGACGCGATCCGGCGTAGGGGCGACGATCGGGAGACCGTCGGTCCAACCCTGTGCGTGGTACTGCTCTTGGAGATCTTCTTCGCTGCGGTAGCTATGGCTGGGTGCAGCGAGTGTGGTTGATGACATAGGCCCTCCATGAATGACCTTTCCACAAAATGGCGAAGCTGACCAGCGCTACCGGATTGGGAGTCGCGGTATGACTTCAGAGGATACCCGTGCGACGATTCGGTACTAAGACCGTATCCCGCGGTGCCGGAGCCCTAGTGATCTCATTAAGTGCGTTTACGAGCCGATTTCTGTTTTTGATGGCTTTCGGATCGCTTCTGTTTATTTTCGGAGGCTGCGCAATGCTCGCTCAGTCGGGCGACGAGGATGAGATGTTGAAGGGGGCCGCAGCCGATGAAGTGGACCCCGCGATCTACACAGCGATCAATGACCCAAACGATCCCTACGGCTATAAATACGCTGAATTCAGGGAGCGCCGCGAACGCGACATGGCGGATCCTGATTCGCCGCGGCCCCTTCCGCGCTACGGCGCGCGTCATCAAACGACGGGGACGCCATGGGGCGATTTGGAAAATCTGTTCCCAATCGATTGGGACGGGCTTCGAGAGTCGACACCGAAGCGTGTCGAGCAGCTTAAAGGCGCGATGCGCTTGCGGGTGGCCTTCGATCATCCCGATCTCAAAATCAGTCAGCTGGTGCTTGGACCAGAGGCCGTCCTGCCGGGGCATGCCGATGGCGCCCCGGGTGCGTATATCGTGATCTCAGGGCGCGGAGAGATTCGTGTCGGGAGCGAAAACGCTCGCGTGACGACGGGATCTACAGTGAAGCTCGAGCCTTATGTCGTGCGAAGTTTGAAAGCCTCGGCGGAGGAACCTCTTCGTTTGTTGTGGATCCGTTGGGCTCCGGGAGGCGACCAGTCGTATGTTGATGCTGGCTACTACCTAACAGGCGCGAATCAGCATATTCAGCCCGAGCAGGCGAAATTCGAAGACGGCTATCTTTTCTGGGGCGGAGTGGATGAGGCCTATGGTCCCGTCGAAACTGCTGTGAACCCCACGCCTTCGGGAGCGGTTCCGGTATACGCTGATGCGGCGGTCGGTCTTCGCGCAGCGAAAGCGACCTTCAATGCGAATGAGCCGCTCTATCCCGGCGTTTCCGTGTTTGCGCACGACAGCAAAATTTCTTGGCTTTCGGCCGAGACTCTTAAGAAGGGCGGATTCTTTTTCTCGGATGATCTTGGCTCGCTCTTGGACGTCGCGGAGCAGATGATTCAGATCGCGCGTCACAAGGCGATTTTTCGAGCAAGCCGGCCCGATGGGCGTTGGGATTTTAACTTCTCTGAATCTGCGTGGGGCGCGCGGTCGACCTATGTCGAACATAGTCACGTGATTCCCGAATTCTACTATGTGTTAAGCGGCCCCGTAATCTACGGAGTCGATGGCGAACGGTATGAGAGCATGCCTGGCGATATCCTTTTCAATAATAGCTACTCGCCGCATCTCGCCCAGGGGATCGTTGAGGGCCTCGTCTTTCGTTCCTTCTCGTCGACCTTCGCGCCGAATGGCGACCGAAGTGTCTTTGAACGCCCCTATTTCATGATCGAGCCTCTGACCGATCAAGCTGCGGGATCGGTGCTTCCCGACGGCATCGAGTTCCACTGATACGTAGACTCATTCGCGAAAAGGCCAGATCTCTCGATGAACCGCTTACCGACCACAGTAGATGGACTCCGGAAAGTACTTGCGGGCTTCGCAACCCGTGAGGGCATGCTCGCGGGGCTTTCGTTTCGGCCGCGGCCGACGGACGTGTTCATAGCTACCTTCGCGAAAAGCGGAACGACGCTCTTGCAGCAGATCGTGCATGGGCTGCGCACGGGGGGCGATATGGACTTCGAAGACATCTCGGAAGTCGTTCCTTGGATTGAGATGGCCGTCGATACAGGGATCGATGCGACGGCTTCACAGCGCGCCGAGCCGCGTGCCTTCAAGACCCATCTCGACTGGGGTGCTTTGCCGAAGGGAGGCCGCGCGATTTGGGTTGTCCGAGATCCTGAATCCGTGATCGTCTCGCATTACCACTTCTTTTCGGGCTGGTTTTTCGAACCCGGCAGTATTGGGTTTGAAGAGTTCGCGCTGGACTTCGTTCTGTCCCGCGATGGCCGACATCAGTATTGGGATCACCTCGTCTCGTGGTGGGCGCACAAGGACGATCCCGAGGTGCTGCCACTTTGCTATGAGACGGTGGTCGAGGATCTTGCTGTTGCGGTTCAACAAGTGAGCGATTTCTTGGATCTTGCTTGCGATGAACAGAGAATCGAACTTGCGACGCGCCAAGCTGAGCTCGATTTTATGAAGGGGTACCCGACGCTCTGGGAGGATGTTCTTCTTAGGAGGCACCGTAACTCCGCGATGAACCTGCCAGAGGGTGCAGGCAGCACGAAGGTTCGCGAGGGAAAAACCTTGGGGCCCCGGGCCGAGATGACGCCAGCGGTTCGAGAGGCGTGGACGTCGCGATGGAACGAAATCGTGACTCCGGCCACGGGATGCGAGGACTACCCGGCTCTTCGGCGGGCGATGAAAAGCTCTACTGAGAGCTAGTCGAAGCGTCTATGCTCACGCTTTCCCTGAGCCGGAGTGTTCTTGTCCCCGAATTCGAATGATGACCCAAATCCCTCCGAGACGGAGGTGTCCGCAAGTGGGACGGCGCAAGCAATAGCGACCTTTCGGTTGCCGCATTACGGGATGCTCTGGTCCTCGAACCTAATCCAGTTCATTTGTTTCCACGTGCTCTTCTTGGCGATGCAGTGGTTGGTGACCTCGCTAACCGATCTGCGCATAGCGGTGGGCTTCTTAGCGTTCGTGCAAGGCGGAACAATCGCGCTCGCATCGCCCTTTGCAGGCGTGATCGTCGATCGCCATCCAAAGCGGAACCTAATGATCTTTGGCCGACTAGGTGTCGCCGTGGTTGCAATATCCATGGGACTTCTGTCCTACGGCGGTTTGATCGAATACTGGCATCTGCTGGTGATGGCGATCGTTGGGGGCACCTTAGCGGCGCTCTTAGGCCCGGCGGCGCAGACCTATGTCGTGGACGTTGTGGGCCGCAAACGAACCGATCACGCAATTTCGCTGAACGCGATCGGAGGCTCCGTCGGGACGATAGGCGGCGCCGCGCTTGCAGGGCTTTTGATCAAGGAACTTGGTGTCGTGTCGACGTATTTCGCGGCCGCGGCCGGCGTCGTTCTGGCGGGACTATTGCTGCTTACGATCCCCATTCCGGGGCATGCCGAACGGAAGGAG
>Ga0115569_10003111_pt1 | contig 12379 bp, 13 predicted proteins | sample COGITO_mtgs_1205_2_FD_87295 | JGI IMG/M metagenome (GOLD analysis project Ga0115569, IMG submission 87295) | Pelagic marine microbial communities from North Sea - COGITO_mtgs_120503 | ecosystem: Environmental > Aquatic > Marine > Epipelagic | place: Germany:Helgoland, sampling site Kabeltonne...
AAAAAAGAAGTGGCAAAACCTTCTTTTTTCATCATTGCTGGTGCCTTCAGGGAGCCTGAAAATGCATCTAAACGCATTGCACAACTCAAAAGAAGTGGCTATGAAAAAGCCACTTATCTAGGTCCCAACAGATACGGCTTACACCAAGTAAGTTTCCAAAGCTTTGTAGCGGAATCTGACGCGAGGGCTTTCCTTAAAGAGGTTCAAGCGCAGTTTGCCAAAGACGCTTGGCTTTTGGTGTTAAAAAAGTAAGGGTTTCTTGGTTGTTTCGCCAAATCCCAACCTATCTTTGCAAAACAATCAGACCCTATGAAAGCAAAAGTCCCTTCTGAATCCAGAACCGTGATGACTGATATGGTTTTACCCAGTGAAACCAATCCCTTAAACAATCTTTTTGGAGGAGAATTACTCGCTAGAATGGATCGTGCCGCAAGTATAGCTGCCAGAAGACACTCTAGAAGGATTACGGTGACCGCTTCTGTAAATCATGTGGCATTCAATAGATCTGTCCCTGTAGGAAGTGTGGTGACTGTAGAGGCGCATGTTTCTAGGGCTTTTAACACTTCTATGGAAGTCTTTATAGATGTTTGGATGGAAGATAGGTTTAGCGGAGAGAAGACCAAAGCCAATGAGGCCATCTATACTTTTGTGGCGGTAGACGAAACCGGAAAGCCTACAGAAGTACCCCCTCTTAAACCAGAAACCCCTTTAGAAGAGGAACGTTTTGCCGCAGCACTTAGAAGAAAGCAGCTGTCTTTGGTCTTAGCGGGCAAAATGAAGCCTACAGACGCTACAGAATTAAGGGCTTTATTTATGGGAGAAGACGCCTAGTCTAAAGACCTGTCACAGCCGTCATTTTCAATAGCAGTTTCCTGCTTGCTTAAAAACGCAATTAAATAGTCTGCAGTAGTAAAGTCATAGCGTTTTAGCAATTGCTGAAAGTTGTCTGGGTTTGTATTACTGATGTAATCATTCACTGCTATGGTCAGTTGGGTGGTGTCTGCCAATACGTTGCCTCCAACAGTTGCTCTGATTAAGATATTATTTCCTTCTCTTTGAATGTCCAATCCTGCATATGCCATGGAATATTGGCTCTGAAAAAAGGTCTTAAGTTCGGAAACTTTCATACTATAGGTCTCGAGGCCATTGCCAAAAGGATCTATAGTATAAATATCATAGGGCCTGATATTTCCTTCTGCCAAATTAGCCCTAACCCCTCCATAGTTTTGAATAGAAAGGTCTGCGCCTGTTTCTTCTAATAAAGCAGTCGTATAAAAACAAGCGGTTTCAGCACGGTCGTGATCATGAGAAGCAGTAGCTAAAGTGGTATAGAATTCAGGCCTATTGTTGTAAGCCGCAATAGTGTTAGCAACGGCCAAATCCTCTGGATGGTCTTCACTCAAATCTATTAAGGTATAGGCTTTATTGACAATTTTACCGTCCGCCACCTGTAACACCAATTTAGTAAGGTATTGCATATGAGCACCAGACTGAATCATTGGAACTGCTCTATACACCTCATTGTACAATTGGTGGCTGTGTCCGCCAACAACCAAATCTACAAAAGATTCACTCCCATTAAAAGACTGGTCTATGAGTTTTCTATCTGCTTCTTTTCCATAATGAGTCAGGGCTACCACTAAATCTGCCCCCAAAACCTGGGCATTGTTGCGGTATCCTGCCACCACATCAGCACCTTGTTGGAAAGCCAACCCGTCCATGTTTTTGGGATGAGAAAGGGGTAAATCTCCACGAGAACTATTTTCTACTACCCCAATAAAAGCAATGCTAAAACCGTCTTTTTCAATAATAGTATAAGGATCTGGAGTAGCTAAAACACCCCCTGTATTCTGCACATTGGCGCAAATAAAAGGAAATGTTGCCTGTGCTAATCTGCTGTTTAAAACTTCTTGTCCATAATCAAATTCGTGGTTGCCAAGTACAGAAACATCCATGCCTACGGCACCCATAACATCTATGATAGGACTCCCTTTTTCTGGGTGAAAATCTACAATAGGATTGCCTGAAAAAACATCTCCTCCACTGACAAAAAACACCTTATCACTCACCTCTTTAGCCTCATCTATAAAGGGCTTAACTTTAGAAAAACGGTCTATTTTGCCGTGCATGTCATTTAATGCAAACAAGACAACTTCTGTGGTTTCCAGCTCAGGATCTTGAACCGAATTAGGGCTTGGCTCGTTTCCGCAAGACCACATTAAAATAACCAATGGAAGGAATAGGAATTTTTTCATAAGATAAAATTACAATATCCTTTTTAAAAGATCGCTGCAAAAAACAAAAATGCCAAGGGCAAATAAAACAAAAAAGTAAGGGGCTGTCGCAAAGGAGAAAAAACTACGCCCATGAAAGATAGCAGCCAAATTAATGCAAAAAAAAACCTCCACGGCAGAAGAGCGGTGGAGGGTAAAGCATTTAGTAGGTAAGTTGTTTGGGTATTATGTCTTGCTTTAATTACCAATTCAATACCGCTAAATTAAACAAGAATACCCTACTAAAAAATACTCTCAATACAATGAGAATACTTTTTTACCTCAAATTAAATACCCATTCTTGGGGGTTTAACCTGGTGCTATTCTGATATAGATAAAATTTCAAGATGGTTTGACCTTCATTATCATTGGAAGCAATTTCACCAAGAGATTGTTTCTCTTGAACAAAATCACCTTTTTTAACCCCTAAAGTTTTTAAATTATAATAGGTGCTAATAAAGTTTCCATGCTTGATTTGCACCCCTAAATTTCCGCCGGGTACTGCCATAATAGCAATGACCTCTCCTTCAAAAATTGCCCTCGCTTGGCTGCCTTTTTCTGTGGCTATGGTCACCCCATTGTTCTGGTGCTTGATCCCTGGATATACTGGATCTGAATAAACACCATAGCCTCTTTTGAGTAGGCCTTTCTCTAGCGGCCAAATCAGTTTCCCTTTGTTGGCTGTAAAATTATTCGCCACCCTTGTTGCTTCTGGGGTAAGTAAAAAACTAGCGCCTCCTTTTACCCCTTTGGCTTTTTTATTCGCAGCAGCGATAGCCGCCTTAATCAATGCTTCAATTCTATTTTCCAAGGCCTTGGCTTCTTTTTGCTTCTTGCGAATGGCTGCAGTGTATTTCCTTTCGTTTTGTCTTATGTCTTGTAATACCTTGGCCTTGTTTTGCTTCTCAGTGAGGAGTTGTTTCTTGGCGGCTGTGTTGGACAACACCAAAGCCTCTTTGGCTTTGCGCTGCGCATTTAAAGATTGTATTTTTTCTTCCAGCAACTTTGTTTGAATAGCGATCCCTTCACCCTGTTTTTTTCTATATGTCTGGTACTGCTTTAAATACTGTAGGCGTTTATAGGCCATATAGAAACTCTTGGAGGACAATAAGAACAACAATCTGTTCTCTTGGGCCGTGTGCAAATAAGATTTTTGAATCATTTGCGCGTACTCCTTTTTAAGGTCTGCTAAAGCCTTTTGTTGGTCCTTTACTTCTTTTTGATTGGCATTGATTTGCCTGGTGAGTAAATTGGCTTGTTGGTTGGTGAGTCTAATGAGCTGCTCTCGGACCTTTATTTTTTTATTGGCGGTCTCTAGATCTTCTAAGACTGCGCCCCGTTCTCTCTTCTTCACTGAAAGTAATCGGTTCATGTCTTTGATCTCTTTTTCAAGGGATATTTTTTTAGCCTCTAGTGCTTTTTGATCCTTGGTTTGTCCAAAAGCATTTGGTGCCGTAGAAAAGTAGCACAAAAGCAAAAAGAAAATGATAAAGGGATTCTTGTGACGCATTAAAAGGAATACTATTTTGATATTTAGTCTGTATCTGACTTGAGTGCTAAGGTTTTTAATCCCTTAGGCATCTTAAAGGGAAAAGACAAAGCGCGGTTAACGCTAATGTTTTTATAACTAATTCCCACAGTCGTTTCTGTCTTATTGGTCTGTGCAGAGACAGATATTTCGCTAGGCAGCAACAGGCCGTCCATTTCTGTGTAAGAAGGGTATTGAATGCGAAGATTGTTCTGCGAACCCCCTTGGCTTATTTGGGTTTGGGCTACTTTAAAATTCTGAGGGTCTATGTCTACAAAAAGCTTGAACAACGCCAGCGCTTTTTGAGGTTTTAATCGATACGCCTGAGGAGTAGACTCCACATTAAATCGCTGCTTTTTTAGGTCTAAAGCAGCTTCTCCCAATAAAAGCCCTTGGAGCATATTAAAATCTAGAGGGGTTCCTAAAAAATCACTCAGGGCAGCAAAATCTCCTTCAAAAGAGAGGTTGTTTACACTGGAATAAAAAGCTATTTTATTTGGTGTAATGAGCGCTTTTCCCATCCCAAAAAAAACTGAAATCCAAAGGGTTTTGTCTCGTTCCATCCTAAAAGTGGCCGGAATCCCCTGACTGGTGGAACCGCTCTTATAATCAATTTTCATCTTACCGCTTAGGGTTTTAAAATCTCCTGAGGCAGCGTAGTGATTTTTAATGACTGATTTTGCGCTTAAATTTCGGAGGAATCCTGTTTCAGAAGTGGTCGCAAAACTGCCTTTCTTTGCCCCACAAGCCGTAAAAGCAAGTGTTAAAGCGAAGAAGAAAAACCTTTTATACAGAGCGCTATTCCAGGACATGCCTTTTGTTTTTTTGAAGTAATACCATACAAAGATACAATTTTGGTGCCAAGATTACTGCTGTCAGCCACCACCAATTGAAAGACCCATTATTTAAATGTAATAGGGCACAATAATAAGACCCTCTTTAAAGTAAGGGCATTACCCATTGGCAGCTGGTTTATTTAATTCCAGTACTCCCAAACCCTCCAGCACCTCTTTCGCTGTCTTCTAGAGTATCTGTCAGTTCCCATTGGGCTCGCTCGTATTTGGCCAAGACCATTTGCGCAATCCTGTCGCCGTTTTCAATGGTGAAAGGATCTGCAGAAAGGTTGATCAAAATAACCCCCACATCTCCCCTGTAATCTGCATCTATGGTGCCTGGTGCATTCAGGACAGTAATACCGTGTTTGGCTGCCAACCCGCTTCTGGGCCTTACCTGAGCTTCCGTACCAGAAGGAAGGGCTATATGAAGCCCCGTGGGAATTACTTTTCGCTCCATGGGCGCCAATGTAACAGACGCAGATAAGTGGGCCCTTAAATCCATTCCAGCCGCTGCAATAGTTTCGTAAGACGGAAGCGCATGAGCGCTTTTATTGACAATTTTAATCCTCATTGCTTCTTAATTTTTTTAAATTTTTATACTCCAATCCACCTGTTATTAAGATGAATCCTACTAAAAATAGACTACCCAAAATCATTTGACCAGGGAATACATAGAAGGAAAGACCGCCTAAAAGGACTGCTGTACTCAAATAACCCGCTATTTTTCCCAAAGGATAATTTATGGGGTACTTTTTGCGCCCTATCATATAAGAGGCCGCGGCCATAGTCCCGTAAGCAGCTAAAGTTGCTATAGCAGACGCATAGTAGCCTATGATTGGAATGCCTATAAAATTGACCACAAGGGTAATCAGGGCGCCACCTATAGAAATATACGCCCCGTAATGGGTTTGATCCGTAACCTTATACCATACAGATAAGTTGTGATAAATACCCAAGAATAAACTGGCTAATAAGATCAGTGGCACTACTTCTATGGCTTCCCAATAGCTTGAATTTCTAATGAATAGTACTTTTATGAGATCTATATACACCAATACCCCTAGAAAAATCACGCTGCCAAAAATCACAAAATACTGTGTAATGACCGCGTAGGCCCGTTGGGGGTTTTTTGATTTGGCATGACTAAAGAAAAAGGGCTCAATACCCATTCTAAATGCCGTGGCAAAAAGAGTCATAAACAAAGCCAATTTATAGCAAGCAGCGTATTTACCCAGTTCACTGGCTGCAACAGACACAGGCAGTAGTTTGGCTAATAAAATCTTGTCAAACACCTCATTAATGGTAAAAGCCACCCCAGCAATCATCACAGGAAGTGCGTAACGAATCATGCGTTTGAACAAGGCAGTGTCAAAACCAAAACGCAGTCCTTTGTACTGACCAGAAAGCCAAATAAAAGTACTGGCAGAGGCTATGGTATTGGCAATAAATATATAGGCAATCTCAAAATTAGGCCTGTAAAAACCCCCCAGCCATTGGCATATGGAGGTGCTGTTTTCAAGGGTTGAGGCTCCGGTCAAAGCGGCATCGGCTCCAAGAGCCAAAGAAGCATTTACAGAAGCATCTATAGGGCCCTCTAAGCCAGACCAAAAGGGCAATCCCACCAAAAACAATATATTGAGGCCTAAATTAAGTCCTACATTGGCTGTTTTTAATAGCGCATACTTCATAGGGCGTCCTTCTGCCCTTAGTTTGGCAAAGGGTATCACCACAAGGGCGTCTAAGCCCATAATAGCAATGGCATAACCTAAGTATTCCAATTTAATGTCTGTGAATGAAGACATAGAAGGCAGCGCCATGGCGGCTATTAAAACAATAACAAAGGTGGACGCTACAATAGACCAAAGCGAAGTAGACACTACCTTTTGCCTGTCGGGGGCGTTGGTGTAAAACCTAAAAAAAGCGGTTTCCATCCCATAAGCCAAGAGCACATTAAAAAGGGCAAACCAGGAAAAAATAACGGTCACCTCACCAAAACCGGCAGTAGCCAAAATATTTGTATAGAGCGGGAGTAGCAAGAAAGACAACATTCTTGGCAGCACAGTCGCTATTCCATAGACAAAGGTCTGGGCAAATAATTTTTTAAACAAGCTGTGTTCGTTTGGGCCTAATGGCAAATCGTTGGGTTTAAAAATACAAAAACCCCAGCAAGCTGGGGTTTATTTGTGTATTATTTATCGCTAATACCCTGTAAAAAAAGTGTTTAAGACGGGGTAAAAAATTTAATCGTTTAAAGCCTCTGCGCCCCCAACAATCTCTAAGATCTCATTGGTAATAGCTGCCTGACGTGCTTTATTGTACGTTAATTTCAATTGATCTCTAAGGTCTGTAGCGTTGTCCGTAGCCTTGTGCATGGCGGTCATTCTAGCGCCGTGCTCAGAGGCAAAAGAATCTCTTATTCCTTTGAAAAGCTGCGTTTTTAATGCTTTTGGCACCAATTCACTCACAATTTCAGCCTTTCCAGGTTCAAAAATATAATCAGATTCTGCCGCAGCGCCAACCACAGGGACAATCGGCAAAAATTGTTCTGTTGTAACTATTTGTGTTGCTGCGTTTTTAAATTTATTGTAGATCAAAACAATTTTGTCGAACTTCTCCGTAGCAAAATCTTCCATTAAACGGTCTGCAATCTCACTGACGTTAGCGAAAGTAAGGTCCTCGTAAATGGCGCTTTCGTTGGACACCAAAGGAAAATCTTTCCCCAATATGTCTGCAGATTTTTTGCCCACTGCCATCACAGAAACTGCTTTTCCAGCGTAGGCACCTTTGGCTAAGGACTGTGCTTGTTTAATGACGTTGGTGTTAAAAGCACCACAAAGACCACGGTTAGAAGTAATAGCCACCAATAGGATTTTGTCTTCCCCACGAACGGCTGCATACTTGCTTGCGTCTGAACTTTCAATACTACCACTCAAAGACTGTAATAAATCTGTAAGGGTGTCTGAGTAAGGACGCATGGCCGTAATAGCATCTTGTGCTTTTTTTAGCTTCGCCGCAGACACCATCTTCATGGCAGAAGTGATCTGCATGGTAGAAGATACTGAGGCTATTCTATTACGTATTTCTTTTAAGTTTGCCATGTCTGGTTTTCCTTAGTTTGGCTTAGTATTTAGCAGATAATTCCTCACAAACCGCTGCAAGCGTGTCTGTCACCTCATCTGTTAATTTTCCTGCTTTTAATTGGTCTAACACATCCCTGTGTTTCGCATTTAAATACTCAATATAGGCTGTTTCAAAAGCTTTGATTTGGTCTACAGGTACCTTCTTTAAAAGGTTTTTAGATCCTGCATAAATAATCGCTACCTGATCCTCTACAGTGAAAGGGTCATTTTGAGCCTGCTTTAAAATCTCTACGTTTCTACGTCCTTTTTCAATCACGTTTAAAGTAGCCGCATCTAGGTCAGAACCGAATTTAGCAAATGCCTCTAATTCTCTAAACTGCGCCTGGTCCAACTTAAGCGTACCTGCTACTTTTTTCATAGATTTAATCTGAGCGTTACCCCCTACCCTAGATACCGAGATACCTACGTTAATAGCAGGACGAACCCCTTGGTTAAATAAATCTTGCTCCAAAAATATCTGACCATCCGTAATAGAAATTACGTTGGTAGGAATATAGGCAGAAACGTCTCCCGCCTGGGTTTCAATAATTGGCAATGCCGTTAGTGAACCACCTCCTTTAACGATAGGCTTTAAAGAATCTGGCAAATCGTTCATGTCTTTTGCAATGGCGTCATCTGCAATGACCTTAGCCGCACGCTCTAACAATCTTGAGTGCAAGAAGAATACATCTCCAGGGTATGCCTCACGTCCCGGTGGACGTCTTAACAATAAAGACACCTCACGATACGCAACAGCTTGCTTAGAAAGGTCGTCGTATATAATTAAAGCCGGTCTACCGGTGTCTCTGAAATACTCTCCAATAGCAGCGCCCGCAAATGGAGCGTATACTTGCATTGGTGCAGGATCAGACGCATTGGCTGCTACAATAGTAGTGTAAGCCAAAGCCCCTTTATCTTCTAATGTCTGCGCAATGGCAGCTACTGTAGATGCTTTTTGACCAATGGCCACATAGATACAGTACACTGGCTCACCAGCGTCATAAAATTCTTTTTGATTTAAGATGGTGTCAATACAAACCGTAGTCTTACCGGTCTGACGGTCACCAATCACCAATTCACGTTGTCCTCTACCTACTGGAATCATAGCGTCAATCGCTTTAATTCCGGTCTGTAATGGTTCCGTTACTGGCTGACGGAAAATAACCCCTGGTGCCTTACGCTCCAATGGCATTTCGTATACCGTTCCTTCAATAGGACCTTTACCGTCTATGGGTTTTCCCAAGGTGTCTACCACACGTCCTACAATACCTTCTCCTACATTAATAGAAGCAATACGCTCGGTACGTTTAACAGTAGTTCCCTCTCTAATATCTCTAGATGGGCTTAATAATACCACCCCTACATGGTCTTCTTCTAGGTTCAATACAATGCCTTGTACACCCCCGTCGAATTCCACCAATTCTCCATACTGCACATTAGACAAACCGTATACGCGGGCAATACCATCACCTACTTGTAATACAGTGCCCACCTCATTCAAAGAGGCTTGTGCATTAAATCCTGCTAATTGATCTTTTAAAATTGCAGATACTTCTGCGGCTTTTACTCCTGCCATGTCCTAGATATTTGTAAATTCTCTTTCTAACTGTTGCAATTGAGCAGCAACACTTGCGTTGTATTGTAAATCTCCCACTCTAAGGATAAACCCACCTATAAGGCTTGGGTCTACTAGATTGGTAATGGTCACCTCCTTATTGATTAATTTGGCTACCTTCTCTTTTATTTCTTTTTCTAGGCTTTCGCTTAACGCTACAGCCGACGTCACTAACGCATTGGCCTTTCCTTGTGCCTGCTCATATAAGTCCGTAAAAGCAATCGTAACTGCCAAGGTAAGACCTGAGCGTTTGTTGTCTAACAATACCTTAAAAGTATGGGCAACCAAAGGGTGTACTGCCGTAAACACCGCTTCAAATCCTGCTTGCTTTTGAGCAGTAGTCAATGTAGGGTTGGCTAGAAAAGATTTAAAGTCTTCATTGCCTCCAATAATAGTAGCCATCTCTTGCATGTCTGCCGCAACCGCTTCTAAGACATTGGTCTCTTGGGCTTGTTGCAACAAAGCTTTTGCGTAACGAATGGCAGCTCTAGAGTTGGTCATAATGCTAGTTTAATTTCATATCACCGAGGGCGTCAGAAACTAGTTTCTGCTGCTTGTCTCCGTTAGACAATTCACTTTTGATTACCTTCTCAGCAATGGCTACAGATAAAGTAGCTACTTGCTTCTTAATATCTGCCACAGCTGCTTTCTTCTCAGATTCAATAGCTTCTTGTGCTTGTTGTAACATTTTATCTCCTTCTGATTTAGCCAATTCCTTAGCATCAGAGATCATTTTTTCTTTTAATTCACGGGCTTCTTTTAGCATGGCTTCTCTTTCTGCTCTAGCGTCTTTTAATAACTGATCGTTATTTGCCGTTAAGCTTTCCATGTCTTTTTTAGCCTGCGCAGCACTGTCTAGTGCATTTTGAATACCTTCTTCACGTTCTTGTAAAGCGTCAAGAATAGGTTTCCATGCAAATTTTACCATTAATAAAATAAGGGCTATCAATAAAATGGTAGACACTATAAATAGTCCTGGTGAAAAATCGTTTAATAAAGTTTCCATAGAAAGGTGTTTGCTTTTATTAATTTAAAAAACATTCCCTGCGGCCAATCGCAACAGGGAAGGAAATTTTTTTGAGGTTTTATCTTCCTAAGAAAATAGCTCCAAATGCAAGCCCTTCTAAAAGTGCCGCGATGACAATCATATTTGTCTGAATCTTGCCTGTTGCTTCAGGATTTCTGGCAATACCTTCCATTGCTTTCCCTCCAATTTGTCCTAAGCCAATTCCAGCTCCAATAACGATTAAACCCGCTCCAATTAAGTTGTACATAATGTATTGATTTATATTAAATTAAAAAAATGCTCTTTAAAGCTTTCGTTTTGTTTTGATTAATGATGGTCGTGTTCTGCTACAGCCATTCCAATAAAAAGGGCAGAAAGCATAGTAAAAATATAGGCCTGTAAAAAGGCTACTAGCACTTCTATTAATGTGATGAAAAAGGATAGCGCAAAAGACAGGGCGGTAGCGCCTGCAATTCCAAATGTATCTCTTAGGGTAAACATAATAGCAATTAAACTCATCACTACAATGTGCCCAGCAGAAATGTTGGCAAACAAACGTACGAGTAAAGAGAAAGGTTTGATCACTAATGCACCTGCTAATTCAATGATCGATAAAACTGGTCTAATTAAAACTGGTACGCCTGGCATCCATAAAATATGTAACCAGTAATCTTTGTTCCCGTTCGCGGTGTATATTACCAAGGTCAATACCGCTAAAGCAGCCGTCACAGCCAATTGGCCAGTGACGTTAAACCCTAAAGGAGTGAGCCCAACTAGGTTCAAGCTCCAGATAAAAAAGAACACGGTCAATAGATATCCTGTAAACTTTCTGTATTTTTTCTCGCCAATATTTGGTCTGGCAATTTCATCTCTTACATAAAGCACCAATGGCTCTAATACCCTACCAAAACCGGTGGGTACTTGTTTTGTTCTGTATTGTCTTGCCAAAGATGAAAAGGCCAATAATAACAACAAACCTATCATCAAAATTCCCATGACACTTTTTGTGATGGAAAGGTCTAAAGTCTGTGTAGCGTTTGTTGGGTGGTGGTCTTCATCAAAAGCGACTTCTTGAGCCCCTTCTGACAATTCGTATATTTTTCCGTGAAGTTTTACTAAGTTTAATCCGTCTTTTTCCACCAATACATGCCCGTTGTCGTCATGGTGAAAAGCAGAAGACATAAAAGCGACTATTCCCTGGCTTGTTTTTACAATGACCGGTAATGGAAAACCAAAGTGGTGTCTCTCCCCTTCGCTATCTGAATATGAAAAGAGGCTAAAATCATGAGAATCTTTAATGTGGTGTAAAATATACGCTTCCACCTCACTTTTGGTGTCTACAATCCCTCCCTCTTGCGGATCTGTATTGGCATACGAAACTAAAGTAGTCGAGAACGCTAATACCAATATGGCAAAGAGGTGGCGGTATTTTGTGGCTTTATTCTTCATGAAAATATAAAAATAGACGCTAAAAAAATTTCTGCAAATGTACGTATATTCTATAAAAAACAAACCCTATTTAAAGATTAATTCTGTGAAGAAGGGGTTTGCTTCAAAAATTTTAAAAGAAATAAAACCTCTACCGCTAAAAAAAACAAAATAGGCATAAGAATGTTGCCTTTTTCTTGAAGGCTAAGGGAAAGCCCATCTAAAAATAAGAAGGGAAATGATTTGTAAAAAAACACGCCTTTTAACGGGATACCAAACAGGTACAAAAAACCCACATAGTCTTTGGTTTTGGGGTTTTTAGAAAGCAAATAACATATCCCTACAACCACTGTACTGGCCGTAAGGTTAAAAAATAAGTGTTCTTCAAGGAGTAGCTGGTTCATGAAATATAGCTGTAAATAATTGTAGTGGGTCTAGAGCGCTGTTGCATTGGCCTAAGGTTTTGGCGGTATTTAAAGCTTTGGGCAACACCTTATTGGGCTTTGGCTTGTTTGATCATGGCGTAAATGGCTAGCGCTATAGACAACAAAGTGAGGCTTATTTCTAAAAAACT
>Ga0115569_10003113_pt1 | contig 12370 bp, 12 predicted proteins | sample COGITO_mtgs_1205_2_FD_87295 | JGI IMG/M metagenome (GOLD analysis project Ga0115569, IMG submission 87295) | Pelagic marine microbial communities from North Sea - COGITO_mtgs_120503 | ecosystem: Environmental > Aquatic > Marine > Epipelagic | place: Germany:Helgoland, sampling site Kabeltonne...
GATGAAGGTCTTGAGCGGCTCGAGGCCTTCTTCGAGCCAGCCGATTAAGGCGTCGATCGCGGCAATATCTGTGACGGCAACACCAGCAATGCCGTACTTCTCACGATGTTCAGGATCCGGGGTCGCAAGCGACGATCCGAGATCGAAGAGCGCGCTCTGAATCGTCTGAAGCATTTCCGTTAGTTCGGGATCAAGATCGGTTGCTGCCGCGACGCCAACAAAGGCGTTCAGTTCGTCAACGTCGCCATAGGCCGCGACCCGAGCTGCATCTTTACCTACGCGATCGCCGCCAAAGAGATCCGTCTGACCCGCATCGCCCCGTTTTGTATAGATTTTCATGAGACCTAACGTCTTCCCGCAAGTTCCGCATCGACGAGTCGAGCGAGTTCATCATCTGTGTCCGAACCGGCATTCGCTTCGGGCGGTGAGGCCTTAGCCGCTGACGCGGCCGCATCTCCAACCGAAGAATGTTGATTATCTGGGCGAGTTTGCGAATCATCGTCGTCGCGTCGCCCAACCATTCGACGGAGAACGAAGGCGGCGATCCCGCCACCTCCGAGGAATCCGGCGACGGGGAAAATATAAGCCCAAAGCGTTATGCCTTCGGCCGGAGGTGCCCCAAGAATCTCTTCGCCGAAGCGCTCGATCAATTGTTCGACGACCTCATCTTGCGAGGCCCCAGCAGCTTCCTGGATCGAAATCCACTGAACTAGTTCGGCTGCCTGAGGGCTCGGGCAGGATGACAGAGTACGGCCCGGGCAATACGGGCTCATCAACTCACCGGCGAGATCGTAGGCATAGCCTTCAGCAAACGAAATGCTCGCAAAAAGACCGAAGACCAAAGCCGCAACTGCGGCCTGCGTAGTCACGAGTCGCCACACAAATGAGGCCCTAAGCATCGTCTTCATCTCTAGATATCCCACTGAAGCTGCATGGCTTCATCTTCTTCGTCGCCAACAGCACCTCGCACCAATTGGCGCGGAGCCTCGGCCATTACACGCGTTCCAGGCGGAACGCTCTCGGTCAAGAAGACGCTGCCACCAATCACGCTCCCCTTCCCGATCACAGTCCTGCCACCTAATACAGTCGCACCGGCATAGATCGTGACGTCTTCTTCGATCGTCGGGTGACGTTTTTTCCCACGAAGAGAAGCAGCATTTCGCAGCGAAGCCGCACCGATCGTAACGCCCTGATAGAGGCGGACGCGGTCGCCTATGATCGCGGTTTCGCCGATCACTATTCCCGTGCCGTGATCGATGAAGAAGAAATCCCCGATCGTTGCGCCGGGATGGATATCGATCCCCGTTCGGTCATGAGCGTATTCGCTCATGATGCGTGGCAATAGCGGAACGCCGTAGAGATAGAGTTCGTGGGCGATGCGATAGACCGCGAGCGCTCGAATCGAGGGGTAGGCCACGATGATCTCGTCATAGCCCGCTGCCGCAGGGTCCCCCGCATAGGCTGCTTCAACATCACGCGAGAGCTTTTCACGAAGCTCGACGAGAGAAGCAATAAAGCGTGTCGTTAGTTCTCCAGCAGTCTCTCCGTCTTCAGGAAGATCCACCTGCTCAAGCAACTTAAAGAGTCCGTCGGCCACCCCGGGGACTTCCGAACGGAGCTCCGCCGGATCCACGCGAAAACGCAACAAGCGCTTCGTGCGGTCGACCCACTCGACGACCTGGTTGGGATCCAAAATCCCGCCACAGACGGTCTCTGAAAGAACCGTTTCCTCGCAGCCTGCGAGGCCTTCGATCGCATCTTCCAGAACATCTACTGGGCAGTAAAATTCTTCTGCCGGCTCTTTTCCGAGCGTGCGGATCGACGCGGTCGCCGATCGCGGCGCCGTTGATGATGATGTCGGGTTGCTCGCCATCTCTCGACTCCTCATGCCGAACGATCACCATAGAAAAATGGCCACTCGCTGGGCTGGGTCGCGTAGGGGAAGTGCGGACCAGGCCTGAAGCCGGGTCCAGCGCCCATAGGATGCCCCACATCCGCAGGCCCCACACCCATCGTCTCGTAAACGCAGTTCTCGCGCAGGCCCCCGGCAGCCAGCCCTTCGACCGCCTATCCTGTTGCCCACACGCTTTAACGAGGAGTTCGATTGGCAACCCAGCCTTTCGCGACACCCATTCGCTTCGAGCGGGGAGCCCGAGTGGCAACGCAGCCTTCGACATCAGCCTCTACCCTAGACAAAGCGGGCTCTGCCACCGCCGTATCCGAGTCTAAGAACCCCATCTACAGTCACTCGCGGCTCTCGAGCTTCGAAAATTGCCCGAAGCAGTTCGAGTATCGGTACATCCAAAAGATCCCGAGCGAATCCGAAGGCGTGGAAGCCTTCGTAGGCAAGCGAGTCCACGAGATTCTCGAGCGCCTCTACATTTTCGTCGGCCGCGGCCAGCTCCCCGGCATCGAGAAAGTCATAGACCGCTATCACAAGCTCTGGGAAGAGACCTACGACGCGACTCGCGTGCGCATTGTCCGCGAGAACACCCCGCTCACCTATTACCGACGCCTCGGCGAGGATTGCATCCGCGGCTACTACCTCAAGCACTACCCCTTCGACGAATCGGAGACCCTCGGGATCGAGAAGCGTGTCGTCTTCTCCCTCGACGATGCTGACGAGTACCGAATGCAGGGCATCATCGATCGCATCTCCCGCGCACGTGATGGGGCCATCGAAGTCCACGACTACAAAACCGGCGCCCGTGTCCCCTCTCAGCGCATCCTCGACCAGGACCGACAGCTCGCGCTTTATCAGATCGGCCTCGCTCGCACCTATGGCAGCGACGTCGAATACCGACTCGTTTGGCACTACGTCGCAAAAAAACGGATGTGCGTTTCTACTCGAAACGCCGACCAACTCGTCGAATTGAGAAAAAACACCATTGCTCGGATCGACGAGATCCAAACCGCGACCGAGTACCCGGCTCGCAAGATCGCCCTGTGCAATTGGTGCGAGTACAAGAGCCGCTGCCCGCTTCACGCGACGCCGGAGATGCTCGCCAAGATCGAGGCCGAAGAGGCCGTCGCTGCAGAAGAAGCCGCGCGAAAGAAGGCCGAGGCTGAGGCTCAGATGGATTTGATCTGAGCGGCTGCGGACCGCCTCAGCCGCTCTTAGGGCTGACCCCACGTCCAACGCGCCAATACTTCGAGACCCCCGAACCCGCCCAAGCTCTTTGCTAGCGTCGAAGCCATGGGTCTAATAATCGAGCGCATCCCCACCTTTGGCGATAACTACACCTATCTCGTGATCTGCGACGAAACACGCGAAGCCGCAATCGTCGATGCACCGGAAGAGGATCCCGTCGTCGCTCGAGTCGAGGCCACTCGAGCGGACGTCAAGCTGATCCTGTCTACGCATCACCACTTCGATCACTCGATGGCCAACCCCCAGCTTGCGGAGCGCTACGGCGTCCCGGTCTACGGGCACGTCTCCGACGCCGAGCGCATGCCCGGTCAGACGCAAGGCATCGACGAGGGCGACACGGTCAAGGTCGGCAACCAAACCGGGGAGGTACTATTCATTCCTTCTCACACAATGGGACACGTCGCCTACTACTTCCCTGAATCGAAGGCGGTCTTTACGGGCGACATGCTATTCGCCGGCGGTTGTGGACGGCTCTTCGAAGGTGACGCGCAGATGATGTACGACGCGCTCTGCAAGAAGCTATTCGCTCTGCCCGACGACACCCTCGTCTACTGCGGCCATGAGTACACAGAAGGCAACCTGAAATTCGCGCTCACCGTCGAACCCGACAACGCCGAAATCAAGGAACTGTTCGATCGCGTGTGCGCTCTTCGTGCGAAAGCGGCAGAGGATTGGCATGACGCCACGCCGGCGGAGATGACGATCCCTTCGACGATTGCCCAAGAGAAGGCAACGAACCCGTTCATGCGTGCCGACACGGCCGAAGAGCTTGGGCGAATTCGCGAACTCAAAGATAACTTTTAGACGGAGAGTGAGTTGATTCCTGATGGGGCGGTGACTAATAGATATGAGCATCGGGTCGGGTTTCATGAAACCGATGCGATGGGGATCGTGCATCACTCGAATTACTTAAAGTACTGCGAGAATTCTCGGGTTATTTGGCTTGAGACGCACGACAAGAGTTATTCAGATTGGATGGAATTGGGGCTTCACTTCGCAGTGACTCGCGTTGAACTGGACTACAAGCAGTCCGCCTGTTTCGACGACATCATCTGCGTGACGACGTGGCTTGAATGGGTACGCGGCGCGTCTCTCGCCATGGCGTATGAGATCCACCGCGACGAGACGCTGCTTCTCACGGGCCGCACCGAACATGCTTCGATCAATGGTGACGGCAAGGTCCGCCGCTTTCCGCGCGAAGATCGAGATCGCATGCGCAAGCTATGCCTGCCCGAATATCGCAGTTAGGCTCGCTCGGAACGAACGCTCGAGCTACAGCCCAGCCCAACTCAGGTCTTCTTCGCACCTAACAGGCTCTTCAAATCTGCAACTCGCAGCTTCATTTCGCGCTCGAACCAATTCGTCGTGTTCTGAATCACTTCGAGCGCGTCGCCTTGGCCCGACCAATGAGTGCGGACCACATCGGGATGCACATGATTCAAAAGCCGCGACAAGCATGCGGCGACTATGAACAAGTCGTCCAGAAAGCCAATCGGGCCTAACACAATCGCCGGCAGGACATCAATCGGCGAGATGACATAGGCCACGCCAGCGAGAGCGATCCCTTTTTCGACAAGCGGCACCCGTCCATCTCGAAGCAGCCGCATCAAGAGAATCGTCAGGTCCGGCAAGAGCAGAATAATGTCTCGCATCCCGGAACTTCCGCTCGAGTTAGGGACTACAAGATTATCGCGCAGACGGTCGTAGAGTCTACGTTCGCGGGGGTTCAGCTCTATCGTCACAGCGGGACGGTTCATCTCATCACCTACCAGCGCTACCGGGCTTCGTTCCCAAGGCTACGGCCCTTCTTCAAATCCCGCAGCCTTTGATCTACCGATCGATCGCCACCGAGACGCTTCGGCCCCGGAGGCGGGGGCTTTGTAGCCGAACGAAGAATCCCGAGTATCGCTTCACCCTCGACTTCGTCATCGAGCCGCAATCCCAAGAGTGACGCAATCGTCGGTGCAACATCGATCAGTTCGACCCGCGGCAAGCGAACTCCGTTCCGAATCCCACGGCCCCAGGCGACGAATCCCACGGAAGCCTCGGCGTCTTTCGTCTCTCCGTTGCGCAGCACGCCTGCTGTACCTCGCAGAATCGACGGCGTACTCGCGGGCCCAACGAGCTCGTCTCCAAACACAACCCCCGGCTTTGCCACTAGGGCAAACCAAGCCTGAGGGTCACCACCCGACTCAGCAAGCCGCTTGGCCGAAATCACTTCGAAGGCGCCGGTGCGTTCCGCCTCAGCCATCAATACCTTGCGTGCATCCAGCGCATTCCTGGCGTCCCGCGCATAAATATAGGCCGACCGCCCATTGGAGCGCGCCAACGCGAGCCAGCTCCGCACGCCGGTATCAGATCGCGGATCGCGACCGACGAGGCCCGCGCGAACAAGTATGACGTTAGGCGATACGGTAGTGTGGACCGGATGGAAGGCTACATCTCCCACGACAAAAATTGCCGTATCGGAGAGCTTATTATTCACCGAAAGACATTCCTGCAGACGGACGATCTCCGTATCCACCCGAGCCAAGGCATCATCCGCCTCCACCGTGCCCGGACCTGCTCCGTAGAACAGAGGCAACGTCTGATCGAGTCGGATCAACCAGAGCCCTGCATCGCGCTCGGCTGCGATAAGTTGACATGCGATCTCGACGATTGCGCTGTCCTTCTCTTCCGCGTTAGGCCAACTCGCGGGATTTCGTTCCTTGTTCTCTCGGCTAATTATTTCTCGTTCGGCCAGGGCCATCGCCTCCAGTTTTTGCCAGACGATCGGACTCGCGCCCCCTCGAACCTGCGAGAGCCAATCATCCGCGATGGCCACATTGCGTTCCGGCAGGATGCGCTCGATCCGCGCACCGGAAGTCGTCGGCCAGCCTAAAGAAACGACGCCTCGCCCCAAAGCCGCATCCCAGAGCGGCGTCCCCTGGAAGGAGCGATGGTCCATGAAAGGGATCGCACGCCCGCCATCATCATCAAGAGTGCTGTCCGCGATAATTCCGTGTCGTGCAGGAGAGAGGCCAGTCACGATCGTCGCATGGCTGGTCCGAATGGCTCCAGGCGAAGGCGGCATCGCGGCCAAGCCGGTCGCGCCTTCCCGGGCGAGGCGTGCGAGCGACGGCATGTGCACGAGCGCACCGTCCGCCGCTGCATGACCAAAGGGATCGAGATAATCGGAAGCCTGCAGGCCAGCAACGCTGATCATCATCACACGGCGGGGCGGCCCTTCTTGGAAGCGCGCCTGCTTGCGTGGGTCCTCTCGAATCAACTCTCGGCGGTCCTCGAGCGTCGGGGTTGCACAACCAAGAAGGCCAGCAAGGGAAATCGTCGCCATCGCACCCGCAATCCCGCGGAAACCCAAGGTCTCGCCGGGCGGAGAAGATGATATATTCGTCGCCCGTGGCGCCGAGCCTCGCCGCTGTCCATAAAATGACTCTTTCATCTTCGTCCCCATCGCAAGCTCCCCTCTCAGAGAACTGATCTCGCCCCAAATAGAGGGGCTCCTCGCCCGATCCGGCGTCGTGCCCCACCCCCTGGGTCACGGCGATCCTGACGTGTCGGTACGATGCGGGAGCCAAGAAGGCCTGTCGAGCCGCCTGCCACGATTCTTTTTCTACTTTGAAAACAATGGCTTAAAAGTACTGAGGGGAGCCTCAACCGCGAAGGTCGCGTAATATCGCCTTCGTCATGGAGCCAGCTGCGACATTCGAAGAGGTTCAGATTCCCCTGCCCGAGCCAATCCACGGGCGCACCCACCTCAGTGGCGTGCTCGGGATTCCTGAGTGGTGGCCCACCGGTGAACGAATTGCCGTCGTGATCGCCCATGGTGGAACCAGCAATTATCAGGACCCCATGATTACGGCCCAATGCGATGGGCTGACCGAACGCGGTTATATGACGCTCCGATTCAACTTCCCGTTCGCAGAAGCCGGCAAACGGGCCAGCTCTGATTCGCCGGCGATCCTTGAACGCGCTTATCGCGCCGCTCTCAATCTCCTCGGCCGGGACACCGACGCCCTGCCCGCGCGCCTGCTTGTTGGCGGCGTAGGCGTAGGAGGTCGAGTAGCCGCCGGGCTCGTATCTGATCGACTCCAAACCGACGGGCTCTTCGTGCTCGGCTTTCCGCTTCATCCCCAGGACAAGCCGGACCAAAGCGATTCGGAAGTCCTGTTCCGATGCACTACACCGACGCTCTTCATTCAGGGAACACGCGATCGCCGCTGCGACGGCAGAGCTCTTCGCTCGGCCCTGCGACGGGTTGGCGCACCGATTCAGCTTTACGACGTAGAGGAGGCCGATTCCTCTTTTAATGTCCCGAAGAAAAGCGACCGTACGAAGGAGCAGGTCCACGCCGAGATATTCAGCGTCCTGTCGAACTGGATCGCTAGCCGTCTCGCCTGACTCAACCCTTTACCTGAGTCCTCCCGTTTGAAAGGAAGTTCTGATGGCCGCAACCAGCGACCTCTACTTTGCACAACAAGCCGTCGGCGAAATGGCGAACCTCGCCTATCTCGTCGGCAGCCGCGAAACCCGCCAGGCCTATGTCATCGACCCCGCTTGGGATGTGCAGGGCTTGATCGATGTCGCCGCCAAGGACGGGATCGAAGTCGTCGGTGCGCTCGTCACTCACTACCACCAAGATCACATCGGCGGTGAGATTTTCGGCCACAACATCGAAGGCCTAGCGAAGCTCCTCGAGATCGCTCCGATGCCGATCCACGTGAACAAACACGAGGCCGAGGGAACGATGAAAGTTTCTGGTGTCTCAGAAAGCGATCTTGTTCGACACGAAGGCGGCGATTTGCTCGAACTAGGCGGCGTCGCGGTCCGCTTGATTCATACGCCTGGGCATACACCGGGAAGCCAGTGCTTCCATGTCGAAGAGCGAGACCAGGCCGGCCAGCTCGTCTCGGGGGACACGCTCTTTCTGAATGGATGCGGACGGGTGGACCTGCCCGGAGCGGATCCGAAGGCGATGTACGAGAGTCTCGAAGCGCTCAAACAGCTGCCCGACGACACCACGCTCTACCCCGGGCATCTCTACTCCCCCGAAGGGCATGACTCTATGGAAGCCCAGAAGCGCTCGAATCCGTATCTGCGTGCCACAGATGTGGACACGTTCCTGTCGTTTATGGGCGTTTCTTCTTAACTGCGGAAACGACTCGCGTCTTTCGAAAAGACAGACTGCGAGACACGTTTAGGGCCCTTGGGCTACGACGCGTTGCGTTGAAATTCGTACCCTCGGGCGGTAGAGTCGGCCCGTTCGAATCCCGGCCTCCCTTACACGTGCCGGGATTCCACTCATCAATTTTAGAATCATAACCCCGCAACTACTCGCCCAGGCAGCTCCGTATTCCGGACGCGGCTTGGCCGGAGGAGGCTCGCCCCCATGAAGGTCATGGTGTGTCTGAAGCAGGTCCCCCATCAGGACGCACGTCTCGACGTGAACGCCGATGGAACCTGGATTCAAGAAGACAACATTAAGTTCGAAATTAATTCTTATGACACCTACGCCGTCGAAGAGGCTCTTCGCCTCAAGGACGCAGGCGACGCGGAAGTCGTCGTGGTGTCGATCGGTCCTGACCGCGTGACCGCGGCGCTTCGTACTGCGCTTGGCATGGGTGCTGACCGAGCCGTCCACGTGAACGATGCCGCCGCGCAAGGCGCTGATGCTCTCGGTATTGCCAAGATCCTCGCGGCAGTCGCGAAGGAAGAAGGCGCGGACGTCATATTCGCTGGCCTCATGGCTGAAGACGACAATGCCTCGGCGATTCCGCCGATGGTTGCTGAGCTCCTCGGCTTCCCGTCCGCGACGGGCGTGCTCGCCACGGACTTCAGTGCTGACACCGTTACGGTCGAGCGCGAGCTCGAAGGTGGCGCGCTGGAAGTTGTCGAACTGCCGAAGCCCTGCCTCATTGCGATCCAGTCCGGTGCCAATCAGGTCCGGTATGCGTCGCTCAAGGGCATCATGCAGGCCAAGAAGAAGCCGGTTGACGTGAAGACGTTGGCTGATCTCGGCCTCGCGGAATCCGCCAGTGCGGCCCAGAACAAGACCACGGTCAACAAGGTCTACGTGCCCGCCAAGGGCGACACCGCCGAGATCCTTTCCGGATCCACAGACGAAGTCGTCGGACAGCTCGTCACGAAGATCAAGGAACTGGGACTTCTTTAATTTGCGGGTGCATGCGCACCCTGGGCCGCAGGCGCTCGCTCCGATGGAGCGGGGGACCGTACGGCCTAACAAAGGAGAAAACGATGGGAACTATCCTTGTCGTTGCTGAAATTCAGAAGGGCGCGATTCGCGACGCGAGCTACGAGCTCGTTGCGGCCGCGCGTGGCATCGAAGGTGCCGAGGTCAATGGCCTCGTCATCGGTTCCGGTGTCGGTGATCTCGCGAGTGAGTTCGCGAGTAAAGGTGCGGGCAAAACGCTAGTCGTCGATGACCCAGCAGCTGCTAACTACAACGTTGATGTCTGGAGCAAGGCAATCAAGGCGGCCGCTGAGGCCTCTGGCGCTGACTTGATCCTGATCTCGAACACGCCCACGGGCTGGGACGTTGCGCCGCGCATTGCGGCCGGCCTCGACTGTGCGTTCGTCTCCGACGCAATCCGCGTTGCGGGCGGCGACGGCGGCTACAACCTGGTCCGACGCATCTTTAATGGCAAGCTCGATGCCGAGGTCTCGACCTCAGGCAAGACGGTTGCTTCGATGCAGCCCGGAGCAGGTACGGCCTACGAAGGTTCGAGCGACGGCGGCACAGAAGCACTCTCGACTGACCTGAGCGCGATTGCGAAGTTCGTCGAGATCAAGATCGCCGCGTCGACAGGTGTCGATCTCACAAAGGCGGACGTGATCGTTTCGGGTGGCCGCGGTGTCGGAGACCCGGAGAAGTTTCCGGAAATCATCCAGCCTCTCGCCGACGCGCTCGGTGGTGCCATGGGCGCCTCGCGCCCGGTCGTCGATGCCGGCTGGCTCGACCACCCTTACCAGGTTGGTTCCTCCGGACAGATCGTAGCTCCGAAGCTGTATATCGCGGCGGGTATCTCCGGCGCGATCCAGCATCTCGTCGGAATGAAGGCCTCGAACTTCATCGTCGCGATCAACAAGGATCCCGATGCACCGATCTTCGAAGTCGCTGATGTCGGTATCGTTGCCGATCTCTTCGACATCGTTCCGGCCCTGAGCGAGGCGGTGAAGGCTGCGAAGGGCTAAACGCCCTCCGGCTTAGGACGGTCCGCCTGCTGCTCTTCACGGAACTTGCACGACGGAACGTACGAAATAAAGAGGCCTACGGAGCAATCCGTAGGCCTCTTTTCGTTTCGGATCCGTAGAACGTGAGGATCGTCTCGGGGTTATTCCCCATTTAGCCCGACGACCATAAACCACGAGGCGCCATCGACCGATCCCAATCATCGTGGAACCTGACCGAAGAATATTGATCGTCGACTCCCCAGGCGGAGCGCTCCAGCAGCTAACAATGGAACTGCTAGGCCGCCACTTCGAAGTGCACTACGCATCGGATGCTGACGAAGCGCAGCTAATCGCCGCCGAAACCGACGGCCAGATCAGCGTGGTACTTTTCACAGCGGATGTTGAACTCGAAAACGTACCCGACCTCGCGGCTCGCTTTGGCGTTCCTGCGGACGCGCTGATTCCCCTCGGACATAGGCCTCCTGAGCGCGTCGTCAAAGCGCTTCACCATCACGGCGTACGCTGGCATCTATGGGACGATCCGCAGGATGAATCGATCCGCTTCGTGATCTCCGGTGTCCTTCATGATCACGCTCCCTTTGAACTCCGCCACCACCTGCGGGTCCCGACCAAACTCGAAGCCCGTTTCGAAGTCGAAGGCCAAAAGACCGAAACAAGCATCCGCGACATCGGCATAGGCGGGGCTTGCCTCGTCGGCGGGGTCATCGGCGAAGCCGGAGACTACGGCGAGCTGCGCTTCCAAGTCGGGATCAACGAAGTCTCGATCCTCACGCGAACCGCCTGGGTGACCCCCGGCGAGGGCGACTCCCTTCGCATAGGAGGCGTCAGCTTCCAGGAAGTCGATCACGAGACCGGCATCCTCCTCGACGAGCTACTCGAGTCCGTACTCGCGCGACATCGCATTCAGCCCTAGCGCTTCTACGCGTCCAACGCGTCTAAATTAGGCCGACTTCCAGCGATCTGAGCCACGAGCAGAACCGGGCCACCACGCGTGGGGTCATTCGATTCGTATTCCAAAATACCCCGGTTTCGTCGAACTCGGTTTTGCCTAACACTAATGTGCGTCATAACGTTCGTGCTCGCGCGAAAAACCCCGACCCCAGACGCAGCCGCCCGACACGCCGAAGCGGCCTGAACCGCGAAGGCCGCATTTCGCGCGGAGAGCCCTTGCGCCCTTTTTTCTCGATTACTTCGACCTTCTGCCTTTCCCTCTTTCTCGCCGCAAGCCCCGTCATGGCCAGCGTACTCGGCGAGCGAATCACGCCCGACGAGCTGCCGGCGGGTGGGCTCCTCTTCCAAACGGAAGACGGCTATCGCCAAGCCCCAACCCTCGGAACCGACGTCGAAATTGATGCCGCGGGACTCATTGCCCGAACGAAGGTCACCCAGCGATTCACGAACCCGACCGAGCAGTGGGTGGAAGGCATCTACGCCTTCCCCCTCCCGGAAGGTTCTGCCGTCGACTTTCTACGCTTACGGATAGGAGACCGGATCATAGAAGGTCGCGTAGAAGAGCGTGCCCGCGCCAAGGCGACCTATCAAAAGGCCAAGCGTGAGGGGCGAAAAGCCAGCCTGGTCGAACAAGAGAGACCCAATATTTTCACGACGAGGATCGCGAACCTCGGCCCAGGAGAAACCATTGAAGTCGTCCTGACCTTCCAAGAGGAGCTTCGTTACGACGCCGGGCGCTTCTCGCTTCGTTTCCCCCTCGTTGTAGCGCCTCGCTACATCCCTGGAACCGAAAACGTCCGGGGCTTCAGTGGCTCTGGCTGGTCGACTAACACTAATGAGGTGTCGGACGCGGCCCGCATCACGCCGCTCGTTTCGCTACCAGGCCAGGCCCCCAACAAGCCAGCCATTCTCCACCCTGTCCGAATGCAAGTCACCCTCGATATGGGCTTTCCTCTCGATGTCGTCGAGAGTCCGAGTCACTCGATCAAGCTCAACCGCGGTAAGGGCAACACGTACACGGTTGGCTTCACTGAAACGAGCGTTCCCGCGAACGCC
>Ga0115569_10003115_pt1 | contig 12362 bp, 6 predicted proteins | sample COGITO_mtgs_1205_2_FD_87295 | JGI IMG/M metagenome (GOLD analysis project Ga0115569, IMG submission 87295) | Pelagic marine microbial communities from North Sea - COGITO_mtgs_120503 | ecosystem: Environmental > Aquatic > Marine > Epipelagic | place: Germany:Helgoland, sampling site Kabeltonne...
AGAGAGAGAGAGAGAGATGAACGCAACAAAAACGAAAAGAATACAAAGAACAACAATTGCATCGTCGTCTTTTCTATCGTCGTCGTCGCAAAACTTACCATGATGATGGTCTTTTATGTGTGTGTATATTCAGAGGCGCGCGAAGCAAACGAAAGAGGTTGAGATTTTCTTCTTACTGGAGTAAAAGAAAAATTTTCTTTTTTTTGTGAAGAGAGAGACGAAGAGACGAAAAAAACAAAAATGGCAGCCAAAAACGAAAAAATTCAAAAATTTTGCTCTTTTTGCTCTTTTTTTGCGCTTTGGACAGGAGACCGAAACACCTACAAAATTGGGACACGTTCACACACACAGATGTTATATAAATTTCTTTAGTCTAAAAATCTCTTTGTGTTTTGTGAGGTGATTTTATACATAGCGCATACAAAAACACGCGGAACAGAAGAGAGAGGGAGAGAGGAACTTGTTGGCGTTTTTTTTTATCTTCTTCTTCTGTTACTGTGCTTTTGTTGTGTCGTTTGGACGGAAAAAGAGAGCGCGTCATTTTGAATTTTCGTTCGTTCGTTCGTTGTTTCCCCATTGCATCATCATCATCTCGAGACGAGACGAGAGAACGACACTGTTATTAACAACAACAACTCGAGAGAAAGAGAGAAAGAGAGAAAGAGATTTGCGGGTTTGGGCGCGCGTTTTTGTCGATTTCTTCTGCCGCGCATCACTTTCATCATCGATAGAAGAAGAAGAAGAAACATCTAAAAAAAATGCCACCGAAGAAGACCACCACCACGGGAGGAGGAGGAGGAGGAGGAGAAAGAGGACAAATAGGAGGAGGAGACGCGAACTTGAAGCAAAAGTCACCGGCGGAATTTTTCCAAGACAACAAAGGCATCGCCGGGTTTGAAAACGCGGGGAAATCGTTATACACGACGTTGAGAGAATTCATCGAAAACGCGTTAGACGCGGCGGAGCACATCGGGGTTCTGCCGCAAGTGGACGTGTTAGTGGAAGAGGTGACGCTGACGCAGTACGAGACGATGATTGGATTGGACGCGCACGTGAGGAAAGACGATACTTTATACGACGATTTTGAGACGGAAAAGGCGAGAGCGAAACGGTTGGAGAGAGAAGCGAAGGTGGAGATGCAACTCGAGAAGGCGGCGGCGGCGAATGCGAACAAAGGGAAGAAAGGAGGCGGTCGCGGGAACGCGAACTCCTCGAAAGGCGAAGAGAAGAAGTCGTATTTTAAAATCACCGTGAAAGATAACGGGAAAGGTATGGAACACAGCGACATACCGAACATGTTGGGGCGAGTATTGTCTGGGACGAAGTACGGGGTGAGACAAACGCGAGGGAAGTTTGGTTTAGGATCGAAGATGGCGTTGATTTGGTCGAAGCAAACGACCGGGTTGCCGATTCGAGTGAGGAGCGCGCAGCCGGGGCAGAATTTCGTCTCGGAATACGTATTGGATATCGACATCGAGAAGAACGCCCCGAACGTGCACAAAGAGGAGAAGAAACCAAACACGACGAAATGGCACGGCGCGGAGTTGTCCGTAACGATTGAGGGAAATTGGACGAGTCATCGACAGTACGTGTTGGCGTATTTGAGACAATTGGCGATTGTGACCCCGTACGCGGCGCTTGGGTTTCGGTACATCTCTTCGCACGCGGCTGGGAGCGCCGCGGCTAGGAATCAAGACATTCAGTTACACTTTGCGAGAAGAGCGGAGGTTATGCCGCCGTTACCGAGAGCGACAAAGTATCACCCGAGCGCGGCGAAAGAGAATCAGTTGTTGGTGAAAGATTTGTTGTCGAATACGAGAGAGAAGACTTTGAGTGGTTTTTTCAACAAAGAGTTTACGTGCATCAACCGCGAGCACGCGAACCGATTGTCGAGAGAATTAGGGGCGGGATTTTCCGCCAGCATGCACCCGAAGAACGTTTCGGATAAGCAAGGCGCGAGAATTCAACAGCTGTTAGCGTCGGCGAGATTTTCAGATCCAAGCGGAGAGTGTTTATCCCCCGCGGGGGAGTATAACTTACGTTTAGGGGTCATGAAAGAACTCGGCCCGGATTGGATCGCGTCGTACGCGTCTCCAGCTTTGGCGTGTGGAGGCCACCCTTTGATTGTGGAAGCGTGCGTGAGTTTAGGTGGAAGAGACGTGAAACCCGGGTTCAACGTCTTTCGATTTGCCAACCGAATTCCGTTGTTGTTCGAAGGCGGCGCCGACGTGGCGACGAGGTGCGTACAACGTTTGAATTGGACGACGTATAAGATCGACAAGAACAACGACAAGATTGGCGTGTTCGTTTCCATAGTATCCACGAAAATTCCATTCAAAGGTACGTCTAAAGAATACATTGGAGACGAAAACGCGGAAATTGCCGAGGCAGTGGATAAAGCTATCAAACAGTGCGCGGCGCAGCTGCGAGGTAAAATCGTTCGCGCGCAAGCGTTGAAAGATCGACGCGCGAGGAAGAAGGCGTTGACGAAATACGTGCCGGATTGTTGTAACGCGATTTTTACCATGATAGCGTCCGCTGCGGATGCGGACACGTTACCTCACGAAAGAGCGAGGAATTACGACGAGAAAGAAATGTTATGGCCGGTGGATGTTCAGTGGGAGGAGGAAGCGACGCAAAAAGCGCGAACGCGAGAGATCACGGCGGAAATTTTACAAAAACGTTTAGAAGAGTGCGTGGAAAAGATCGATAACGAAGAAGCTTTGGAATTTTCCATGCAACAAAACAAAGACGGGTTAAAACAGGACGTGTTTTTGAACCCGTTCAGTAGTTTTGCGCACGAGTACGAACCAGAGCTTCGTCCGGGAGAAAGCGGCGTCGCGTTTCGATTGTTGAAGAAGGCGCGACTGATTGCCTAATAATACTACGTAAAGTACGAAGAGAGAAGTATATTTTTAGCTACTATTTAGACCGTTAATAATATTGATCACAAACAAACACTACTAATATGTTTAAAGTTATACATGTATACAGAGCTCTATAACACCACTACTAACGACGCCGTTTTTTCCTCTTTTCCTCTTACCAAGCGCCCGGCGCGTACTTGGTCGGATTGACGTAGTTCTCGTATCCCCATCTCGTGTCAATCGCAAACGGCTCGGAAATCTCCCCGGGTCCATCCGCGGTAATTTTCGAAAGTTGAAACTTGTTCATCATCTGCTTATCTCTCATCACGCAACTCAACAGCGCCGATTTCAGAAGCTTCTCCGCCTCTTGCTCCGTCATTTCCTCCTTCCAACTCTCTCTAAACAGCGGTCTCGCTAAATGGTTCCCGAACCCCGTCGCCACGTGATCGTCCACGTAGTGCTGCCCAATCATCCCCACGCACCCTAAAAATGGTTTCTTCTCCACGTAATCCCACCCAGAGATAACTAACGAGTTCCACAACGGGTCAAACTTGTTCCGTCGGTTATACATCACGCGAACGAGGTAGTTATAAATCTCCTTCGGCGTTCTCGGACACTCGTCGTCTTGACAGAAATCCGTCATCTCCAACTCGTCCAACAAGGTTGAAATGTAATCAAAATCCGATAACTCTCCCGTAAACCCAACAACTGTATATTTCCCGACCAGTTTCATCCGTTGAATGCTTTTGTACCGTTTGGTCGACCCGTAGCACGCGAGCGTATCGCACGCCATCAAGACGCCGTCTTTGTACTTGACCGCGAGAACGGACGTGCCGGTCACGTACGGCGTTCTGTTGTTGTAATAATCGGAGAGAAAGAGAGGTCAGTTTTCTACTCGGTTTTATGCGCGTTAAATGATACAAAAGCGACGAGTATTGAAAGATTACGTTGTCTCCGCTTTTTCCGCGGTGTCGTCTCATTCGTCCTTTGAACGAACACTCGTGAGAAGAGATCTCGAGAAATCTCTCTCTCCCTTCTCACCACGCGCGCGTAAAGCATAACAAACGGCCAAACGAACCGCTTTTACTGAGGTCGCGTCGAAGAACAACAAAAGATCATCGAGAGACGGGAAAAAGAGGAAGAATAAAACGCACTGCGTCCTCGTCATCACCCCGACGTTGGGATCGATCGAGAACGGTCTCCCTTTCGATCCTTTCCCGAGATGAGGTATATTTTTCCGTAAATCGTACTCGCGTTTGACTTCTTCGTCGTATGCGGGGTCCGCGCCTCTCGGGACGACGCCTGGGCCGATGGAGGAGGAGTGGGATGTGCGCGATGGAATCATTTTATGAGTATTCGTAGTAGTAGTATGCGCGCGCGAAACGTACGTTTTGTCTGTCGTCTTTGAGGGAAAAAATGAAGGCAAAAAGCTCTAGTTTAGGGTTTTACATGAAACCCTAAACACAAAAAAAAAGCTTCTCTCCGTTGTGGGGAAAGCGCAGCGCTTACTTGCGAAACCTCTTCGTACTCGCGCGCGTTTCGCGGTGTTGTTGTTTGTGATTTTCGCATTTATATCGTTAGTCGTGGTGGTGGTTTTTATCGTAATCGTGTTCTTGTTCTTGTTTTAATACCACTTTATACTGTGTTAATGAGTGGTGATATTGCGGAAGAGTTTGAAGCGTTCGCCCCGATGGAGGATATCCCCACGGGAACGAATGCTTTCAACAACACTAAAGAAGAAGACAACAAAGAGGAGAAAAGCAACATGGGAAGCCGAAAATCATCCGCCCTGGACGAGCTCAACCAAGACGGGTATTTCGGCCACGCGGACGGGAACTGGATCGAAGACGACGCCGCGCCGTTGGTTTTAATGCAAAAGAGTTCAGGCATGGACAGTCCGACGTTAAAGGAGGATTTGAGAGAACTGTGGAATTTTTACGGGAGGAAAATCGTGGTGTCGATGCTCGCGGTTGGGATTTTGATCGCATCAATCGCGATTATTTCGATGCAAACGACGACGAGGACGTCGTCACCGAATGGAGATACGCATAAAAAATCGCCGTGGGCCGGGTTCGATATCTCGCCGGCGGAGTTGCGATGGTATTGGGGGTATGCGTGGGAACGGATTCCGAGCGAGTGCGCGATGCCGGAAGCGCCGTACGAAACGGACGATATCGCTTTTTCAGACGAGGATGGGAATGAAATCGACGGTATTTTGGGGAAGAGAGAAGGGAATCGAGTGAATGGGATGGTGAACGGGATATCATCGGACGAAGAGGCGATGTTCGCGGGGACGGGGAGATCGAGACGAAGGGCGTTGGATATGGTGTTTTCGAACGCGAAAAGATGTCCGTTGGAAACGATTCAGTGTGGTTTTAGCGGGGCAGTGAGCGTTAAACCGCAATCGTTCGGAACGTGTGCGATTGTCGGACCGGCTATTTATAAAGGGATGAACATGGGACCAAAGATTGATCAACACGACACGGTGATTCGACTAGCGAGTATGCCGAACGAAAAGTTTAAGAACGATTTAGGCGCGAAGACGAGCGTGATTTACGCGACTGGGGAGCAAACGAACGCGGACGATAGTTACACGCCGTTTGGACCGGTGAATTCGAAAACAGCGGTCAGAGATGGGTGGGTTCCGGATAAATTTTGGATCGTCGAGGACGAGAAGCACCAAGAGGGCGAGTTGGACGGCGTCAATGCGCACGACGGGAAACCGGTGTTGTGGGTGAACAGACCATTTCCATCCGCGACGAAACGGAACTACGATTCCGATTTACAAACCTTCGATTTTCGGTTTTTCGTGAACCGCGTATTAGCCGCCGCGCACGAAAAAGAAGACATGAGCGATGCCTGGTTCACGTTAGGCGCCGACGACGACATTCCGGACACGTACAAAACCCAAGACCACTACGCGTTACTCTTCAACGTCATGTTCTCCGGTTTGTGCGAAAGTATTCACGCGTATGGGTTTGGATACCGACCGTTGAACTCCGAGGACGAAACGCTCGCGGTATCTCAGGCGTATTACGACGATAACCCCGCCACGAAAGCGCACTTCGCGTTGTTATCCGATAGCTGGAACACTTCGAAACGAGACGCTTTGTTAGCGAAAGCGTTGATGACGAATAATACCATTTGTTCCTACGGCGCGAGTTAAGATGAAGATTATGTTGATAATAATAAAACACAAAAGCGCTTTTAAATAGGACTATCGCATAATCATCACGTTCGCACTTTCAAAAGCATCATCAAAAGCACTCGATGACTCCGCGTTCATTTTTCTCGCAGAGAGAGTCAAAATTACACCTCTGAAAATCTTCAGTAAATGCGTCCTCGCGTTTTGCGTTCAGCAGCGGAAGCAGCAGCGGCGGCGGCGGCAAAACGACGCGCGCTACCAGTAAATCCAACAACAACAACAACAACGCGAAGTATTGCTGCGATGTACGCCTCTCCTTCTTCGTCTTCTTCCTCTAAAAGCATCCGTTTTTCCGGCGGCGAATTCGTTCGTTCCCGAAAAGCGAATTCCAAAAGACTTCCCCGCTATGCTGCTGCTCTTACTGCGGCTCGCTTTTCTGCGCGTGGGACCACCATCGAGGAGGACGAGGAAAAAGAGGAGCAAATGAAACACCTTCGAATCGATCAAAAAGGAATAGTTTCCGACGCCGGCGTCTACACAACCAAAGAGGAGAAAATGTTCCTTAAAAACGCCATCCAATTAAAAGGAGGCAAAAATGCCTTCATTTTAGGCATCGAAACGTCCTGCGACGACACCGCGTGCGCGATTGTCACGAAATCCGGCCACGTAGTTTCGGAAGCGATCAAGTCGCAAGTGTCCATACACGAAAATTGGGGCGGCGTGGTACCAACTTTAGCGAAAGAAGCGCACCAAAATGCCATCGATGATGTCGTGGAGGAGTGTTTGCGCAAAGCCGGGGTGACGGATATCGGGAAGCAAGTGAGCGCGGTGGCGGTGACGGTGGGTCCTGGGTTGTCCATGTGTTTGAGAGTTGGGGTGAGGAAAGCGCAGAAAATTAGCGGGGAATACGGGATACCAATCGTTCCGGTGCATCACATGGAAGCGCACTGTTTGGTGGCGAGAGTGAAGGAGGAAGAGTGGAACGCGAATAGCGAGGAAGAAGAAGAAGAAAATGGGGGGGTTGCGAAGTTCCCGTTCGTCGCGTTACTCGTGAGTGGTGGGCACAACGTGCTGTTGAAAGTAGAAGGTGTCGGGAGATACACCATATTAGGTCAAACGTTAGACGACGCCATAGGTGAAGCGTACGATAAAACCGCGCGACTTCTCGGTTTGCCCGTCGGCGGCGGCGGCGGTCCGGCGTTGGAAAAGTTAGCCAAAGAGTACGAAGAGATAGTTTTAGAACCGCGACGAGAACAGTGCAGAAAGGAAACGGAACAGGAAGCGCACATAACGGACGAGGTGTTTGAGAAAATTGTTCGAAAAAAAGTGAAGAATCCAATCAGATTTACCGTCCCATTGCGAAAACGCAAAACGTGCGATTTCAGTTTCGCCGGATTGAAAACCAACGTCCGATTGGCCATCGAAAAGCACCTCGGCGCGGTCGTCGACGAGTCGAAACCAGAACAGAAAGTGTTACCTTCCGAAAACTGGGACGGCATAGAAAACCGCGAAACGCGCGCCGCCATCGCGCACGCGTTCCAAACCGCCGCGGTAACGCACCTCGAAGACCGCGTTTCACGAGCTTTGGAATGGGTGGAATCCGACGGCGTCTCGCCAACCTGCCTCGTCGTCGCCGGCGGCGTCGCATCCAACCAAAAAATCCGAAAAAAGTTACTCCAAATCGGTGCAAACCATTCCATCGACGTCGTCTTCCCAAAGCCTTCCTGGTGCACCGACAATGGGGTCATGGTCGCCTGGGCCGGCATCGAAAGACTCAACTTAGCCTTAGGCGTGGAAAAACCCGTCCCGAGAAACAGCGAAGCGTTTGCGAAAGACGAAAAGGACCGAGACGTTCAGGTGCGGTTAAAACCGAGATGGCCGTTGGGTGAGATGGATGAGAGAGCGATCGGTGAGGTGAAAAGTAGTAAAGTGAGCAAGATGGCCAGGCCTTTGGGGAGCAGCGACTGATCAAAGCAGATTGATGATGACATTGTTGTAGTATTAATTGTATAGTAACTTCCTTCACAAATTCTTCCCCTAAAAGTCATCATCATTTAAGAGAGAGAAAGAGAGAGAACGGTGGTCTCTCTTTCTCGCTCTCTCTCATTTCGACGATTTCGACGACGATTTCTTTGACCACGAGGCGTTGCGCTTTTTGCGCCGCTTCTTCTCTCTCCTATTATCGCAAAAGTCTTCGTCACATTCGATTCGGAAATCATCAATTTTCGCCGCCAAAAACGACGTCCCCGACGACGACAAAAACGACGGCCACGGCCACGAAGGCAGCACAAAGACCGATACAAATAAGGAGGAAGAGAAACAGAAGTCTCTCTTTTTCAATGAGCAGCGTGCCGTCGGGGGCGATTGGCCCGAGGGATAACAATAACAACAACGACCTTTTACCGAGGCATTCGCTCGTCCAACCACCAAATGTGGAAATCGACTACCAAAAATTCGAGAGCGAGTACCTCGTCCATGCGATTTCAATCGATCGAACGAAAGTCTCGAAAGCGACGAAAATCTTGAGAGGTTTTACGCTCGAGGAGAGAGGAATACAAGACGTGGTTTTGGACGAGACAGATCCGGAGAAGAGGAAGAGATTGATTTTGTTGAAGCGAGAGAGCTTCGCGGCGAAAGCGGTGGCGGATTTTTTACCGGAGGATGTGAGGAAGAGGTTAGAGGACGAAGTTGGAATTTCGTTGGTGAGTGGTGATGGCAAAAATGACGAAGAGAACGAAGGGGTCGTGAAAGAGCACAGGATTACGTTAGATTATAAATATCACACGGCGGAGTACGTTTTGAAACAGCTCTTGCCAGACGGGATGGAGACGCCGAGCGCGTTTGAACAGGTGGGGCACGTGGCACACGTGAATTTGAGAGAAGAGTTTTTACCGTATAAATATACGATTGCGAAAGTTATCGCGGATAAGAATTCGAGAATTCGAACGGTAGTGAATAAAGTAGGCGCGATTGATTCAATGTTTCGAGTGCCGAATTGGGAGTTGTTATACGGCGACGCGGATTTGAAAGCGACGGTGAAGCAACACGGGTATTCCTTCGAGGTTGATTTTGGTAAAGTCTATTGGAATTCGAGGTTGGAGACGGAACATAAACGGTTGGTGGACGTGGAGTTTAAGAGAGGTGAGGTGATTGTAGATGCCATGGCCGGGGTTGGGCCGTTCGTTGTTCCAGCGGTGAAAACGAAAGGGTGTCGAGTCTACGCGAGCGATTTGAACCCGGACTGTTTCGAGATGATGCAAAAGAACGTGAAATTGAATAAGATTGAAGACTCGGTGAAATTATACAACATGGACGCGAGAGCGTTCATCAAATCGTTGTTAGAACCGGCCGCGGGAAAGAGCAGTGATGATGCGCCCGAGGAGATGTGGGCCCGCGAACTCTCCGCGTACGAGCAAGAGTTGAAAAAATTTCGAGAGAAGATAAAAGCGAACGAAAACGGAAACGAGGAGGACGAGAAAGAATCCGAAGATAATAACACGAAGAAGAAATCAGAAAAGAAACGCAAAAGATTAGAGGAAACGTCGGTACCGAAACCAAACTGGGCGGCAATGACCGCACGGGAGGAGGCAAAGAATACATCTGTGCCCCCAAGCGGAGCGACATTCGATCACATCGTCATGAACCTCCCGGCTACCGCGGTGGAGTTTCTCGATTGTCTCAAACACTCGTTCGATCGAAAGACGTGGAAGAATAGAAAACTCCCAACTGTACACGCCTACGCGTTTCGACCGCCAGGACATACCGATCGAGACGTCATTTCCCGAGCTGAAGGTCACTTGGGATGTCCGATTAAAAATGCGAAAGTGTTCGAGGTTCGAGACGTTGCGCCGAACAAAGCGATGGTGTGCGTCTCGTTCCAGATTACCGAAGAGCAAGCGTTTGGTTCTTCGCCTAGTTAGTTTAATACATAATATTCTATTCCTATTATTATCTCTACCTGACTATTAAATCTATTAAATGCCCTCTGGTGGCGTCTCGCGCGGCGTTCGGCAGGCGCGCAAAACTGCCGACGAAGGCGACGTGCGCATCTGGGCGACAGAGAATGACTTCTGCGACGTCGTCTGCTCTCGATGTGTTCTTGGCGTTGTATTCCTCGAGGATGCTCGTCCACGCGGCGTTCGATGGGTCGATGTAGATGGCGTAGTTGTCGCCGCCGTTGTCTCCTTTCTTCTTCGTTGTTGTTGTCGTTTTGGGCTCCTTCTCGTCTTTTTTGTCTGACGACGATGAAACGACGACGAGATTTAATGCAGCGCCTTTAGGTAACATTTTTCGAGCTTCTTCCAGAGCATCTTCGTCTACGTTCACCGATGACGACGTTATCGCAAAGAATTGGCACTCGAAGTTGCTGTTTGAACCACCTAAATCGATCGTAGAGATAGTGCCTCCTCCTTCGTCGGCGTTTATTAACGCACAGTGCGGGATGCGTTTCCCCACGGCGAGGACGTTCGGATTTGTCGCTTTGACGCCTTTCGCGTACGAAAATCCAAGCTCCTCGTTGAGAAATTTCAACTTGAGCGTCTCTCCCGAGGTGCCACACAACCGTTTCACCGCTTCGCGACGGTACTCTCCCAATGGATTCTTCTTATCGTTTTCGAGAAGCACCGTTTGCATGCGTCCGGCGCTCAAGATTTTTTCAAACGCAAACGATTTCAGCGCTTGGGGCACGGGCAACGCGTTGGATGCGAAAACGAGCGCATCGAGCGCGCGAGGTTCTAAACCTAAAGCTCTTGGTATCTCTAAAACGCGTTCGTAATTATTTACGCTTAACGTTTTGTTTTCCGAGGCTATTTTTTTTCGTTCGTTTGCGTACGAGTTGAGCAGCGAAGAGGACAACGCGTCGTCATCGCGTTCATTTTGTATCGCAATGGCGAGTTTCCACGCTAAATTGTGCGCATCTTGAATCCCAGTGTTCATGCCAAAACCACCGGCGGGAGGGAAGGCGTGCATGGCATCCCCGGCGAGGATAATTCTTGGCGCTCGCTCTTCGTCAATTACGACATTCGCCACCGTCGCGTCCATCGTCCACGATTTTACGTCGAGTACTTCGATATCGTCAACCGTAACACCATTTTTATCATCAACATCAATACCACCACCACTAATCGCGTTTCGAACAAACATCTCGCATTTTTTCTTCGTAAACATTTCTTTAAAATCCTGAACTGGCGCGTGGTACGGCAACTGCAACGCGAATTCTCCCTCGCGCAAATCGTGCGCGACGACAACTCCTACGATGTTTTTATTGAACACGAAATACAACATCGCTTCGTTACTTTTCTCTTTAATTCTCTTCGCCAGCGAACGACTGACAAAGTGAATATTACCTAACGTTTGCGTCGGGAAAGATGTGTTGGTTCCTTTTTTCTTCGTTTCTCTACCCTCACTATTCAATGTTCTCGCCACGACTGAACTCGCCCCGTCGCAAGCGACGACGTATTTCGCCTCGAACACTTTGCCTGATTTCAAAGTCACTCGGCACCTGTTCTTACTCCCGCCACGACTGCTACTCGAACTCTTTACGCTACGACTACTCAACATCACCCTCTCTACTCGAACAACCTCGTCGCCTCTCACGAACGCGTCGTCATCATCATCGTCGTCATAATTCTCCCTCCTCTTCTTCGCCTTCTCCAAAGCGTTCTCCCACAACATCGGCATCAACCTATGTTGCGGGAAATGCGCCACCCCTTCCGTCGACGCCGTCGTCTCCCCAATTTCCATCCGTTCCGTTGCAAAATGATCCACAGACCCTAATTCTTCGTTCTTCTCGTCTAGGATACCAGTCACGTACCTAAAATGCCGCCAGTTTACGACATCCGACATTTCCTCTCTCACGCGCGAAGCGACAGAAGTTGTTTTCTCACCAAATCCGAACGCGTTTCGGTCTCTTAAAATCTCCATCGTTCTTCTGTTGATAAAGTGCGCTTTCGGGTGTTTCGACGGCCCGTCGTTCGAGTATCTCTCAATGAGGAGAACGTTTTTCACATCGAACGAGGATAACAAGGCGTGCAACGCGATTCCGGTTGGTCCTCCACCGACGATGACGACGTCTTTTGGTACGTCTCGAAAAGCGTCGTCGGTGACGTTCCCCGTGACTTCTTCGTCATCTCTGGTCGACTTCTCGTGCGAAAACAAAGACGACGACGAGGAGAACTGTCTGTATTCGCTCATAAAATAACAAAAAGGATGATGATTTCTTCGCGTACGTCCGCGAGAGAGGAACGCCGCGACCGCCGCCGATCGAGCGGCGGTCATGGCGTTGCGCTTTTCCGAAGCGTTCTCTCTCTTAAAAGTGCCGCTTTTTCCCCACTTTTAGACACTTTAGATAC
>Ga0115569_10003119_pt1 | contig 12359 bp, 8 predicted proteins | sample COGITO_mtgs_1205_2_FD_87295 | JGI IMG/M metagenome (GOLD analysis project Ga0115569, IMG submission 87295) | Pelagic marine microbial communities from North Sea - COGITO_mtgs_120503 | ecosystem: Environmental > Aquatic > Marine > Epipelagic | place: Germany:Helgoland, sampling site Kabeltonne...
CCCTCCCCTCTCCTCTCACGCCCTCGAAACAACAACGAACCGAGAGCGGGTGCTCCGGATCAATTTCCGCCGGTTTGCAGTCGTCCGTGGGGGAATACCACAAGTGGAGGGGCGCCGGGAGAACCGATGTAGTTCGACCTCGGGACTGATGCCGCAGTACTAATTAGTTCGACCCGGATTCGACCAGATCGAAACTGGCAAATGGTTGGTCCGCCTATACTGTGCGCGCAATCTCTAAAAACGCACAAGCGGCACGGAACAAAAACCTTCGGTCGACGGGCCGGTACATGGTGCCAATCCAGCCGACACAAGCCTCGACTCCAAAGGCACAACCGCAATCGCGTGAACCTACTATTTAGGCGCTTCCGTCTTATTCACGCTCGCCTTACGATTGATGTCACTGGGCGCAGCACTCGAACGCGCGGAATCTGGTCTCGCGGAAATCAAAGCTACAGTCGAAGGTACGACGTCGGAGGAGCATGTCGCAGATTCCTGGTACAGCCTTTCCATCATTCCCGATGACGGGCAGGACCCGCGGATAGATCTTCTCTCCCTACGAGTTACTCACCGAGGCCGATCATGGACCTCGCTTGCGGATCGTCGGGGTAGGCCGTTAACCATGCCTCCGCCCGTGCACGTGCTTCGTTCATCCGCCCTTCCTCGCGCAGGAAACTGACGAGCGCTTGATAGAGCGCGCCGTCACCACGCCCCTCATCAATCGCGGATCCAAGCACGCCCAGCGTCTCGCTGCGTCGGCCTTGGCCATCTAAGGCAAGCGCGTAGCCAAGCGTAATCCGGGGATCGAGCGGAGCACTCTCGCTAGCTTGCTCGAGTTCACGAAGAGCCCCCTCGGCTTCGCCCGCTCTATGCAGCGCCAAGCCCAGCGCATAACGCACAAGTCCATCTTCTGGAACGTACTCGAGGGCCGCACGAAGCTGTTCGATCGCCTCACGCTCATTCCCTTCCGATCGTGCCAAGTCCGCGAGGTTCACCCGCGCGGGAACGAAAAAAGGAGCGCGGGCGAGCGCCTTTTCATAGGCCTCGCGGGCGGATGCAGCGTCTCCGTATCGCAGAGCCTGGAGTCCGAGGGCGACCTGCGCCTCTGGACGCTCGGCGTTCGCTTCGTTCGCCGTACGGGCCTCGCGAAGTGCACGAGCCAACGCTGCGCGATCAGCAGGTCGAAGCCTGTCGGCGGGCAAGTCTGCGAGCGCTTGTGCGGCCCGGAGTCGAAGCGCTAAAAGAGGATCGTCAAGCACCGGTCGAAGCAAGCTCAAGCGGTGCACGGGGGAGAGCCGCTCTGCGACATCGATCAATCCGAGCCGTTCGAGAGCGCCCCCGCTGGCGAATCGCTTTTGCAACAGGGCGAGTGGCGGCGCCCCTTGCGCTTCTGTCGCATAACGTGACCACCCGCTGCCGCGTACCCAGTCAGGAAGGTCCTCTCTATAGGCTAGGCCGAGCCAGCGTTCAGGGTCTACCCGACGTTCGCCGTTTGCAACGAGCCCATCAGACCAATGCGGCTTCTCTGGCCGATCACCACGCCAGTTAGAAATTTCGTTCGCCGCCCAGGCAGCGCCGCGATCTGCATGACAGCCACCGCATGCGTCGGGCGTGCCGAGTGCTTGACTGCGAAGCGGCCGCGGAATCGGAAACGAATGATCCCGCCGCGGATCGACCACCATATACGTCCGCTCGGGCATATGACAGTCGACGCACTCGGTCCCCTTTCCGACTAAGCCATCATGTCCTCTATGTGTTGGTACATCGAATGCCTCTGACGCGTGACACCCCGTGCAAAGCGCGTTGCCCTCTCTACGAAGAGACAAGGAATGCGGGTCATGGCAGTCCGCGCAGCGAACGCCCATCTCATGCATGCGACTTTGAATGAAGGAACCCCAGACATACACCTCATCCCGAATCTGCCCATCATCAAAATAGAGCGTCTCATCAAGCAGCCGCGGTGAGTATCCATCCAGCAGCGCCGCCCCTATAGCGGGTTCGGCTTTGAGCTGAGCGCGCCTGGAATGGCAAGGCGCGCAGGTATCAAGTTGATGATCCTCAACTCGCGGCACCTCGCGCGTGGCGATGCGCGCTTGACCTTGGCGGGCCCAATGATCTGCGGACCAAGCTTCGAAAGCGACGGGAAGCCCGGGGTCGGCTCCGCGTTCCGTAGGCGAACTAACAGCCCAAGACGAGTGGGCGCTCCCCGGCCCGTGGCATGCTTCACAGCCAACGTTGATCTCGACGGAAGTCGTGTCGAATCGATCCCTCGCATCATCGAAAGACTTCACAAGTGCCGTCGAATGACACGCGGCGCACTGGCTATTCCAGTTCATGGCGCCACCCTGCCAATGAAGCGGATCCCCCGATGGAATCTGTTCGTCGCCGTGAATCGAGAACCATCGCTGGCCCCCGACTTGCTTGGGTCGGGAATCCCACGCAATGGGCCAGGCCTGAAGTCGGCCGCCCGGCTCAGGAACAAGCAGTTGTTGAAGCGGCGTCACGCCGAATGTCGCCTCGACACGACGTCGCTCAGTCGGTCCATCGCTCGGCGTATGCGTCACAACAAAGGCATCCCCTTCGCGATGGAAGCCCCACTTGTCGCCGCCGAGGGAGGTCTCCACATCCTCGAAATCCCCGAGGATACTGCTCGCCGACGCCACCACCATGGCGAGGTCATGATGCGAGCCGGACCATGCTTGCGCAGCATCCGTATGGCATTCCGCACATCGCTGAGTACCGACGAACGTGGCTTCAGCCGCCGAAACATCCTCGACCGCTTCCGTTTCGCGGGAGACTTCGAGCGTCGACGAATTATCACTGTCGGTGCCCTCGCAGCCCAGCGGGCCGAGAGCAAAGAATAGAGCGAGCAGCGGGATAAATTGATGCACTGGCGCACCTTCGCCCAGCCCCCGAGACCTCGCAAACCTTCCGCGCCACGTCGGCAGTATCTGACCCACTAATTTCCCTTTGATGCGCCTCTGTAGCCACCTGACGCACCAACCCTGATCGACCTCCTGCTGCTCCGCGCGACATGCGGGCGCCGCTAAAAACGGAGCGCAAACGCGAGCGCTGTCTTCGAGACCGCTTTTCTTTGCACGCTCACCATCCTTAACTCCGTCCGAATTGCTGCAGTCGCTTTAGCCTCGGGAAAGGATCACATCCAGAACGAGGCCGATCAAAAAGAACCCGCTGTACCGCCGCGTAAACCAAAACGTGACGCCTACGAACCAAAGCGGCCATACGCCCTCGGGAAGACTCGATGGCGCGCGCTCGGGCCGCGGGTGTGCAAAGACTTCAAAAACTCTCTTCAGCGAAAACATCGACGCGAAACTGATCAGCATCACCGGATGAAAAAAGCCCGTGTAAATCAAGTACCCGATCACTGGATACTGCGCGAGCAAGAGCGCGACCGTGACTTTCCTTGACAACGACTCGCCTAACAGAACTGGAAGTGTCCGGATTCCCTTGTCTGAATCGAAGGAGAGTTTGTCCGTGTGCTTTCCAAAAAGGACTGCGGTTGGCCCGAGCGCGTAGGCGAGGCTCGCGAAGGCGACCTCATTGCTCCAGTCGCCGGTGATCACAAAATAGCTGCCGCCGACCATGAGCGGTCCCCATACAACCAGAACAGCCGGCTCACCCAAGCCAATATATTTGAGCGGAAACGTGTAAAAGAGAACGAAAAAGAGACCACTCACGAGTAGGGCCATCGTGATCTCACCACGTTCCGAAACAAAGACTAGATAGAGGCCGATCGCGAGGCCGACGCCGCCAGTGAGCGCCGCATAAGTGATCAATTGGCGGACGGTTAGGAATCCGTCTTCAACGGTCTGTGGGCCGTATTGAGTCCGGAAATAATTCCCCTGATCGACGCCCTTCCAGTGGTCTGTAAGATCGTTCACCAGATTATTCGTCGCATGAGCGAGACATAGCCCGCCGGTCACGAGCCCGAAGAGCATCCAATCGAAGGCACCCGCCTTGAAAGCGAGCACGCCCGCAAAAGCGGCCGAAGTAAAGGTCATGATGATGACCGCCGACCGCGTCGCAATCAGCCATCGAGAAACCAGATCAAGCCCGTCCCAATCCTCTTTTGTAATCCGGGGCATCGCCGTCAAAGCCTTGCCCCACATCGCCACGTTCGGCATTCCTGCCCTCCCCGTTTGTCGTTACAGATCAGCGCATCATAGAGGCTCCTGACCCGAATCCCGCTTCGCGAGACTTCACTCTCGCCCGCACAAACAGTTTGCCCCGGACCGATTCAGTCGAGCCGGCCTTACCCAAGAGGACCTAGGGCCGCGCACTCCCGGCACTTTCGATCACGCGGCGCAGCAGCCTCTGTAACCATTTGTTGACAGTGTAAAATTTACGTCGTATACGTATCGCCATGCCTCGAGCCGCCCTCTCCCAGGATCAGCTCAACGATTTCCGCGACTCGCTCTGCGCCGCCGCGACGAGACTCTTCGCCGCTCACGGATACGAGGGTGTGACGATGCGCGCGCTCGCTAAGGAAATCGGCTGCAGCCCGATGACGCCGTATCGCTACTTTGCCAACAAAGCAGAGATCTTCGACACGGTCCGCTCTGCCGCCGGCACACGCTTCGCCGATGCGATCGATTCCGCCGTCAAGCGCGAAGCCAAGCACCGCCCTCGCCTACGCGCCATGTGCCATGCCTATGTCGACTTCGCCGTCGCCGAACCTCACGCCTACCGAATCATCTTCGAGCTTGAAAAGGGCCAACGTCCCGAACCTCCGCGCGTCGAAGAAGCCCGCGGCTGGTTCATCATGAAGGCCGCTGTCGCCGACGCGATTGCTGATGGTGCACTCGAAGGTGATCCGGACGTCGTGGCGCATCTTTTTTGGTCGGGTGTCCACGGCCTCGTGGCACTGCACCTAAGTGGCATGCTCGAGCTTGGCATAGGACTCGGTCCCCTGGTCGAGGCCTTTATCGAGCGGGAGCTCGCCTGATCCAACGATTTTCGATCCCGCTTTTCTGAATCTAATGTTTTTCTGATTCACTGACCTTCATTCGCCCATGTGGCGAATAACAAGGAGTCTCCCATGAACGACGCTGTGCTAGCCGCCAACGAACAATTCGCTGAAATCTCGCTCCCGAATCCCGTAGAGGCCGACGCCGCCATCACGCGCGTTGAGGGCGAGATTCCCCAGGAACTGACGGGAACCCTCTACCGAAACGGTCCCAACCAAAAGATCTCTCCCAAGGTCGGCCCACGCGCGCTCCACTTCTTCGACGGCGACGCTCTCATCCAGGCGATTCGCTTCGAAGATGGCAAGGCTCATCATCTCGGACGTTATGCGCGAACCGCAGCGTTCGAACGCAATCTTGCAGAAGGCGAATACGTCCAAGCTGGCCTTCGGATTCCCGCGGACCGCGTCGTCGAGCCGCCTATCCCAAGCCATTCGCCTAACACAAACATCGTATCCCACGCGGGGCGCCTCTTCGCGCTTGCCGAAAACATGCCGCCCTTCGAGATGGATCCCGAGACCCTCGCCTCCAAGGGGCTCTGGGAATACGACGGCAAGATGCTCGGCATGTCGACGACCGCCCACCCGAAAATCGACGGTCGTACGGGACAGATGTGGATCCACGGATATCAGCCTATGTCCCCGCATATCCAGCTCTACTGCGTCGAACCCGACGGCCGCGTCTCGCTTGCCGAAGCTCACGACGCCCCATGGGCCTCCATGATGCACGACTTCGCGATCACGGAGAACCACGTCATCTTCCCGCTCGGCAGCATGGAATTTGATCTAGCCCCGCTGCTCACGGGAGGCACGTTCACGCAGGCTCTGTCCGGCGTCGATCGCCCGATGACCTTCGGCATTCGAAGCCGCGAGGCCGGAAGTGAAATCCGCTGGTTCGAAGCGCCCTCCGCGGGATATATGTTCCACCCCGCGAACGCCTACGAAGAAGACGGCAAAATTTTCATGGATGCATGCACCTACGAAAATCCGCAGTCGCTCATCGATTCTCTAGACGGCGCGCGGGATGGCAAGGTTGGCTCAGGGCTCGATGCGAATCCTTATCTCTATGAGTTCGATCTCGAAGCCGGCACCTGCAAGGAAACTAAGTTCTCCGACTCGACCGCCGAATTCCCACGCATCGATCCACGATTGATTGGCCACAAGAATCGCTGGGGCTATGCCTCCACGGCGGAGCCGGCGGGCGGCGCACTCGGCTTCTCCCGTCGAATCACCAAATACGATCGCCAAGGTGGCAGCTCTACGCATACCAAGGTCGTCGACGGACAGTGGACCGGAGAACCCGTCTTCGTCCCGCGTTCAAAGGAAGCGGCCGAGGATGACGGCTTCGTACTCGTCGCTACGCATGACGCCAACAAGGCCGAAACCGCAGTCGAGATTCTCGATGCGCGCGGGATCGATGCCGAGCCACTCGCACGACTCCATCTCGACACGCGCATTCCCTTTGGCTTCCACGGCAACTGGGCCAGCAGCGCCTGAACGCCGCCCGCGAGATGCCAGGCCCAGGCTAGGGGCGGCGTGCCAACACAACCCAGTGTCGGAAGCCGCCCTTGCCGGGCCTAAGCCCTTCGACTGCGAAGCCACGCTTCTTTAAGCGCAATTCAAAGCCCTGCTCAGGCGCTTCCGCCCAGATCCCGGCGATGCCTCCGCCACGAAGCGCACGCCAGGTTCGATCAATCGCGCGACGACCGTAGAGCGGATCCTTCTCGGCGTTCGTTCGCGCGTGCGGGCCTTCAAAGAGGTCGAGCACGATCGCGTCGTAGCCACCTTCCTCTTCCGCCGCCTCACGAATACAATCCGCGACATCGGACAGCGCGACCGTGACGCGCGGATCTAGCACAGCACCATTCGTCAGCTCTGCAAGCGGCCCACGACACCACTCCGCCACGACCGGATGAAGTTCTGCGACAACGACCGTCGCGTCTTCCGGAACGGTGTCCAGCACCGCACGCAACGTCATTCCCATCCCAAGTCCGCCGACGAGAACTCGCGCACCGGGTTGCAGATCGCGACAGGTTCGAATCCCAAGAACTTCTTCGGAACGACTCGCGCGGCTATTCATGAGCACGCGTCCGCCGATCAGGATCAAGAAGTCGCCTTTGTCCCGGCGCCGCAACTCGAGCGTACCGTCGGGCGTCTCGCGCGAATCAAGCGTGACCCAGGGCTTGCTCACGCCGTCTTTTTCTTCGCCGCACGCTTCGACTGCCGAGCCTTGCGGACGACTTCTTGCGCATTCAAATGGTCTTCGCCGGCGCGAGTAAGATACTCGTCATAGCCACCGTTAAAGTCCTGGACGCCTTCGGGCGTGATCTCAACGATGCGCGTGGCCAGCTCATTCACAAACCAACGATCATGAGAAACAAAAATTACCGTTCCATCGTAGGCTTGAACCGCTTGGACCAGTGCCTCGATGGCTTCGAGGTCGAGATGGTTTGTCGGCTCATCAAGAATCAGCACGTTCGGCTTCAAGACGGCCTGCTTCGCAAATAACATTCGCGCCGCCTCGCCTCCAGAAAGCGCTTCGAGTTTCTTCTTGCTTTCGTCCCCGGAGAAGAGCACCGCTGCTAGGTGCCCCTTCACGAATCCGATGCTCTGCTGCGGGCAGATATTCCCGAGCCATTCGTCGAGACTCATTCGATCCGCGCCAATCTGCTCCTTGTGATCCTGGGCCACGTAGCCTGGGTGAGCTTCGTAACCCCACTCGGAGGCCCCAGCATCGGCCGTGACGTCGCCCATCATGATCTTGAGGAGAGTCGACTTCCCGATGCCATTCGGCCCAATCACAGCGACGCGTTCGCCTCGCTGCACGACGAGATCGATGTCTTCGAGAACGACCTTGTCACCGTAGGCCTTCCCAACGCCCTTGAGCTCGATCACCTGTTTGCCACTGGGCCGGGTCTGCTTGAAGTTGAACTTGGGATACCGGCGGGAACTCTCAGGAAGCGATTCGACGTCGATCTTATCGATTGCCTTGAGTCGGCTCTGCGCTTGCCGTGCCTTAGAAGCCTTGGCACGAAAGCGCTCAACGAAGGCCTTGTGGTCTGCAATTGTGCTCTCGCGTTTTACAATCTCCGCTTCGCGTCGCTCTCGCTCTTCGCGCTTTGCCTTCACGAAGAACGCGTAGTTGCCCGTGTAACTCTTGATCGTCTGGTAGTCGACATCCACGATTGCCGTGGCCACCGTGTCGAGAAAGTGATGATCATGGGAGATCAAAATCGCAACGCCCCGGTAGCTCTCAAGAAATTGTTCGAGCCACCTAATGGACAAGATATCCAGATGGTTCGTGGGCTCATCAAGAAGAAGCGCGTCGGGTTCAGCTGCCAAGACCTGCGCGAGCAAGACTCGAAGTTTGAAACCACCTGAAAGCGTCGAAAGCGGTTGTTCGTGGACCTCCGTCGCTATGCCGAGACCCTCGAGAATCTCGCCAGCGCGCGATTCAAGACCGTAGCCATCACCCCGAATGATGACGTCTTCGAGCTCCGCATAACGGTCGCCGTCAAACTCGTTCTCTGCATTGGCGAGAATCTTTTCCTTCTCGACCATCGCGGACCAAAGGGGACCATTTCCCATCATGACGACGTCGACGATTCGCTCTTCCTCGTATTGGAAGTGATCCTGTTCCAAGACGCCGAGAACAGCGCGCTTTGGAATCGATAGATCGCCGTCACTTTGACTTTCTTCGCCAGTCAGGATCTTGAGCAGCGTGGATTTCCCGCATCCGTTCGCACCGACGATGCCGTAGCGCTCGCCCTTATTGAACTGCATCGAGACGTCCTCAAAGAGGACGCGATCTCCGAAATATTTGGCGAGATTCGAGATCGAAATCATCGGACCGTGGATGCTCCTATGGCATGCGGAATCAGAGGGATCAGACTTGCGCAGCACTGTGGCGCGCGGACGGGACTAAGCCCGTAGCTGATCGTCTGGAATGGGCCGGGAGATTGACACGAGCGTCGGCGGGAATCAATCGAGAACGCCTTGAATTCACTCGCTTTTTCCCATTTCGAGGTTCAGGGAGCCTCGCGCCGCACCCATTCCCCCGCAGCGACTACGCCCTGGATCTCCCGAGTATTCCGAATCGCCTCGAGTGGATTCGCTCGGAGCAGAACCAGATCAGCCCTTTGCCCGTCGCGGATGCGCCCCATCTGCCCGTCCAGACCAAAAAAGCGCGCCGGCGCGACCGTGGCCGCAAAGATCGCGTCTTGAGGCGATAAACCGCTTTCGACCAAGAGTTCGAGCTCTCGATGCAGGCTCTCCCCGGGAATCGCGAGGCGAATCGGCGTATCCGTTCCCGCCGCGATTGGAATATCGACCGCGTGCATGTCTCCGACGAGACCCAGACTCCAATTCGCGAAACGAAGATCCCACTCCCGGCCCGGCTCACGAAGTTCCTCAACATCGTAACGCCAGCGCACCCGCACGCTCTCCGGTAAGCCCAGCAAAGCGTGCTCGAAGGCTTCGTCTTCAAAGGGTCGGCTGTGATAGAACGCGTTCAGGCGCAGCGTCGGCACTTGCATCGTCTCGCCGAGTGTTCCCAGCACATCTGCGCAGCGTGCCGGATCGTAGTCCGCGATCGATTGATAGCGCTGGGCTTCGTGGAGTTCTCGCCGCAAGGGGTAGCCGCGGAGACCGTCGAAGTCCGTTAGGCGGACCCGCCGAGCCTCGAGCATCGCGCGCCAGTTCCGTGCACATGCCAGATCGATGTTACGAAGATGTTCCATCGAATCGACCTGCGGACCCGCGATATCCGCGGGCAAACTCAGCGGCACATGGGATGCGATTGGCATGCCCTCGGCCCGCGCCGCCTCAACTAATGCCTCGAATACTTCCGGCGAGACCAGCTCATAGATTTTGATGAAATCCGCCCCGCGATTTTTAAGGTGCGCAACGGCCATTTTCGCTGCGACGATATCGGGGATGCTCGATCCCAATGCGGGCTGCGCTGCGGTCTTCCCGTCGTACACGACAAGGCGACCGTCGAGTAGAGGCCCTGAAAAATAGAAGCGCGGCATCGCGCGCCCGGCCGTCGTCCAACCCGATCGCAATGCGACCAATCGATCGAGATCACCTCCCGTGTCTCGCACACTGGTGATGCCATGATCCAGGAATAGATCGGGCATAGCCTCGGTCAGCTCTTCGTCGTAGAGATAGTGAACGTGAGCATCCCACAGCCCAGGGATCAGAAATTGGTTACGACCGTCAATTGTCTCCGCCGCTCGCGGTCCGCCGGCCGACATGGGCCCCACCCAAACGATCCGGTCCCCCTTAACGACGACTCGATGGTCCCGCCGGACCTCCCCCTCGCCTTCGATCAGCGTGACGGACTCGATCGCCCAATCCGCCGAGCCATCGCTCAACATGGGAAAGCCCTGGCAACCCGCCAACAGCGGAAGCCACATGATCAAAACCAACATGCGCAACGAGCCCATCGACGGAAGTCCTCCACCAGGTTGGCCGGCCAACGTAGGTTGAGAACGGAGGCCGCAAATGTGTAAGATGCCTTTTCAGACGAGCCCCTATTCAAGGACCCCAATCTATGCCGCAAGACTTTGATCCCCGCGACCTGATCTCCCCCGAACATTACGGTCGAAAAGGATTACCCCACGACGTTTGGACGCGCTTGCGACGCGAATCGCCCGTCCAGTGGTGCGAGTCTGACGAGTTCGAGAACTTCTGGGCCATCACGAAACATGCCGACATCATAGACATTTCGGGTAAACCGGATGTATTTCTGAATGATCCGGGAACCCTGATTCAAAGCCGCGCCCAGATCGCTTTCGAAGCGGCCAATCCGCGCGAGTTCAATATGAAGACAATCATCGAAATGGACCCACCGCAGCACCGCGCGATTCGAAAAGTGGCGAGCGGATTTTTCACGCCGCGCGGCATCGCACACCTCGACGATATCGTCGAAGGCAGCGCACGGCAACTAATCGATTCGTTAGGCGACGCCGGCGAATGTGATTTCATCGACGTGGTGGCCCAACGCCACCCCCTGCGCGTGCTCGCCACAATTCTCGGAATCGACGAGCGAGACGAAGAGGACCTGCTCCTTTGGACGCAGCAGATCTTTGCCGCGGATGACCCCGACTTACAAAGAGCAGGCGCTGACCCCTTAGACGCCCAGAGACAAGTCACAGCGGATCTCTATACGCTCTTCGATCGGATCATCCAGGATCGGCGAGCGAACCCATCCGATGACCTCGCGAGTCTGATCGCGAACGCAAAACTCGAAAACGGTGAAGCGCTCGGACCCATCGAGACTTTCGGGTACTACATGATCGTATTCTTGGCCGGGCACGACACGACCCGAAACGCGCTTTCAGCTGGGCTCGAAGCATTCGCGCGGCACCCCGATCAGCTGGAGCTTGTACGCCGCGACCCCTCACTCGTGAAGAGCGCCGTTGAAGAGATTATTCGCTGGGCCACCCCCGTCAACTATATGAAGCGCACGGCTGCACGCGACGCTCAAGTTCGGGACAAGACGATTCGCGAAGGCGACTCCGCAGTTCTCTTCTATGCCTCGGCCAATCGTGATGAGGACGTCTTCGACGATCCTTTCCGCTTCGACGTGACTCGAAAGCCGAATCGCCACCTTGGCTTTGGAACCGGCGAACATTTCTGTCTCGGTGCTCATCTCGCGCGTGCCAGTATGCGAGCACTCGTGCACGAGCTAGCGACGCGACTTGAGGAGTTCGAACTCGCAACGGAGCCAACGCAGATCCACTCTAGCTTCGTGGTCGGCCGCAAGACACTCCCCGTCCGGTACAAGTTCCGGGATGTCGCCTAACACATACACACATTCCATCACCCGCGAGCGGCGTTTCCAAGTCAGGTGGTCATTGAACTTGTTGCCGTTTTCAAAAAATGGCTACCTCACCCGGTGAGACCTTCAGCGTCTCTCTCTCTCCCCTGGCAACCATCGCGGCAAAATCAAGCGCTACCCTTTTGCGGTGACCGAATTCACCGCCTTTTGCATAACCTGTCCAAACGGCACGGCTTCGCAGCAGCCGAAGAGTGCGTGCTTCGTGAGTTTGAGCCGAGTCAAAAGCGGCGAACGGACACCACACAGAAAGCGGGCCAGTATGCGCGGATCGTCGAGCGCCGATTGTTCGGCCTTAAGCCGCATCGCGAGTTCCCAGTTAGGCGCGTCGATTTCGATTTCTGCCGTGCGTTCGAGCGCGATTGGACCGGTCAAGCAGTGTTCGCAATGGCCGCAGGGGTCGGCTGGCGTAGGGTCCGAGAAGTGCCGGCTCAATGCCTGCACCTGGCAGTTATTCGACGCGGCGAGATCGATCACCGCCGCCAACCGGCCTAGCTCGGCTTGTTCGCGAGCCAGCACCCGTTCGTAGAGATCGTC
>Ga0115569_10003120_pt1 | contig 12356 bp, 7 predicted proteins | sample COGITO_mtgs_1205_2_FD_87295 | JGI IMG/M metagenome (GOLD analysis project Ga0115569, IMG submission 87295) | Pelagic marine microbial communities from North Sea - COGITO_mtgs_120503 | ecosystem: Environmental > Aquatic > Marine > Epipelagic | place: Germany:Helgoland, sampling site Kabeltonne...
CTCGGGATATTCTGCAACAATGTTCTGCGCTTCATACGGATCCGCGAGCAGGTCATACAATTCCACTGCCCCTCCGCCGTTCTGATAATACTTATAGCGCTCGGTCGCGTAGCTGGCTTGCGTACCGCACATAATGCCGATGGGGCTATTCTTTTCAAACGGCTGCCCTTCGATCAACGGCATCAGGCTGACGCCGTCCAGCTGATGGGGAATGCGCGATTCTGGAATGCCGACTGCACTCATGATCGTGGGCAAGTAGTCACTGGTTACCGCAGGCGTGTTTTCAACACGGCCCTGCTTGATCTTGTCCGGCCAGACCAGCAGTCCCGGTACACGGACGCCGCCTTCGTACAGCGAGCGCTTACGTTCGCGAAATCCCCCGCTGACGCCGGGGCCTTTTTCAGGTCCATTGTCCGAGCAAAACCAGACCATCGTGTTGTCGGCGATGCCGAGCTGTTGTAGGCTGGCGCGAAGGCGGCCGATTTCTTTGTCCATCCCAGTAATGCAACCGTAATAGTTGCGCTCACTCAGCGGCTCGTCCTGATACATTTGATGAAACTCGGGTGCGGCGACGCAGGGCTTGTGCGGGGTGTGGAACCAGATCACCGCGAGGAAGGGCTTCTCGTCGGATACCGCCTGTTTAATAAACGGAATCGCACGGTCCATCATCACGCGGGAATCATCCCCCTCTAGGTTATCGGTGACCTTGTCATTCTTACCACTGCGGTTGCTCCAGTACGCGGTGCCATAGGGCTTGAATGGCTCGCCGGGCTTCAGGTAGTCCCACGGGGCCTTAGAGCTCTGGTTCTCTGGCTGCTTCATCGGGTCACAGGTCGGCACCTTTGATTCGGTCGCAAAGTAGAGATCCACCCCATGCTGGGAGGGCAAATTGAACAGCTGCGGAAATCTTGAACCGCCGCGGTTTCCATCTTTTTTGTCATTAGTAAAGGTCCCGAGGTGCCATTTGCCGAAGTGGCCCGTGCTGTATCCCTGCTCCTTCAAGACTTCATACACGGTCACTTCTTCGGTGCGGAGGATGCCGTCATTGGCATAAAATACCCCCGTGCGAAACGGATTACGACCAGTCACACAGCTGGCGCGGGTCGGGCTGCAGACGGCTGATGCCGAATAGAATCGATCGAAGCGGATTCCGTCACTTGCCATTTGGTCGAGGTGCGGGGTCTTGATCTTGGGGTGTCCGTTATAGCCCGTATCCCCCCAACCCAGATCATCGGCCATCAGCAGAATCACATTCGGTTGTGGCGTATCGGCGGCGCGTGCAACTTGTGTCGCAAACCCAGCAACAACAAGCATGCATAAAATTATTCTCATCTCCATTTTAATTCTATTCCTTACGCTGTACTCTGTAGGATTCTATAGCTTTGTTCGCCTTACTGCTTTTTGCTTCCTTTATTTTTCTTTGTTCGTTTCTTACCTTTTTTACCGTCAACCCCTCCAGGGTTATCCGGATTGCCATATTTGTGAATATCGGCCTCATAGCTAGCTGGCTTGTCCCATGCATTGGCTGGCAGTGGTTCATATCTGGGATCATTATCCATTGCCGGAAGCGTATCGATAATGGATGTGAGCCGTTGAAGCACCTCCTCATATTCCGGATTACCAATCAGGTTATTGGTCTCTGTCAGGTCCTTGCTCAAATCAACCAGTTTAATTGGTTTGCGACTCGTATCAATAAACAGCTTGAAGCGAGCGTCGCGTACTACGCGATCACGGAAATAGAACACATTCTGCACCCCTTTATCCGTCATGCGGGCCGGCGCTGATCCCATGGCCAGAATCCATTCGCGTTTTGACGCTTTCGCATTGCCCAGAAAAACATCTTTTAAGGAGACCCCGTCATAAGTGTAACCCGCTTCAAGCGTGCCACCAGCGAGATCGGCGAAAGTCTGGAGCATATCAGTGAAGTCGACCAGCGCATCGCTGGTTTCCCCCTGAGGCACGAGGCTAGGACAATTGACAATGAACGGAGCATTCACCCCATTCTCGGTTGTCCTCCCTTTGCCGCCTCTCACCATTCGGCCATTCAGCTTATTTTCTATCGAACGGCTCGTGCCATTGTCAGTGGTCCAGACAATGATTGTATTTTGGCGAACTCCGACAGCATCGAGATGCGTGATTAGTTTGCCGAGCAGATGATCGGCATAGCGCACCATGGCAGTATGCTTTTCTTCATTACTTTTGGCGTCCATCTCCAACGGGGTGTGAACAAAGGGGGTGTGAGTGAGCGCCATTGGATAATAGACAAAAAACGGGCTCTCTTTATTGGCTGAGATGAAATCGAGCACGAACTGACTGTAAATATCTGGACCGAACTGCCCTGGGTAGGTTCTTGATCCTGCTTTTGTATGTATGTACGGGTCCCAGTAACGTCGGGTTGATTTCACCGAATGCGTCTTATCTTTAGAACCTTCACATCCAGTCCACATACAATAGTCATCAAAACCATGCTGGACCATGGCGTCTGGCTGAACGCGAAAATCATTGAGCTGCCACTTCCCGGCCACAGCGGTAGTGTAGCCAGCCGATTTCATGGTCCGGGCAATGCTGGGGTTTTTGTTCCAGTCAAAATACCCACCACCCATCCTAGGCGAATCCCAGTGATTTACCCACCCGTTGCGGAACGGATACTGCCCCGTCATTAAACAGGCGCGCGTGGGGGTGCACTGCGGCATCGAATACGCGTTATTAAACTTGAGACCTGTTGCGGCGAGTTTGTCGACACTCGGAGTTTGGATATTTCCTCCGCCGTAGCAGTTAATCCACTCTTTGCCCAGATCATCGAGCAGAACAAAGATAATGTTCGGCTGATCAGAAGGGGGACGCGCTTGCGTTGTAGACGTCGTAGCGGCGACAGTTAGCGCCGCCAAAAATATTCTCAGTATATTATGCATAAACCCCCCGTTACTTGGTTCTCTACTTGGTTTTCTTGCTTGGCTTTTTCACTCGCGTTGCTGGCGGATTATCAAGATCGAGCGTATCGCCCATCTCCTTTTGTAATTCGACAAATTCGGCGCGCAACGTTTGAACCACAGAGGCGTATTCAGGATTAGCGATCAGATCGTGCATCTCCTGCGGGTCTTTCTTGAGGTTGAACAGACGAAGTTTTTTCTCCGCAGTCGGATAGAAGATCAGCTTCCAGTCACCTTTAATAATCATACGCTGCCGGTCTGTGTATTTACCGTACATCCGGTCATACTGCACTTTTTTCTCGCCACGGATCAGCGGCATCAGGCTGTTGAACTCGACATAATCGGGGCGCTCAACTCCTGCTAGGTCGAGTGCTGTCGCCATCGCGTCCTGCAGATAAATGGGCGTATCGATGTTGCTGTTTGCCTTGATCCCCGGCCCCACCACAATGAACGGTGGGCGCATCGAATGCTCATACATGTTCTGCTTACCAACCAGCCCATGATGCCCGACCGCCAGACCGTGATCGGCGGTAAAGATGATGTAGGTATTATCCGCCTGTCCGCTCGCTTCAAGCGCATCGAGCATGCGGCCGATGTGATGATCCATATAGGTGATCGTAGCGAAATACTCCTGACGGTTGCGCTTAACCGCATACTCCGTACGCGGATAGGGCATCAAGCGCTCATCGCGCATATTCTTGCCACAGATCGCATCAGCATATGGATATTCCGGCAGGAAGTTTTCCGGCACCCTGATCATATCCAATGGATACATATCCACATATTCTTTCGGCGCCTGACGCGGATCGTGCGGTGCATTGAAGGCCAAATACATAAAAAACGGCTGATCATCACTCTTGGCCTGCTCTAAAAACTCGATGGTATTGTCGGCTACCACCTGCGTCCAATGGGTGCCGCCCTCCCAGAAACCGCCGTATTGAGTGTCCCACGGCTTCCATTCGCGCTCATAAGCCTCCTCAGCGAAGCTGCGATCATAGCGTGCCTTGGTTTGCTTCGGCATACCGCCGCGAACATCTGCCACCACGTCAAATTTCGGCTCGACTACCGGCACATGCCATTTGCCGGTCATATAGGTCGTGTAGCCGGCGGAGTGCATCAGCTCGGCCCACTGCGGCGTGCTCTTCAACTGTTTCTGCGCCCGATTCACAAAAGCGCCCGAATTTAACATGGCCCGACTGGCGACACAGACCGCTCCCCCCCAGGACCCCATATTGTAAGCATGCGTAAAACTTAGCCCGCGCTCAACGAGCCGATCCAGATTCGGCGTTTTCACCTCGGTCAGGCCATAGGCGCCGATCGATTCGAAGCTCTGGTCATCGGCAAAGATGAACATGATGTTCGGCTGCTTTCCGGCGATCTGCGCATTGACTGTCACGAGCGCAAATGCGGCGCATATAATTGATAGAACTGTCGCCCTCATGTTAGTTTCTCTATTTTTGTGGGTTCGTTGAAATGAGTTGCTGTCGATAACGCTCCCCAGTAAGCGTGTATATGCGCTTGCCCGGGACCTCTATAAAGTTAACTCGATAGGATATGACTCACCATATGGAAAGTTTGTAATGAAGCATCTTGGCGATGCAGGGCAAGCCCGCAGTGATACCACCAGCTTTGTTATCGGAGCTCGGCTTGCTTCTGGGCGTCAAATCGCAACGTGCTCGTTGAACGCCGCCGATGAGTTAAAAATCGACGCGGCGATGAGCTGTTTGAATGTGACGCTCCGCAATTGTACCGCACGCCAAAAAGTGTCACTCTGTCCGCATACACAATCGCATTGCCGGACCAATCCATGCTATCAATCACTATGCCCTTTGATCAGATCTCACGCACCCTGTACCTACTCGTGAGCCTACTGATCGCAGCGCACGCAGGCGCCGCGTCATCGCAACACTCCACTAGCGAATTGGAGGCGCAGCTGCAGGCAATTGATCGCGAACTGAACGAATTGGCGCGTTACAGCCTGCGCAGTGGCTATGGCAGGACGGGGTGGCGTTCAAAGGTTCACGACAGCCCGCAGCATACCGAGTGGGTTCAAATCGATCTCGGCGAGGACACGCGGATTGATCAGGTGGTGCTGGTGCCGGCAATTATCCGTGATGCCCAGCTCGGTTATCAGGCAGAAGGGTTCCCGATCGAGTTTCGCATCCTCGCTGGTAAGCATGGCGACCCGAACGGCAGGGTGATCGGCGGCGGCAGTGCGCGTGACGCACTGCTACCGCGCTACGCACCGGTGATCCTTCCGCTGCCACCGACGACGGCTGCCTGGATACGGGTAGAAGCGACGCTGTTGAGCGCCCGCTCATGGGACGACAAGTACCTGTTTCAGTTGTCGGAAATTTTAATTTTCAACGGTCAAGAAAACATCGCCTTGCATCAACCGGTGCAGATTTCATCGAACCGCACCGACCTCTCGTATCATCAACAATACTTAGTCGATGGGTTCATGCCTTATTTAATGGATGCGGCACAGGGCGCCCAGAGTATCGCCTTTCTGGCCAGTGTGACTGCGGGCGAATCGCCATTTTTCATCATTGACCTCGGCGCACCTCTGGCGATCGATCGCATCCAGCTACATGCAATGGACGTCGGCGACCGCGTGCCGCAGGCAGTCCCCTCGGACTTGGGGGTCCCCAGACGGCTACTGGTGGAAGGCGCCAACCAAGCTGATTTTTCGGATGCGACACGCCTGCTCGAGTACCAAAAACGGAGTGTCTACGATACCGGACCGATGATTACGCGGCGCTTTGCCAAAACCGCCTGTCGCTACGTGAAACTTACCGCGTTCGAGCCGTTCATCCTCACGCATCATCAACGCAACAGTGCACGGATCGGGTTTGCTGAAATAGAGCTGTTTGCAGACGGCCGCAATGTGGCGCTGCATCGTCCGGTGCTGTCCGACACCAAGGAAACGCCCAACCGCGAGCTGGCGGCACTGACCGATGGACGCAACCAGTTCGGCAATATCCTGCCAGTTCGCACATGGCTGGAGCAGTTGGCGCGCCGCCATCAACTGGAGCGCGAACAGCCGCAGATCGCCGCTGAATTGAACCGGCGTTACCTCCAACATCAAACCAATCTGAACCGCATGATCTGGCTCTCCGTGCTATTGGCAACGGGTATTATCATCACACTGCTGCTCAATCGAATCCTGCGCATGCGCCAGGTAGTCACACTGCGCGAGCAATTCGCCGCCGATCTGCATGACGAGCTCGGCGCCAATATGCATACGATGGGCATCTTGAATGATGTGGCGCTGAATGCCGTGAATGCACCCGAGCAATTGCAAACGGCGCTGCAGCGCAATCATGAGCTGATCAAACGCACCGGCACCGCGGTGCGGCACTGCATCAACTTACAATCGGCGCAGGGCTTGTTCGGCAATCTGAGTGAGGATATGCAACGCTCGGCGCAACGGATACTCGCGGGCATCGACTTCGAGATCACGGTCGACGGCGAAGCCTTTTTAGAGCAGCTGCAGCGTGATACCCGCGCCGGTCTGCGGCTGTTTTTCAAGGAGTGCTTGGTCAACATCAGTCGTCATGCCGATGCGAGCAAAGTCAGTGTACAACTGCGGGCCAGTCGCAAGGCGTTGACACTGACTGTTCACGATAACGGCCAGGGGATTGACAAAACCGGAGCGGACGCAATCCCGGCGTCACTCCAGCGCCGCGCACGCCTGCTGGGGGGGCGGGTCTTTTGCGCGCAGCAACCCGGCGAAGGAACCTGTATTAGCTTAACGCTCAAAATGCCCTGGCTGCGGCGGATTCAAAATGCTTGCTTCGGTGCTCCCGGCGCCTCGACTTGAGGTGCGCACCTGCTAAATATTACGACACACTAACCGACATGATGAAACAAACCATCCGCGTCATTATGGTGGAAGATCACCCCGATTACCGGGAAGGCATCCGCTTTGCTCTGGAAACCGTCGGCGACATCGAACTGTTGCACACCTTCGGGACGGCCGAACGCGCGCTGCGCTGCGTACAGGAGCCCCGAGCCAACACTGCAGCAGATGTGATCCTGCTGGACTTGAATTTGCCCGGCATGAGTGGGCTCGAAGCGATTCCCTGGTTCAAGCAATACGCGCCTAAAACCCATGTGATTGTCCTCAGTCAATCGGATGCCGAGGCCGATGTGCTTGAGGCGATCTGCGCGGGGGCCGCAGGCTATTTATTAAAAAACGCCAGTTTGAGTGAAATAACCGATGGCATCCGCACGGTGATGAGCGGCGGCGCGACCCTCGATGTCAACATTGCCCAGTACATCCTGACGGCACTGCAGACAAAGCCGCGGCCAACAAGCGACAGCATCACACTCACCGAGCGGGAAATGCAAGTGCTGGAGCTGCTTGGCGAGGGACTGCAGAAGAAGGAAATTTCCGAGCGCCTGCAAATCAGCACCGCCACGGTCGCCACTCACGTGCGGCACATCTATGAAAAACTCGGAGTGCAGAATGCCCCCGCGGCGATCAGCAAAGCCTTTCAGTCTGGTATTCTGCCGAAGAAATCGTAGTCGTCGCGGCAACCACTGCAGACTCTTGCCACACCGCTGAGCGCCTGAACCCGAGCACTCGCCGCGACTCGATTAGCCCTTCAAGCGCAACACACTGAAAAGGATTCACCGAGAAGCGGGTGCTTCGGCTTGCCGATGCGGCAGACGGCTGCTAGCCGTCCGGCAGGATCACAACTCTGGCGCGGTCCAGGCGGGGATGCCTTTGGTCTTCTTTTGCAATTCATAATCAACAATGAATGGCGCATCATTTTCCAGTGAGGCGTCTTCGTTGATCATCAGCGGCCGCACCTCATCCCACCAAACGTCATAGACTTCAAGCAATTGGGCGGCGACTTCGGGGTTGGTCTTAAAGAGGTTCTTTTTCTCACAGGGGTCGTTTTCGATATCATACAGCTGAGCATTACTCACCAGGCGCCATTTCTCATTACGCACCGCGAAAGCCGTGTATTTTGAATTTTCAGGCACGTGATCCGGCCGTCCTTTTCGGACGCGCATGCCTTTCTTGGCCCATCTTCCCTTGTGGATGAAGGTGTAGCGGTCCGGCCATTCGGCATCCGGATTTTCAATCAGCGGGATCAGGCTTCTGCCGTCCAGATCCAGCGCTTCGGCGGCTTGCGAGCCGGCAAGCTCGGCGAAGGTCGGAAACAGGTCGTAGTGGCGCGTCAAGCGGTCGACGTCGACGCCAGCTTTAATTTTACCCGGCAATCTGAAAAACAGTGGCACGCGTGTGCCTCCCTCGTTGACCCAGCCCTTTTTTCCTTTGAGGCCGTAATTGAAGGTGCCGACGCTTGAACCGTTGTCGGTCATAAAAATCAGCAGGGTGTTGTCGCTCAAGTTCCATGCGTCGAGCTTCTCCATGAGCACACCCATGTTGTCGTCGATATTGGTAATCATGCCGTGAAACGCAGCCTCTTTCTCGGTGCACTGGTCTTGGTACAGGGCTTTGTACTCATCCGCCACGATGAACGGCGAATGCGGCGCATTGGTCGAGATAAAGGCGAAAAACGGCTTGTCCTGCGCATTCTGCTGTTGGATCCAGCCCAGTGCGTGCTGAAAGAAAACATCGGTACAATAACCTGCTGTTTTGACGAACAGCTTATTGTGTCGAATGACGGGATCGAAATAACTATTATCCGGCACATCGGCGCAGGTGCCCTGGTACTTTTGGCCGATCCCGCCAGCGCCATGAATAAACACTTCGTCAAATCCTCGATTGTGCGGCTGATACTCGTCCTCATCGCCGAGGTGCCATTTGCCGAAAATGCCAGTGTTGTAGCCGGCATCCTGTAACACTTCGGCGACTGTGGTGGCACTGAGAGCCATCCGTTCGCGCTCAAAAACGGTATGGGTCACTCCGGTTTTGAAGGGCGCGCGCCCGCTCATCAACGCAGCACGTGTTGGCGCGCAGGTCGGACTAGCCTGAAAATCGATAAAGCGCGTGCTTTGGGTGTACAGCTTATCGATGTTCGGCGTTTTCAGGAATGGATGGCCGTGACAGCCAAGATCACCATAGCCCTGATCATCCGTCAGCACTAAGATGATATTGGGTTTACCTCCCGCCAAAGCGTGGTCTTCTGCCATCAGGCTGATGCTGCAAACGCATGCGCTTGCGATGATCAGTGACGTTGTTTGTAGCAATTGTTTGATTCTCATAGGTCTCTACTCGTGTTTTTCTAATAATATCTTCGGTGATCTGCAGTATCGCGCAACAGTCGAACTGCTGCAAAAAAACCTGGCACGAGTACGGGCCAGGTTTCGAGTGTCTTTCCACTTCTAATGCCGCACGGTTAAAAGCCTGCAGGTCGTCTGTATTTATCGTTACAGGGGGCAAGGCCCCCTGTAACGAATCGGGCCAAAACGGTGTGACGTTTGGTGGATTCTAAATGCCCGGTGTCACATTAATTGCTGTCTTAACTTTAGCTTTATAGCCCTCTACAAGGCGTGGGACCTTGGTTGGGGTGGGCTTCATTTTTTCGATCGGGTTGGCTTTCAGCATCTTGCCGGCTTCCAGCAGGATCGCAACCGCTTCGTCCTGCACCACGCCGTTGCCGTCCGGGCCGACATTGAGCAGTAGATTGCCGCCCTTCGCGTTCACGTCTTTGAGCTTATCGTAGACTTCGGAGGCATCTTTCCAATCGTTATCGCCCTTCTTGTAGCCCCAGGACTTGTTCATCGTGTAACAAGCTTCCCAATGATTTTCTACTTTGGCTGAGTCAAAATGTCTTTGTTCTTTGGTGAGAAAGTCGGCTTCAAACGCTTTACGTTTGCCGACACGGTTATTCATGATGACGTGAGAACTCGCGTTACGAAGGGCGTTGTAGAGGTCAATCCCGTCCTCAACGGTCCACCACTGAACCCATTCTCCATCGAACCAAAGAATGGACGGGTCGTATTTCTCAATCAGCTCCAGCAGTTGATTCTTTTGGTAGGTGACATAAGTTTCGTGATCTTCACCAGTATCACCATCGCGCAGGTAGGTACGTCCCCAGCGCCAATTCGGAGTCGTCTTTTGCAAACTCGGCACCTGTGTCGGGTGATTCCAATCAAGAACACTGTAGTAGAGGCCGAACTTTATGCCGTGTTTCTTGCAGGCCTCGTTGAGCTCGGCAAGGATGTCGCGTCCTTTGAACGGTGTACTGCCAATATCAAAGTCGGTGTACTTGCTGTCCCAAAGGCAAAAGCCGTCGTGGTGCTTTGACGTGATGACCAAGTACTCCATCCCAGCCGCCTTGGCGGTGCTGACAATGAGATCGGCGTCAAATTGAGTCGGATTAAAATCCTTGATGATCTCTGCATATTCTTCGCGAGGAATCTCCAAATTAGCGGCGATCCACTCTGAATACTTGCCGGGCATTTTCTTGCCCTTGAACTCACCGCCTAGCTGTGAATAGACACCAAAGTGAATAAACATGCCGTAATGTGCATCGACAAACCATTGCATGCGTTGGTTGTAGGCCTCGAGCGACTCTTCCACAAAAGCGGGCTGAGGCTCGGCAGCGCTAACGCTTGCGCCAAGTGACAGGCCGAGTGCGAGAGTTAATAATTTCAAAGGGTTGACCTTCGCTATAGCTTTATTCGTCATATTATGCGTGTTGATAATCTGGGGGTTACATCTGATCGTTTGACTGATTCCTTTGCCGAGCCCGTTTACTGGGCAAGTAAAGTTTTACAATCTAACACATTGGCGTCTCCTGTCTATCATTCATATAGATGACAGAAAAAAAACCGAGATAGAGCTCGGGGATTCGTACTTCCATCGGTAGCAACGCTCTTTTGAAAGGCTACAAGTCGGGCGATTGTACACGACATCGAGGGCGTTGCCCGCGATGCCGGATGGGAAAAAACGGACTCCCAGTCTATTGCTGCTTCAGACGCGGCACCGCGATAATCGTCGGCTTCGTTTTCTCGATCGGATTTGCTTCGAGCAGCTTACCGGCTTGCAGAAGAATCGAAACCGCTTCTTCCTGCACCACGCCGTTGCCATCAGGGCCTACATTGAGCAGCAGATTACCGCCCTTGGTGTTCACATCCTTGAGCTTCTCATAGACCGTTACCGCATCCTTCCAGTTGTCATCTCCCTTTCGATAGCCCCAGGATTCGTTCATGGTGTAACAGGCTTCCCAATGCTTCGGGAAGGCATCTTCAAAGTGTCTTTGTTCTTTGGTGACAAAGTCAGCTTCAAAGGTCTGACGTTTGCCAACACGATTGTTGATGATTGCGTGAGGACTCGCTTCACGAATGGCGTTGTACAGCTCAATCCCGTCTTGATTGGTCCACCACTCAACCCATTCTCCATCGAACCAAAGAATTGCGGGGTCGTACTTTTTAATCAGCTCCAGAATTTGATTCTTTTGATAGGTGGCATAGACCCCCTTAACATACTCGCCTCCACCATCGCGCAGATAGGTACGCCCCCATCTCCAGTCGACATCAACGGCTTGCAAGCTCGGAACCTGTGTCGGGTGGTTCCAGTCAAGGACACTGTAGTAGAGCCCGAACTTTAAGCCGTGTTGCTTACAGGCTTCGTTCAGTTCGGCGAGAATATCTCGCCCGTTGAAAGGCGTGCTGCCAACATCAAACTCGGTGTAATCGCTATCCCACAGACAAAAGCCATCGTGGTGCTTTGAAGTGATGACCAAGTACTTCATCCCGGCCGCCTGGGCCGTGCGGACGATGAGATCGGCGTCAAATTGAGCGGGATTAAAATCGTGCAGCAGTTCTGCGGCATATTCTTCTCTGGGAATCTCGAAATCGGCTGCGATCCACTCGGAATACTTGACCCGTGGCATCGGCTTGCCCTTCCATTCGCCGCCTAACTGAGAATACAGGCCAAAGTGAATAAACATACCGTATTGTGCATCCACAAACCACTGCATGCGCTCGTTGTAGGCCTCAAGCGATTCTTCGATAAAAGTCGGCTGCGGTGCGGCAGTACTCATACTGGTGCCGATCGTCATACTGAGTGCCAGTGTGAGTAATTTCCAAGCTTGGACCTTTGCTAGTGGTTTCTTCATCATAATATTTGGGTTTTAGTATCGGGTTATCAGTCGTTGATTCGAGTAGACGAGCCTGGTGGCGCTTCAGCCAAAGTGCCAGAGTCGCTGTCTCACGCTACAGCGGACACCCTTCAAACGAGTGGCTATCTACACTTGGTTTGAATCAATCAAAGCGAGCAAAATGTGGTGCAAACACGCGCAGAAACTCCTCGAGCGTGACCTGCCCATTGCGATCCGCATCGAGCGCATCAAACAAGACCGGCGGCCCAAATTCAGTGGCAGTCAACTCTCCGTCCTCATTCGCATCATTCTTTGCCAGGATGCCTGCCCAGAAAGTATCAAACTCTGTACGCGTGATCACTTGGTCTCGGTCCTGATCCATCAACGCTCTCGACAGGTA
>Ga0115569_10003121_pt1 | contig 12354 bp, 10 predicted proteins | sample COGITO_mtgs_1205_2_FD_87295 | JGI IMG/M metagenome (GOLD analysis project Ga0115569, IMG submission 87295) | Pelagic marine microbial communities from North Sea - COGITO_mtgs_120503 | ecosystem: Environmental > Aquatic > Marine > Epipelagic | place: Germany:Helgoland, sampling site Kabeltonne...
GCTTCAAAAAGTCAAATTTTTGATGCCATTACAAACCGTCTTTTTATTGGAAACATTGATTTGACGCCGTCATATATTAATAATTTTGATGTCCGTTTTGAAAAGTTCGGAGAGGGCAGTGAAATGTTTGCTTTTAGTGCTTTTTATAAAGACTTTACAGATCCTATAGAATTAACTTTTTACGAGTCAGCACCGGATCAAATAACTCCTAAAAATCTTGGGGCTGCGAAAGTTTACGGGCTCGAATTTGAGTTTAGAAAATCATTAGGTTTTGTACTAGAAGGTTTAAAAGACCTAAAGTTTAACGTCAATGCGTCGTATATTAACTCAGAGCTCACTATGAACATAGACGAATATAATAGACGTGTTTTAGCGGCAAGAGATGGAGAGTCCATAAAAAAGACAAGAGACTTACAAGGGCAGTCGCCATACCTTATTAATTCAGGATTAAACTATAACAATTCTGATATAGGACTTCAAACAGGCCTATTTTTTAATGTACAAGGCAAAACGCTAGAAGTGGTAGGAACTGGAATTGTACCAGATGTATACACAAAGCCTTTTAGCAGTCTAAACTTTACATTTAATAAAAGTTTTGGTGAAGATAAAAAATCAACTATTGATATTAAGGTCTCTAATATTCTTAACAGCAAAAGAGAGAGTGTTTATGAGTCCTACAAGACCACTGCTCAAACATTTTCTAGGTACCAACCGGGTACAGAAATATCTATAGGGTATTCTTATAAGTTTTAATTGAATTAGTCACTTGGTTAAAAACAAAAAAGCACCCAAATGGGTGCTTTTTTATTCTATATAACATAAAATTATTTCATGCTTATGGCAAGCTCTGATTTACGATTCCATTCATTTACACTAGTAATTTTTGAATCTACAAAATCAACTTCTTTTAAGGAATTTTCAGTCCAAAAAAACCATTTACCTGTTTTAATTCCATTGCTATAATTACCTTGAGTTAATTTATCTCCTTTAAAATCATAACTCGTCCAAAGTCCTTCTAAGGCCCCGTTTTTGTTGAAAGCCCCTTCTTGCTGAACAGCTCCATTGTCATAAAAATAAGTGACAAGGGTTAGATCTCCTTTAGGTTCTAGTTTAGGTTCGTTTGAATTCTGAGCGTAAGCGGCTGTTCCAATAAAAACAAGCGCTATAAGTATATATTTTTTCATAATGAATTGTATTATGATATAAATTTACAAAAAATTTACTTAAAATATACAATTTATTTACATTAACTTAACATTGGAGTACTTTCATCTGAAAACTAAAACAATTTTAAGGGTATGTTAACTAAAGATTAAAGATTGGGCTTTACGGAGCTATATGTTGAGGTTATATTAATAATTACTTAATAATAAGCTGACGTTTGCATCACACTAATTTGCAACATTTGCAATGTCTTAGACGACAATTAGTGTCATTATTATGTATTAGTTTTTGTCGACTTCAAAAATAATGACTTCTAATAAGCTGCCCTTGGCCAGGCAGCTTTTTTTAATTTTATCTTAACCTTAAGGAAACATTGAGTTGCCATTATTGTTAGTTATTTGTACTCGACAAAAACTAATAAACTAATGAAAACTAAAATTTTATCTGTTGCACTAATTTTGTGTGCAATTAGCTTGGTTCAATCTCAAGAAGTAAATGCTCCAAAATTTGGAAAAGGACTCTTTAACTTGGTTGGTCAAGACAGTACATGGACCATGAAAGTGGGGCTAAGAGCACAACTCCTTGGCAGTTCAACTTGGGAAGAAAATAATGAGAATGAAACTAGTTTTCTAACCAGAAGAGCGCGGTTGAAATTTGATGGTTATGCCTATTCTCCTAAATTGAAATACAAAGTTGAATTGGGACTCTCTAATAGAGATCTTTCAGGTGCTTCACAGTACACAAGTAACGCTCCTAGATATATTTTAGACGCCGTGCTTCAGTGGAATTTTTATCAAAATTTTGAGCTTTGGTTTGGTCAAACAAAACTACCTGGAAACAGAGAGCGTGTCATTTCTTCTGGAAACTTGCAACAAGTAGACCGTTCGTTATTAAACAGTCGTTTTACAATCGATCGTGATTTTGGATTTCAGCTTAGACACCATTTTAACTTAACAAACACCTTTATTGTCAAAGAGATTTTTTCTTTAGCACAAGGAGAAGGTAGAAACATCACAACAGGAAACTTAGGCGGGCATCAATATACAGGTCGGATAGAGCTACTTCCTTTTGGCAATTTCCAAAGTAAGGGAGATTACAAGGGAAGTGATTTGAAACGAGAAAAAAAGCCAAAATTAGCAATCGGTTTTAGTTACGACCATAATAACAATGCGGTTAAGACCCGAAGCAACCAAGGGTCTTGCATGACAATTGATAAGATTGAAGGGGCTACTGTTAATTTGAAAGACATTACTTATTTCGAAACCAATATCAATACTGTTTTTGTAGATGCAATGTTTAAGTATAATGGCGTTTCGTTAATGGCTGAATATTCGGACAGAACTGCGTCTGATGCATTCGCAAAAAATAGCGATGGATCTTTATCTGGCGACGAAGTTCAAGTAGGGAAAGGGCTGAATTTACAAATGGGGTATCTTTTTAATAATAACATCGAACTTTCTGGAAGGTATACTCATATTGAATTAGACAAGAATATTACAGGTAAAAATCCTGAAAGTCAATACACCCTAGGACTTTCAAAGTATATCGTTGGACACAAGCTAAAAGTTCAAACTGACATTAGCCATTTAAAAATTGCCGGAAGTAACAATAAATTAATGTATCGCCTTCAAGTCGATTTTCATTTTTAAAACATAACATTAACTTAACTTTACAAACAGAAAGTCTTAAGAGATTTGCTCTCAAACACAAACTAAATTATGGAGAATATTTATTTATATATGATTGTTGCTTTAGCCTTCTTGGCTTTCGCTGACTTGGTTGTAGGGATTAGTAATGATGCTGTAAATTTTTTAAATTCTGCCATTGGTTCTAAAGCGATTTCTTTTAGAACAATTATGATTGTCGCCAGTGTAGGAGTTGCTATTGGCGCGATTTTTTCGAGTGGTATGATGGAAGTGGCCCGAAAGGGGATTTTTAACCCTGGTGAATTTATGTTTAGTGAGATCATGATTATTTTCATGGCCGTGATGATCACTGATATTTTACTTTTAGACATCTTTAACTCTTTAGGGATGCCTACCTCAACAACCGTTTCTATTGTGTTTGAGCTCTTAGGTGCAGCAGTAGCGATGGCTTTGATTAAAATTGCGGCAAATGGTGGAGATTTTAGTGAGGTTGTTAATTATATCAATACGTCAAAAGCCTCTCAAATTATTTTCGGGATTCTGCTTTCGGTCGTCGTCGCCTTTTCTATAGGGGCCATTGTACAATGGGTTTCCAGACTTTTACTGTCTTATGACTTTCAAAGAAAGGCAAATTGGGTGGGGGCTTTGTTTAGTGGCGTTGCACTAACGGCTATCACCTACTTTATATTCATGAAAGGTTTGAAAGGAACTTCGTACGCAAAGCAATCTTTTGATATTCTTAGTGGAGGAACAATGAAAGACTTCCTAGAAAACCAAGTGTTTTATATTGTAGTAGTGAGTTCAATACTATGGTCATTACTCTCTTATGCATTAATTGTTTTTGCAAAAACAAACATCTACAAGCTTATTATTATTGTAGGAACATTTGCCTTGGCACTGGCCTTTGCTGGGAATGATTTAGTTAATTTTATTGGGGTACCAGTAGCAGCATTTAATGCCTACACAGAATGGTCAGCTTCTGGGCTTTCTGCAGCGGATTTCCCGATGGACGTATTGGCCTCTAAGGTTCCCACAAATAACTGGCTGTTATTTGGAGCAGGAATGGTTATGGTGGCCACTTTGTGGTTTTCAACAAAAGCCAAGAATGTAGTTAAAACCTCTTTAGATCTTTCAAGTCAAGGGGATACAAAAGAACGCTTTCAGCCAAATTTCTTATCGCGTGGATTTGTGCGATTTGCAATGGGAGCTTCAAAGGTATCTTCATTTATATTACCCACTTCATGGCAAAATAAAATTGAACAGCAATTTGAACAACCCGTTATAAAGCTAACAAATAATAAAGTGCATGAGTTACCTGCTTTTGACTTGGTCAGAGCTGCTGTAAACCTTATGGTAGCAGCCGTTTTAATATCAATTGCAACCTCTTACAAGCTACCCCTATCGACCACTTACGTAACTTTTATGGTGGCAATGGGAACTTCACTTGCAGACAGGGCTTGGGGAGCTGAAAGTGCTGTATACCGTGTTGCAGGGGTTATTAATGTGATTGGAGGTTGGTTCCTAACAGCACTTAGTGCCTTTAGTGCCGCTGCTTTGGTTGCCTATTTATTAAACCTGAATGTAGAAGTTATGTTTCCGATTCTTCTTCTAGCTGCTATTGTATTACTTATAAGAAGTTCGATTGTTCACAGAAAAAAAACCAAGGAGATGGCTTCTGAAGACCGCTTGACAAAAACAGAAAGCAGTTCTGTTCAAGGGGTTATTACCGAAAGTGCAGCCAATATCGCTAATGTACTGAAGCGAGGTAAAAAGATCTACGCTGCGGCTTTTACTGGACTTTCACAACAAGATTTAGAAGCGCTCAAAAAGAATAAGAAACAAATCGTTAAACTCTCTGACGAAGTAGATGAGCTAAGGGATAACATCTTTTACTTTATAAAAAACCTAGACGAATCTAGTGTTGGCGCGAGTAACTTCTACATTCTTATATTAGGCTATCTACAAGACATGACGCAGTCACTTACCTACATCACCAAAGTAAGTCATAAGCATGTTAACAATAATCACAAAAAACTAAAGTTCAATCAAATTAAAGAGCTTAGTCAAATCAATGACTCTATAGAGGCCTTGTTTTCGGATGCAATAGAAGCGTTTAATTCTCAATCTTTTGAGAAAATAAATTCTATTATTGAGCAAAAGAATGAGATTGCTGCCATTCTTAAATCTAATATAGAAACACAAGTGAAAAGAACACGTACTGAGGAATCAAGCCCTAAGAATACAACACTTTATTTTAGTCTGTTGTTAGAGACAAAAGATTTATTAAATGCGACAACGAGTTTGTTAGAAGAATACCACGTGGCCTATGATAGCAGTGTCAAGCCTGCAACACTTAGTGAAGACTCTGAATAACAGACGCTCTTCGCTCATTCTATTGCATAAAAAAAGCACCTAATTTAAATCAGGTGCTTTTTTTATTAACTGATTTCTATTAAGAACCACACATGAGACAATCGTCTCCTTCTGCTTCTTTGGCCTGTTGAACCAAAGCTTTCATTTCCTCTGGGCTCATAGGCTCTACGTCTACGGCCGTTTCTTGAGAAAAAGTAGCGGCTGTGTTAGCTGCTTTTTCTTGTTGCTTTTCTAAAACAGCAGTTTCTGTTACTACATCGGCAACCTCTACAGATGCTGGCTCTGGTGCTTCTTTCTTCTTATTATCTAAGGTGAATTTAATGGCATCAACCGCACTTTTTGTTCTTAGGTAGTACATTCCTGTTTTTAATCCACTCTTCCATGCATAGAAATGCATAGACGTTAATTTTGCCATCGTAGCTCCTTCCATGAACAGGTTTAAAGATTGTGACTGATCTATAAAATACCCTCGCTGACGAGACATATCTATAATATCCTTCATACTCAATTCCCAAACTGTTTTGTACAATTCTTTAATGTCTTGAGGAATTGCCTCTACATGTTGAATAGACCCATTCGCACGCATGATATCTTGCTTCAAGCCTTCATTCCAAAGCCCTAGTTCAACTAAATCTTCTAATAAATGCTTATTCACAACAATAAACTCACCTGACAATACACGACGGGTATAGATGTTGGAAGTGTAGGGCTCAAAACATTCATTATTTCCAAGAATCTGAGACGTACTAGCGGTTGGCATTGGCGCCACTAAAAGTGAATTTCTAACACCGTTTTTGAGGACTTCTTTACGAAGTTGTCCCCAATCCCAGAGGCCACTCAGTTCCTCGTCTTTAAGTCCCCATAAATTGTGTTGAAATTTTCCTTCACTTATTGGAGACCCTTCATAACTTTGATACGGTCCATCTTCTGTGGCTTCTTCCATAGAAGAAGTTACAGCTGCAAAGTAAATGGTTTCAAAAATATCTTGGTTCAATTGTTTCGCTTCGTCACTAGTAAAAGGAAGTCTTAATGCTATAAATGCATCTGCTAAGCCTTGGACTCCTATCCCTATAGGGCGGTGTCTCATATTTGAGTTTTCAGCTTCAATTACAGGATAGTAATTTCGGTCGATCACTCTGTTTAAGTTTCGGGTTACACGTTTTGTAATTTTATATAACTCTTGATGATCAAACGCGCCATCTTTAATAAACATTGGCAATGCAATGGATGCTAGGTTACAAACAGCGACTTCATCAGGTGATGTGAACTCAATAATTTCTGTACATAAGTTAGACGAACGAATGGTTCCTAAGTTTTGCTGATTAGATTTGCGGTTTGCTGCATCTTTGTAAAGCATATATGGAGTTCCTGTCTCAATTTGAGTCTCTGTTATTTTTTCCCATAATTCTCTTGCTTTGATTGTTTTTCGGCCTTTCCCTCTTGCTTCATAATCTAAGTAAAGGGCTTCAAACTCTTCGCTGTGCGTATCTGGAAGGCCTGGGCACTCGTTAGGACACATTAAGGTCCATTCAGCATCTTCCTGAACTCGTTTCATAAACAAATCTGGAATCCACATCGCATAAAATAAATCCCGTGCACGCATTTCTTCTTTTCCGTGATTTTTCTTTAAGTCAAGAAAATCAAAAATATCAGCATGCCATGGTTCTAGATAAATTGCAAAACTTCCTTTACGTTTTCCTCCCCCTTGGTCCACATAACGAGCCGTGTCATTAAATACACGGAGCATTGGAACAATCCCATTACTTGTACCGTTAGTTCCTGCAATATAGCTTCCGGTCGCTCTAATATTATGCATTGCTAAACCGATTCCACCTGCTGACTGTGAGATTTTAGCTGTTTGTTTTAAGGTATCATAAATTCCATCAATACTATCGTCTTTGGCTGTTAATAAAAAGCAAGATGACATTTGTGGTTTTGGTGTACCTGCATTAAACAATGTAGGAGTTGCATGCGTAAAATACTTTTTGGACATGAGTTCGTAAGTCTCAATAGCAGCATCTAAATCATTTAAATGAATCCCAATAGAGACCCGCATTAACATATGCTGTGGTCGTTCGGCTATAATTCCATTTAGCTTTAAAAGGTAAGAGCGCTCTAAGGTTTTAAATCCGAATAGTCATAGCCAAAATCTCTATTATAAATAATAGTAGAGTCCAATTTATCTTTATTTTCCGCTATTACATTATAAACCTCATCAGAAAGTAAAGGAGCGTCTTTTCCTGTTCTTGGATTTACGTATGTATACAAGTCGTGCATGACTTCGCTAAAAGTCTTTTTGGTGTTTTTGTGTAGGTTTGAGACTGATATACGTGCAGCAAGGCGAGCGTAATCGGGGTGAGCAGTCGTCATCGTTGCTGCTACCTCAGCAGCCAAGTTGTCTAATTCGCTGGTTGTGACGCCGTCATACAACCCTTCAATAACACGCATGGCAACCTTTAAAGGATCCACCAATTCATTTAAACCATAACAGAGTTTCTTAACCCTTGCCGTGATTTTATCAAACATGATTTCTTCTTTTCTGCCATCTCTTTTTAGTACGTACATTTTTTTAGTCTTTTTTACTTTTTTGATGCTGCTACAAAAAAGCGGTTAGTTAGTTAGCCTAGTGATATTTGAGTTTCCCCAAATGCTTGGTTATTGTAGTGTTTTGACCCGTTAGTTAGGAGGTCAAAGTTTGTTTTTAAGCGATTTTAAGTATGCTTTGGTTCTTATCCTAGTGGGTAATTCCTAGAACTCAGAATCGAAACTATATTTATTGGTATCCTCTTCCTCTTTGTTTAGAACTCCTGCTTTTTGATATTCAGAAACTCTTTTTTCAAAGAAATTTGTCTTTCCCTGAAGTGATATCATATCCATAAAATCAAATGGATTTGCTGTGTTATATTCTTTTTCGCAATCTAGTTCTTGTAACAACCGGTCTGTTACAAACTCCAAGTATTGAGACATCAATTTTGAATTCATCCCAATCAAACTGGCTGGTAAAGATTCTGTAATGAATTCTCTTTCAATAGTTAACGCATCTAATAATATTTCTCTAATTCGTTCTTTAGGAACTTTATTTATGAGGTGTTTGTTGTGCAAGTGAACAGCAAAGTCAGCGTGCACGCCTTCGTCTCTTGAAATTAATTCATTTGAAAATGTTAGTCCAGGCATTAAACCTCTTTTTTTCAACCAAAATATTGAACAAAAGGCACCAGAAAAGAAAATCCCTTCTACGGCTGCAAAAGCAATAAGACGTTCCGCAAAACTTGGAGAATCAATCCACTTTAGAGCCCAATCTGCTTTTTTCTTTATGGCCGGGAAGTTTTCAATTGCATTAAAAAGCTTGTCTTTCTCTACCTCATCCTTCACGTAAGTATCTATTAAAAGTGAATATGTTTCACTATGAATATTTTCCATCATGATTTGAAATCCGTAGAAAAATTTAGCTTCACTGTATTGAACCTCATTGACGAAGTTTTCTGCTAAGTTTTCATTTACAATCCCATCACTTGCTGCGAAAAAGGCTAGGATATGCTTTATAAAATAACGCTCATCGTCATTTAGTTTGGTAGACCAGTCTGTTAAATCTTGATGTAAATCAATTTCTTCTGCTGTCCAAAAACTAGCTTCTGATTTTTTATACCATTCCCAAATATCGTGATGTTGAATGGGGAAAATAACGAATCTATCTTTGTTTGGCTGTAAAATTGGTTCAACTTGTGACATCTGTTTTTTTGAATTAAAATTTTGGTATAAACTACTGCGCAATTGAGCGGTTAACAAAGGTTGAAAATACTTGCCTCAAATGAAAGTCATTTTTATAAACATTGACTGTAAGTTTTTAACAACGAGTAGGTTTTTTCCTACATAAATAAATTGGAGAGAAACGTCTAAACTTCTATAAATGAGCCCCTTAAAAACACGCTCTCTCTTAAGGCTAAACAACTCGGATTTATTTATTCTTCATCAAATTAATAAAAAACTATAAGAATTTTGACTGCGTTTGTGGAAGTAAGTGCATACCCTTCTAGAATCATGATAAAGAGAGGTTATTGCAGTGTTTGCGCTACTTTTTCAAGTTCAGCGTACCAATCGACTCCAAACTTTCGAATTAATGCTTCTTTTACAAATTTATAAACGGGCACCTGAAGCTCTTTTCCTAATGAACAAGCATCGTCACAAATATGCCAGTGATTATAGTTAACAGCAGAAAACTCACTGTAATCTTTGACGCGGACAGGGTATAAATGACAAGACACCGGTTTTTTCCAAGTCACATCTCCTTGGTTATATGCTTCTTCAATAGCACATAGAGCCGTTTGCTTTTCATCAAAAATTACATATGCGCAGTCTGCCCCGTTAACCAAAGGCGTTTCGAGCTCTCCATCTTCAGCTACAACGTGTGTGCCCTGAGCTTCAATTGCTGCAATACCTTCTTTCCGCAAGTAAGGCTTAATGATGGGGTAAATGTCTTTCAAGATATCGGCTTCTGAAGCTTCAAGGGGCGCCCCAGAGTCCCCATCTACACAGCAAGCCCCCTTGCATGCGCTAAGATTACAAATAAAATCTTTCTCAATGATATCTTCTGAGACTATGGTTTTTCCTAATTGAAACATGTTCCAAATATACTATTATTTGTAAACATTTATAGCGAAAAAAATGCTCAAAATAAATTTGCAAATTTAATTATTTGTTAGACCTTTATAGCCTTATACTATTTAGTAATGAACTTCGATTTTAAAGAAATTTTAACGACATTTATGGTGCTTTTTGCAGTGATTGATATTGTTGGAAACATTCCAATCATTATTGATCTTCGAAAAAAGGCAGGTCATATTCAAAGTGGAAAAGCTTCAATTATTGCGGGCGTTATCATGATTGTGTTTTTGTTTTTGGGAGAAAGTATTTTAACTCTTATCGGAATTGATGTTCATTCTTTTGCAGTCGCGGGTGCATTTATTTTATTTTTTATTGCCCTAGAAATGATCCTTGGAATTACACTCTATAAGCAAGAAGAAGGGACTAACATGAATGCCTCTGTTTTTCCTTTGGCATTCCCTTTAATCGCTGGGCCTGGAAGTCTGACCACACTATTATCTTTAAAATCTGAATTTAACACAGAAAACATAATCGTTGCTGTGATTGTGAACGTCCTTGTGATTTTCTTAGTCCTCAAGACTTCCTCTCGAATAGAGCGGATAATTGGTCAGAATGGAATAGATATTATTCGAAAAATATTCGGAGTTGTTTTACTGGCAATCGCTGTCAAACTATTTACCTCTAACATTAAATTTTTGTTATAAGTATGCGACTATTGACTTATTTATTATCTGTGTTAGCCATTGTTATTATTGTTTTTAATATCTCGAAAATCAACTTCTCTGCACCCTTTGAAAACGAAAGCTACACCGCAATTATTTCCGCACTGGCTGGGGGTTGTGCAATTCTTATACTTACAATACTTAGGGTTGTTAAAAAAATAGATCGTACTGTAAAAGAAAAGTCTTAATCTAAAGCTCCTAAAGACTCTAATTCGATTACTTTATTCAAAATTGGATCAATTTCGAGCAGTACTTTCGCCGCGGCAATATCTCCAAAAAGTTGCTTTGTGAATGCTGATTTTAAAAGCACTTTTAAGGGCGCTTCAAAAGACATAGCTTTAGTGACTTCAACATCTGTAAACGCTCTCAAATAGCTAATAAATTGTTGATAAATCACATCTGTTATTTCAAACTCCTTTAAAAACTGCGATTCGGGGAGCGATGAGTAACGCCCGCGATGTTTATCTAATTGTTCAAAAACAAAAAAATCTAAAACACCGGTTCCTTTTAGAAACTCAAAAAGAGTGCTATTAAAGATTGGGTCATTGGGCGAATGAATATCTGGAATTATGCCCCCACCTCCGTAAACAACCTTTCCTTTTGGCGTTATAAACTTAAGGCTATCTTGAACAAATTCAGGACTTGTCTGGTCTGTATTTCTATTTTCCAATCGCTTATAATACGAGTTGTAATAGGCCTCTGACCCACTAACATATGAGCGTTGTATAGAGCGGCCTGTGGGGGTGTAATATCTTGAGGTTGTAAGTCTAATTACACTCCCATCCCCCAAGCCCATTTCTTGTTGAACTAATCCTTTTCCAAATGAACGTCGACCAATAATAGTTCCCTTGTCATTGTCTTGAAGTGCCCCTGCTACAATTTCACTTGCAGAAGCTGAATTTTCATTAATCAATACATAAACCTCTGCGTTTTCAAACCGACCTTTTTCGGTGGCATACCTTTTAATGACCTGGTCAGACTTGTTTTTTGTGAAAAGGATGAGCTTTCCTGCTTCTAAAAACTCGTCTGCAATTTGTTCGGCGATTTGCAAAAACCCGCCAGGATTGTCGCGCAAATCTAAAACTAGGTTTGTAGCACCTTTTGAAATCAAGGACTCAATTCCTTTTTCAAACTCCAAAAAAGTGCTTTCAGCAAAACGATTAACTTTGATATAGCCAAGGGATGGACTCATCATAAAAAAGGCGTCTACGCTTTTAATGGGGACTTCAGAACGAATGACCTCAAAGGCTAGCAAGCTATCTGTGTTTGCGCGCTTAATTTGTAATCTAACTTTGGAGTTTTTGGGCCCTCTTAATTTTTGAATGACTTTGTCTTGACTCCAAAAGGGACCGTGAATTGTATCGTTATCTGCGATCAAAATTCGGTCGCCTGGCTTAATCCCAGCACGAAAACTTGGCCCTCCCTTAATGGGGCGAATAACAGAAATCGTGTCTTTATAATCATAAAAATGAACGCCTATCCCAATAAAATCACCCTTCATGTTTTCGTTTACAGAGGCGACATCCTGCTTTGAAATATACGTAGAGTGCGGATCTAAGTTTTGTAAAATATCATCGATGACTCCTTCCACGATACTGTCAGTATTAACCGCATCCACATAGTCATTATTTAAATAATCAATAAGACGGTTTAATTTTAATTTACTGCTGTTTTGTGAATTGTTATAAAACGCTATAGAATTAACGCTTAATTTACTGCCTATGTAGATCCCTGCAGCCAATAATACTGCCATGAAAAACGGGCTGTTTTTGGGGGTTAGTGAAGCCAAACTAAAGCGTTATTAATTCAACTTGAATGCCTGCCTTTTCTAAGAATTCAACCCCTGA
>Ga0115569_10003133_pt1 | contig 12333 bp, 10 predicted proteins | sample COGITO_mtgs_1205_2_FD_87295 | JGI IMG/M metagenome (GOLD analysis project Ga0115569, IMG submission 87295) | Pelagic marine microbial communities from North Sea - COGITO_mtgs_120503 | ecosystem: Environmental > Aquatic > Marine > Epipelagic | place: Germany:Helgoland, sampling site Kabeltonne...
ACACAATGTTTAATTCGTTGTTTCATAATTCACTTAAGTCATTAATAACTTAATTTTTGGAGATTAATATAACCAATTTCCAGTTATCTTTTTATATCTCCCGAGCAACCTTTGGAGTAACTCTAAATACCAAAAAACCCGTACATCATTGTTTATAAATGAGTTACGGGATAATTTTGTGGTACCTCCAGGAAGTTTTTGGTTTTACCTCGTTTTATGTATTTTTATATAAGTCAATGAAAATCAACAGTATAATGACTAAATCATGATAAAAAAGTAAAGAGAAATCAAAGGAAATAACAAGGATTTAAACCTGCGGAGCAACCTCTCGAGCAACCGGTATTCTCGCCATATATTAGCTTAGATCATTTAATTTAAGAAATATGTATAAGGTTCTAAGGTCAACAAAATCCGCCGTTCGGTTTAGTTTGAAACATTCAAAAAAGTATCTATTAGAAAATAGATACCAAGAAAGTTTGATTGTCTTGTGGTTCTCTTTTGGAGGAGCAGACAAACGAGTTAGTTATTCCACAGGATATACTGTTTCCTATTCCGATTGGGATTATCAAAAACAACGTGTAAAAACCAATAAATCAAGAATTATCAATTCCCATATAGTTAATAACTACTTAAATAAGTTAGAAACTGAATTGATGAACACCTATAGTCGATATTTAGATGAGGAAATATTAATTACCAAAGAACTAATTAGAGAAACTTTAGATATTATAACTGGTAAAATAGAACCGGTTGAAAAAGAAGAAATAGTTCCTGTTGATTTTTTTAAGTTTTCTGAAAATTATTTGAATCAAAAAAAAGATCAAATTGCACAGTTATCCTATACATTGTACAAAGGATCTTTAACGAAATTAAAGAAATATAAACGATCAAGAAAGGTTAGCGTTGACTTTAGTTCATTTGATAAACCCTTTTTAGATGATTTTAGACAGTTTTTAGAGGTTCATGAGAACTTGGCTCTAAACACAATATCAAAACACTTTAAAAACCTTAAAATGTTTGTGATTGAAGCCAAGAATCAAGGTTTGATATCGAATCCTCCCTTAAAATATTTTAAAGTATCCACAGAAGAAACTACAGCAATTTATTTGAATGAAGATGAAATAAATCAAATGTTGAAATTAGACTTATCGTATAATAAGAGAATGGAATTGGCAAGAGATAAGTTTTTAATGGGATGTTATACCGGTCAACGAGTTAGTGATTACAATGGAATTACATCAGATAATATTGTTGATATTAATGGATTGCAGTGTTTTAGAATCAAACAACGTAAGACCAAGAACATTGTAGATTGTCCAATTACATTGGAAATACGAGAGATTATGTCCCGATACAACAATCACCCCCCCCCCGTATCTTCATGATACTGATATCAATGAAAATATTAAGATTGTTGGAAGGATATTAGGATTTAATGAGGTTATAAAAACAGAAATTACCAAAGGAGGTAAGTTGTTGAAGAGAAACAAACTCAAATGGGAGATGATTGAAACACATACCGGTCGAAGAAGTTTCTGTACCAATAACTACAAAAAGGGAATGTCATCATTATATATTATGCATTTTTCAGGTCATAAATCTGAACGAGAGTTTTTAAAATATATCAGAGATAGAGGAGAGGATAGAACCAAACATATTGTCGATCAGGGGTATTTTAATGTGTAGGTAGAAGTTATTACTTCTTTGAAAAAAATATTAATCAAAAGATTCTTTAGCTGTACTTCTTGATTTTTGATAATTTAATATATACATTGTTGAGCATCAGGAACGTATTTATACGTACCAACCGACTCGCTTGTAGCACGGTGGTTTAGAATGCGGGAACTCTCCAAAATAACGAGCATACCACATTTTTACTTGTTGCAATTTATGTATAACTCAAATTGTAAAACAATGAAAACAAATAAACCAAATCCAAAAAAGTTTCAAAAAACAAAAGAACTTCAAGTTAAGTTTTTCAAAGGAGAATCATTATTTGATCATATTGATTATGATAGCCTTTTGTTATTTCGTGAAATGATGGCAGATCGTTTTCGTGATTATGAATCTGAAGAGGAGTAAATTTATAATCATTAAACAAAGTAATATGAACAAAGAACAGAAAATAGAATTATTGGAATCCGAAATCAGCCGTTTAAAAAAACTTTACAGTACTATAAAGGATAAAATCACCAATAATATCAGTGAATTTTTCTCTACTCCAAATTGAAATGATTCTTATTAAAAATTAAATAGCATGGGTGAGCAAACCATACAAATATTGAATGTAACAAGACAAGAACTTCTTGAGATTATTAAGGAAGGTGTTAAATTAGAATTAAACCGTCAACGATCTATAGGAAACCCATTAAACAGGTTATCAATTAGTGGAGAAGATACTCAATATATGACTCGAGACGAAGTATCAAAAGTTCTTAGTGTAACAGTCCAAACACTAAATAATTGGAGAAGAGAAGGTGTCTTAAATCCCTTAAAAATTGGAGGCAGGGTATTGTATCGAAAAGAAGATGTGTATAACAACTCACGATTGGTTGCGTGAGTTGTTAATTTATGTATCTGTTTTAAATCTATAAATGTTAAAATAATACTTTATTAGTTCTTAATTAACCTAGAGACTTCTTTACCATTTAGTAATAAAATATAAACCCCCTCAGATAATAAAGTACCATTAATTTCATAATCTTGTGTTTTTGGATTATCAGATAAAACTTTTCTACCGACAATATCATATAATTCGATAGATTCAATAATTATTGATTTACTGATCTTCCAGGAGTTTTTTGTCGGATTTGGATACACCCTGAAAATACTCTTAATATTCTCATCAACAGATAAGTTAGATTCAATATTTACGGTTCTAGTTACTTCGGTAGCTGTGTTACTAGAACTATCTGACACATTATAGGTAATGGTGTACTGTCCAACGACATCTGTATCTACATTATTTACAGTTACAATATCCTCAGTAATATCTCCATCATAATTATCAAGTGCAGTTGCACCTGCATCGGAGTAGGTGTCTCCAACTTGAACGGTAACAGTTGCATCTCCAGTAATTGTTATTACTGGTATTGTGGTGTCTACCACATTTACGGTTCTAGTTACTTCGGTAGCTGTGTTACTAGAACTATCTGACACATTATAGGTAATGGTGTACTGTCCAACAACATCTGTATCTACATTATTTACAGTTACAATACTAGAGGTAATATCTCCATCATAATTATCAAGTGCAGTTGCACCTGCATCGGAGTAGGTGTCTCCAACTTGAACGGTAACAGTTGCATCTCCAGTAATTGTTATTACTGGTATTGTGGTGTCTTCAACAACATCAATATAACCAACCTTAAGAGCCTCACTAGAAATATTTTGATTTGATTCACTTGATAAAACAACATTAGAGAATTCAAATGTATATGTCCCCAATTCAATTGTGTTTTCAACAAAAATGGGAAGCATTAAAATAGTTTCATCTCCAGTATTGATAAAATCATTACTAATTGTATAGACTAAAAATCGATAGTTGTTATTCCCTAATGCGGATATTGTAGTTATAAAATTATCTAAAATCGAAGTTTCAACTACATTGTCTATATCAAAAATGAATCCTTCTGGGATATTTAAATCGTATTGAATGGCTCTTATGTTTTCATTATTAACTAAGTTTATAGGAATATCATAGGAATCCCCTCTTAAAACATTCACATCTGTAAGAGTTAAATAATTTGGAGAAAACACATTGGCCGATACATTTATAACTAGCTGCTCTTCTGGTGAGTTGTTTCTGATAGAAATATTCTCATTAAAACTACCAGTCTGAGTAGGTGTATACTCAAGTGCAACAATCGTACTTTCATTCACTTCTAACGTTGTTGGAATATCTAAAGGAAAGGATAATTCACCAGTATCGAACACAAGTTCATCAATCATTAAAGTAGCAGACCCTGTATTGGTCAGTGTAACATTCGTAGTTTGTACTTCCGTAATAGGAACATTACCATAATTTATAGTCTGAATACTTGTTGATAGGTATGGGGCATTGATCGTAAAACTTCCATTGTAAGCATCTGAGATAATATCCCCAAGTTCAACATTTGAAATGATTGAATTTGAAATGGGTAAGGCATAAGTTCCTGATGTGATGTTTGGAATAACCTTAAATCCAAATACTTCACCTTCATTACCTGAAAAGTTTGTGTTTGATACAGAGTATGAAATAAACCTTAGGGTGTTATTATCAACCATACTCGCAGTGATAGTATGATCTTCTGATCTTGATGTAAAAACAGCAGAGTTTTCAACGTAACTCACATCATTAGGTATCGTAATATCAAACTGAAATCCATTAAAAGGCTCCATGTTTGAGATGGTCACTGGAATTGTTATCTCAGTATTAGACTCCCCTTGACCAGAACCAATATAGATTTCATTGACCGCGAAAATATCCGCTTCCACAACGGTTGTTTGAAGTGATCTTAATGCATCTTGATCGTTTGTTGTGAACGTTAGTTCATTTGAAACAACTTGTTTGGTAGACGTATCAACACTCACAGAAAAGGAAGTGCTATTTCCAGGGGTTATAGTTTCTGGTAAAGTTTGGGTAATAGAAAAAGGTGAACCTATTGTATAGGATGAAATGATTAAATTTTCATTCCCTGTATTTGAAATGTTAACGATTTGTGTTGGAGTTGAACCAATTGGGATTTCACCAAAATTAACTGTACTTGTCACAAGGTTATATCTTGGTCCCAGAATGGTCACACTTCCACTTGTGGAACTTACCCCTAGAGATTCACCGTTCAAGTCTGAAAGAACAACATTATCCATGGATAGATTGTAGGTTCCTGGTTCATTTTTACTGAGAAAATTCAGATTCAAAACATCTCCATTTCCAATAGATATAATCTCATTAGAGGATGAATAAACTAAAACTCTAATGGTGTTTTCGTCAATGTTACTAACAGACAAGGTGTGATTGTTATCTCTTGACGTTAATACACTTCCAGAGGATAGTTCATAGGCAGATTCGTTGTGTGTTAGATCAAATTGAAAGGCGGTAACTTCAGTCGTGTTCTCCAAACCAATTCCTACAGTAAACGATGAATTAATGTCAACAGACTGGGTCTCTACATCAAAGCTGTTCTGACCAAACACAAAGCTTGAAACAAAAACTAAAAGGGTGGTTATGTGTCTCAAATCCTATTTAAGTATTAAAATTTTGTTGGTTACAAACTGTTCACCTCTATTGTTACCAGCAATGATAATAACAATATAGTTACCTTTTTTCAGTGTATTTAGATTGAGATTAGCTTGTTGAATACCCTCTGAACGTTCAATAGATTGAACCCAAACCAGTCGTCCAACCATGTCGTAAACCTTAGCTGTTGCTCCATCCATTTGTTTTGGTAGGTAGTATTCTAAGTTTACCAGCCCTTGAGTTGGGTTTGGAAATAGGTTTAAAAACTGAAGATTCTTATTCTGAAACGGTGCATCGATGGTACTTAATGTTCCGTTGTTAAGAGTTGCATTTAATTTCGCACCTGTTGTAGTTCCAACAACTGCTTGTTCTATATCAAATTCTTGTGAGTCATCTATCCTGGTTAAAATTTTTGTTTTAGAACTTGCAATCGTTGTATTATTAAAACTATACAACATTAGTATTTTTGAATCTTCTTGCGTATAGTCTATATGTTCTATGGTTGGTAAATCTTCTGATAATACATACTCAAAATCAGTATTGAAAGACAATTGTATTCCACCAATATTATGATCAGACTCTACGTATAAATCATTTCCTTCCCAAGTAAAGTTGGCATTTCCAATAGCTTCGCTAGGGTAAAATTGAATCCCGTTAGATCCAACACTGCTATTAGAAGAACTAGAAGGGTTTAGTATAATATCTACCGTACCAACAATATCCAATACATTGATAAACGTATCGGCATTCACATCTCCTGCCAAGAATATAAAAGGTGTAGGGTTGTTTCCTAAAATATAATCTACATCATGCACTAGATCCATTACATCCACATCAAAATCACCATTACTATCTCCAAGTGTTGAAGTAAGTGGTGAGGTAGATACTACAGAAGAAAAGTCTGTAGTATCAAAACTAGTTCTTAGAATGTTGTATTTATAAAAGTAGGTCTGTCCTTCTGTTACATCAAAATCGGTGTAATAAACACCAGTAGTAGATTCATCGGTATCTTCTACAATAAGAGACTCATTAAGTTTAACAAGATCACTCTCAACTCCATCAGCATCTACTTGATAGCGATACATGTTGTAGCCAAGGGCATCATCTATTTCTTCAGCACTAGGAGCTTCCCATTCTAAGGCAATATTACCAAGACCAGGCGTAGCAAACCAACCAGCAGATGCTGAACCTGCAGACTGAACTAGCATATTAAATCTCATATCTTCAATAGGAATTTTAATAAAATCTAAATCTTGTGCATCTTGCACACGAATACGATTAATACCATCGGCAGCACCAATGATAACATCATGATTGACAGTATATATTTTACCATCAGTTGACCAAGTTCCTGTTTCAGATATTATTTTTTGAGTGTACGGGATAGAAACACCATAAGAGATTCGTGGATTTACAGAGGTATCCATTGCTCTATTAAAATAAACCTTAAATTCATGAGTTCCAACCCCAACTGGATCTAACAAAGCATATTCATCCTGGGCATCATATCCATTGACAAGAACTTTCCAAACGATACCATGAGCTCCTTCAAAGGGAGTACTTGGTCTTGTGTCGTAATTGATTAGGCCATTATATACCTCAGAAGTGGTATAATCCCAAAATTTCAGCCTCATTAAATCTTCATTATTTGAACCAACCCACACTTGTGAAGGAAAATCATATATACCACTACCTTGTGTTGTAGCCCCCATATTAATATTAACCTCAGGTTCTAAAGTCATTTGTGACCAGTTAATAGTCATTGCTCTTAGGTTAAATAAATTAAATCCAATTCTAAAATTATATAAAGGGGCTTGATAGTTTTCTGAATTATATTGATCATTAATCATTATTAGTCCTGAATATCCAACTGTAACATCATCAAGTTTATGCTCCCCAGATAAATCTAGGTTAGACCAATTAGAATTATTCCAAACCATAGAACTACTAAAAGAATTATTTTTAATCATTTTGGTGACAAAAGTGCCATACCTTAAATTACATCTATCAAAAATTCCACCACTACCAAGAAAAGCCCAACCATAGTTAAATTCTTGAAAATTACAATCTTCATAAACAGCAGGTCCTTGAAAATAATTACCATACCATTGAACCGCACCACCAAATTCTGAACCCGCCAATCCCCAGTTTTTGAAATTTGTAAAAGTGAATTTAGCTCTGCTTAGTAAAGGGTCTAGTTTAAGTTCTTCAACAGAAGAAGATTGTGAATTTGAATAAATTGGAGCTGACCCTTCAATCAAAACACCTCTCCAATATCCATTTTCAGCCGATTCAATAGTTACAGGTTGCTCAGCAGTTCCATTTGAAAATATACTAGAATATTCATCAACAATTATCCTAGAATTTTCACTCATCTTTACGGTTGTACCTGGATCGATTGTTAATGTAGCGCCGTTGGAAATAACCATAGAATTTGCAAATATCCACTCTCTATCGTTAGTTAATGTTAAATCTTCAGTAATGTAGTCTTCAAAAATGATAGCATTTGTTACAGTTAAAACTACTTCATATTCTTCTGACATATACTCTTGATCAGGTCCAGACCATACTTTAACAACAAACGTAATGTCAACATTATTATTAACCCCATCTGCTATTGTAATTTTTAAAGTGTTTTCAAGATCCTGTAAATAAGAATATGCTGACATTGAGCCATATTGAACTTCGCTAGTTAAAATAGTAGCTTTAGACTGATCCTCAAATTCAGCAAATTCTATACCCACTCTTACATCATCTGTTGGTCCCCAAAAATTCTTTACGTTTGGTAAAATTTCTATTGTTTCACCAGTTTCCCAAAAACCATTTCCATTTTGATTATCTATTTCGTCTCTTGAGTAATGGTTTACTATATCCAATTCTGGAGTTGGAATAGTGTTTATGGCTGAATGAATATCAAACCAATTGGGAGCTGTATGAATTAGTGATCCCATCATTAGTTCGTTTGAATTTTCAGGTAATACTTCCTTATATAATGCAATAGCACCTGAAAGTAAGGGAGCCCCCATAGAAGTACCTGTAAGACTAGCATAACCCCCGTTGGGAATAGTACTTATTATGTTAGTTCCTGGTGAATGAATTTCATAATTTAACAGGTTTTGATACATTGTTCTTCTAACCCCGTCTTGATCATAATTTGAATAACCTGAATAATCCATTGTAGCAATTATGTAGCTGTATGCTGCTGGATAAAAAGGCTTGCAGCCCAGACAATCAGGTCCAATTCCTAATCCATTATTTCCCGCTGCTCCAACTAAGGAAGTTGTTGAATACGCATTTTCAAGTGCTAATTTAAATGTATAGGATTCTGAATAACCCCCAAAACTCATGTTAATGATTGTCGCTCCATTCATGTAGGCATATTCAACGCCATCCGCTATTGTTACTAAATTTCCTTGCCCACTTGACTGAAACACTTTTATTGGGATTAGCTTTACATTCCATGCAGCTCCTGCAATACCAATTCCGTTATTTCCAACGGCTCCTGCTATTCCTGCCACATGTGTACCATGCATATTATCATCTAATGGTGCATTATCGTTATTTATAAAATCCCAACCTCTAATATCATCTATATATCCATTACCATCATCATCATATCCTGCTACGCCGTTTAACTCTGCTTCATTAATCCATATATTAGCTTCTAAATCGGGGTGTGTGTAATCTACACCAGTATCTAAAATTGCTATTACTTGTGAGCCATCTCCAGTCGTATACTGGTCCCATACATCATCGATGTTTGTTGAAGTGATGTTTGATTGTGAAGAGTATAGCGGGTCATTCACCTCTATTGTGCTACTGCTATTTGATTTGCTTATTTTACTAGCTTCCTCCGCAGTAATTACATCGCCCACTTCAAAGTTATCAATCGAATAAATATAGTTGGGTTCTGCATACTCCACATTTGGATCGTCTTTAATCTGCTGGATTAATTGTAAAATGTTTTCTTGCTGATCACTGGTTTTTAAAACAAACACGTTTTTCATGGTCAGTGGATCCTTTGGTTGATATCCATTATTAGGATTAGCCGCTGATTTAGCTGCATATACCGCTTTCATTTTTTCTTTATTTACAATACTTGCTTCAATCGATTTTTGATGAAACATCATAGTGGATGATTTCACTTTATCTGAAATACCAAGAAGTTCTCCGATATTAAAATCGGAACTTGCCTTTCCAGATTTAGCATAGTAAACTTTTGTATTTACCTCATCTTTTAACTTTACAATCAGTTCACCTGGCTCAAAGTTCATTCTGTCTTGCATTACTGCGTTGGGTGTTTGCGCTAACAGGATGTTTGTAAATAGGAAAAATAATATTATTTTTTTCATAAGTATGTAAATGAGAGATTAATAGGTTGTAAGATAATTCTGGATCATTCCATAACAAATTTAATCAAAAACTAAATTATAAACATAGATATATAAAAATACAAAATAAATTACTAGTAGCATATGAAATCATTACAATGATGTTATTTTTTGTCTACTTCACAAATGGCAAACTATTTCATAGATTACTTAAGTCATTAATAACTTAACTTTTAGAACACAATATAACCAGTTTACAGTTATCTTTTTATACCTCCCGAGCAACCTCTCGAGCAACCCTAAAAACCAAAAAACCCGTAAATCATTGTTTATAAATGAGTTACGGGATAATTTTGTGGTACCTCCAGTACTAAAACCAATGTCTTTATATATTGATAATCAATATTTTAACAAAATTTAAGGTATACAATGTATACCTTTTTTATTTGTTGAGGTATCCTTTGTATACCTTCAAAGATAGTGTATACCTACTATTTTACCCCATTTATCTTCTCCGTTAAGTAACTATTTTTACTTTTTTTCCATTTTCTTTTATGTTTCCCTACACTTTGTAATACTTATATACAGAAGGTAAGGGAAATCCACACTTATCCATTACTATGAGAGTAGTTGAGGAAGGTATAATAAATCAGTTTTAACAGTGTATAACATCAATTTGATGTAATGGGTATTCTATATGAAATCAATAGGTATAATGATAAGAAGAAGGAAAAGAACTAATAAGAAAATATTAGATAAAGAGATAATCACCCTTCACTCAAAACTAAAGAAGAATGATACTGTAATCACTCATTTCACTACTGAAAAAGATTATACAAAAGGAAACTATCATACACACCTTATCATTGAACATAACGATGAATACAACCTCCTCAATCAACTAAACAACTTCATAGGTGGAAACACTTGGGAAGTAGATAAGAGTGGATTAGATGAAGTTAATATCAACAATGGTAAATGGGGTGAGATTCACACTCATCAGATATGGGATAAGGATGGATTCAAAGGGTATATGAATAAACATGAACTAGTTAAAACATTATTCTAGATGTGTATACTATTTATATAAAACTGTTTAAAGATGAAACAAAGTAAATTAAATCCTGAATCAATAAAATGGATTAGAGAAAATCCAAAAGAATTCACAGAGGAGTTAATCAGAAAATCAGAATTGGTTAAAAACTTCTCTGATAAACTTGAACCCTACTGGAAAAATAAAGATAGAATAGGTTATGATAAATTATTCAAAGAATTACTAAAAAAAGAAGAAGAGAAATAATGGAAGAAAGAATAACCAAACAACAATTAATGAAGATGTATAATGTAAATAGAACTACCATAGAAGAATGGAGAAGAAGGTTTGGGTTACCGATGATACAAATATCATCTCACAAAAAATACATCAGGAAAACTGATTTATTAGAGTGGGAGAATGAGATGAAACAAAATCACACCTTAGTGTAGTTTAAAAATGATTAAAGTATCAAAATAGTTTTAATTCAAATTCTGATATACTTTGAAGATTGAAATAGTTATAGTTAATCTATCAGTTGGTGAAATATGGTGTCTTTGTTGTTTAATTAAAAGGTTTATTTTCTTACGAAATCTTTATTTGTTTTATTTATCCATCCACTCAAAAACTTTTTCACCCATTTTATCAATCCAATCTTTTACTTTGTCATAAGGATGTTGAGATATTTCATTGGTTTTACTTCCTATCTTAAAGTTTTTAATTCCATATTCTGAAATCATATATCTTCCATAACCCTTGTATATTTCTCTTAGATTATCTCTGACATATTTCTCTTCCTTAACCTCCCATTTTATATCCTTATTATATGTCTTTAACAGATTTATAACTTCATTTCGTTGACCTACATAAAGGTTTCTAATCCATCGTTTCTTTTGGTACTTACCTTTCTTTTTCATCTTAGGTTCAAACCTTACATAATACTTTTCAGTAATAGTTAGATTTCTTTGTGGTTCATATACCTCTCTATCTTTGATTTCCTCACTTTCTTTTTGTAATTGTGTGTAAAACTTACCTCCTGTTCCTTCCATGTTTCTTTTTTTATTCTCATGGGAAGGATTTGTTCTCTTTGTTCCTTTTTTGGTTGTATTACCAGAATAATCATTAGAATCGTAATGTTTCCTCATAGTATGTTCCAAACCTTTTTCTATCATCTTCAATCTTTTTGGTTTTATCTTTCTTAGGTTCACTGAACAATTGAAATCATACTCAGAGGATAAATCCCCAATAACTGAATATCCTTCTAACATTTTACCATTCCAATCTCTTATCTGTCTTTCCTTTTCCTTTATCTCAGTTCTGAGTTTATCTAATTTGTTTTTCATTTTAAGAAGATTCTCTGTACCCTCAGAAATAAGTCTATGATGATTTCTGTATTGTTGGTAATATTTCTTTAACTCTTTATCATTTTGGATTTTTTCAAACACTTCAGGAGGTTGAAAACCTATGAAATACTTATCTCCTTTACTCTTATAGTTTTTACTCTTCATTAGACGAATATAATAAATTTTGTGGTGATAGATAAAAATAGATTAGATAACACACCACTAATTTACATAGGATTGTAATGTAATAAGGGTTCAGAGGTATCAATAGAATTAAAAAGTAAAATTATGAAACTAAAGATAAGTTGTGGTGATAGATAAAAATAGATTAGATAACACACCACTAATTTACATAGGATTGTAATGTAATAAGGGTTCAGAGGTATCAATAGAATTAAAAAGTAAAAT
>Ga0115569_10003149_pt1 | contig 12305 bp, 8 predicted proteins | sample COGITO_mtgs_1205_2_FD_87295 | JGI IMG/M metagenome (GOLD analysis project Ga0115569, IMG submission 87295) | Pelagic marine microbial communities from North Sea - COGITO_mtgs_120503 | ecosystem: Environmental > Aquatic > Marine > Epipelagic | place: Germany:Helgoland, sampling site Kabeltonne...
CGTCATTTACCGTGGTTTAAATGGCTTGGTATAGTTGCCTCCATTCCCGGCATTTATCATGCATTAGGCATGTCGTACAAGGTGTTTGCTCACTACCGTTTTGCTCGATTACCTCATTGTCAATTAGTGTTGCGCGATAATAAGATAGGCAAAAAAAAATGATTCTCCACGCCGTTTGAGATCGAAAGACCAGCCCCTGCGTAGGCGATTTCCATTATTATTTTTTTCCTGTTTTTTTGATAGGCTTTGCTCCTCTTTTTTACATGTCATTTTGGTACCTTATAGTTCATCACGTAGTCCAAGAATCATATAAAATTCAACACATTGGAGCACTCTGCTCGGATTAGTTGAGACCATTTTATTTTATGCTAAATAGCAACGTTTTTAAATTATTACCAAACGTTTTTATTGCCCTCCTCGCAATGCTTTTCACCGGCGCGATGGTAAAGGCTGAAACAGCAAATCCTGATGTAATCACCGATCAAGTAATTACTTCTGCCCCGGTTATTGTGATGGATGATGATCGAAACCTTTTATCGAATGTGCTGGACGCCGTAAAAGGCCTGTCGGGTTCTACGAAAAATGCGGATGATGCCAGCCTCACCGTTATTTCATCGGATAAACTTACACTTAAAGAAGCAGTCCAAATGGCGGTCTTGAATAATCCAGAAATTAAAGTGGCATTCTTCGATTACCTTGCTAGTGTGCGAGATAAATACATTGCTTTTGCTGGCTACCTTCCAACCTTAGATCTATCGATTGCCCGAACTAATGAGGTGAGAGATGACCCGTTAGCGGGTCCTAGCACGGGAGCAGTAGGACCTAGTGCAGCTAACCCTATTGCGGCAAACTATGCCACAACTGTGAATAGTTTAACGCTCAATCAAATGGTATTTGATGGATTTGCGACGAAATTTTTGGTCGAACAATACGACGCTACCACTCGCTCCCAATTGTTTAACCTAGAAGCAATAACTCAAAATGTAGCGCTTGAAGCGATCAAGTCATTCATTGAGTTGAGCAGGACCAGGGAGCTTACCGATCTCGCTGAGCAGAACTTTATCAATCATTCAGTAATCTATGAACAAAGTGTATTAAAAGCGGATGCCGGAACCGGTAAGCGGAGCGATGTGGAGCAAGTAAAGGCAAGATTATCCTTAGCCGACTACAATATGACGTTGGAAGGTTCGTTAATCCATGATGCGGAAGCGAAATTCCAACATTATGTTGGAGTGCTTCCTCAGGAAAAATTAGATACTCAGATCACTGTCGATAAAGATATCCCAGACAACGTGACTGACGCATTAAGAAAAGCCCAGATCAACAACCCCACCCTGCAAGCAACGATGATTGATATTGAGTCACAAAAAGCGGCGCTGCGCACAACTCCATCCACTTTTATACCCCGCATTGATCTTGCATTTACGAAAAACCGAGATAAAAATCTGAACGGTGTTTTTGATGGCGGAGTGGGCGCCGACAGTGGTGCTCGACGAGATGGAAGATACAATAAAGAAACGGCGGGGGTTATCTTCTCATGGAATCTCTTTAATGGTGGAAGGAGTTATAACACTTTGATGAAAAATGTAGAGCTCTTATCCGGAGCAGAGGAGGCAAGGGATAATGCCTGTTTTGGACTTAGAGAGGAATTTGTAGTGTTTTATAACAACATTAAAAAACTCAAAGAACAGGCTAATTATTTGGATGTCCGTCAAATAGCTATTGAAAAAGCTCGCGATGCTTACCGTAAGCAATACGAGATCGGCCAACGTTCTCTGATAGATTTATTGAATTCTGAAAATGAGCTATACGAATCAAAACGACTTTACACGCAAGTGATCCATGACATTGCAATCAACAATGCAGAGGCGCAACAACGCCTAGGTAACATCCTTGCGGCTGTCGGTGTACAACGTTATCAAGCAGCGAAATATCCGCTACCTGAAAAACAGAATGACTTAAATTATGATGTGTGTGGAACTATCGCTCCCCCGTCTTATGAGCCGAATCGTAAGCTACTTAATGAAAGGATTAAAGAGGTGCTGGGAACAACCAAGCTCTCTACAGAAGTATCAGAAGAAAGTCTAGATAGCGATTTTCTAGAGCTAACGAATTAATTTCTATTAGAGATTTCACGGCTCTACTATTAGGCTATATTTTTTTAGTACGAATAACCATTAAGGCCGATATTATTGAAGTGTAAACCTACCAGTCTGCTTTTAGCGTTAACCCTCCTATTTTCCGTAGCCATTGCCTATGAGATTAGTAAGATGGAGCTTGCAATGTCCTCTAAGTATGGTGAGGTGGGCATGAAAAATTTGTCAGATTGGAAAGTGCTTATGGAGAATATAAAAGCTGCTGACGAAGGGGATAAGGTGAAGCGGGTCAATGATTTTGTCAACCGCAAGGTGACTTGGGGTGACGACAAAATCATTTGGAAAGAAAAAGACTATTGGGCAACACCCGTAGAAACCATTGGAAGGTCTGCAGGAGATTGCGAAGACTTTTCGATTGCCAAATACTATTCGCTCCTCGCATCGAATGTGCCGATGAAAAAATTACGCTTAGTTTACGTAAAAGCTCAAATGAGTGACCGACAACAGGCACATATGGTGCTTGCTTATTACCCTGAACCCAATGCTGAGCCACTCATATTGGACAATATCATCACATCCATGCGACCAGCAGGCCGACGCCCTGACTTAACCCCGGTGTTTAGCTTTAATGGGGAAGGAGTGTTTAAAGGCACAGCGAATGAGTCTCAAGGTGGCACGGAACGTCTGTCAAAATGGCAAGACCTAATGAAGCGTGCACAAATAGAAGGATCTAATTAGATGTTAAATGCTAACCAAATCATGCAGGAGAAATGTTTATGTCACTTTATCGCCAACTATTGATCGCTATCTTTTTAAGTTCCTTGATGGCTTTAATTGGAAGTATTACTTCCTCAACCTTGAGCACAAGGGATTATATTTTAGAGCAATTGCGGGTGAAGAATCAGGACAATGCATCTTCATTAGCGTTAAGTTTAAGTATGGCTGCCCAGGATGCCCTGAAAGTTGAGTTAGCAATGGCTGCTCAGTTTGATAGTGGTAATTACAAATTGGTTCGCTTCACAGACCCCAATGACAAGATCATTTTAGAAAAAAAAGCACCGGATCAGTCCACGGGCAGTCCGTTATGGTTTTCTGCATTGTTGCCCATGGAAATCCCCCAAGGGAATGCAAAGGTAGCGAGCGGCTGGACTCAAATTGGTACCGTGACTCTAGAAAGCCAGAGTTCCTATGCCTATGAGTCGTTATGGAAAAGTACGATGAGAATGACGTTAACCATGACGTTAACGGCCCTATTAGGCATGATGCTCGGTTACTTTATTATCTTGCGCCTAAAAAAACCTCTCAATCAAGTAGTGAATCAAGCACAAGCGATCACTCTCAAACGTTTCATCACCATACCGGAACCCAAGGTTCCTGAATTAAGGCGTTTGGCTAATGCCATGAACTTGACTGTTAAGCGCTTGCGTGAGATGTTTGCCGAGGAAGGCAAGCGGCTAGAAATTTTTAGGAAAGAAGCCAACTTTGATGGGGTGTCTAACCTACCCATTCGCCAGTCCTTCATCACCCAATTACAAGAGTCGTTGCATACTGAAGAAACCATATTCGGTTACTGCATGATACTGCGAATTAATAATCTTGACGGGGTTAACAAGAAAGCCGGAAGAAAATTGTTAGATGCGGCCATCGAGGCTATTGGTAAAAGCATTTTAATGCATTCCGATAAAATGCAAGATAGCTTATCTGGACGACTCAATGGTTCAGACTTTGCTTTGTTGATTACTAATGACAAACCGCTAGATACCGCAAAATCGATCATGAAGGTCGTGGTAGATCATTTAGGTGGCTACTCAAAAAAAGGTGATTGTGCCATCATGGGCCTTGGACGCTATAAAAAAAATGTGGTGTTGGGTGAGTTATTAGGAGGCATTGATAAGGCATTAGCTGAGGCAAAAGCTAAAACCAATAATGCTATTGTTGTAGTGAAAGAAGAGGCAGAACAAAACATTCCTAAAACTAGCCAAGGATGGAGTGCGCACATAACAAAAGCCATAAAAGAAAGGGGATTTAAGCAGCTTTCCTACCCCGTTGGTGACTTTAAAAAGAAAATTATTCACCGCGAAGGGCCATTAAGAATGCGATCACTTGTGGAAAATGCGTGGATTATGGCTGGTAAGTTTTTCCCTATTGCTGACCGATTAAAATTGACCCCAAAGATTGATTTGGTCGCTGTCCGTCTGGGTCTGGATCATATTCGTACCAATCCAGTGATTACTCGCCCAGACGGTACGAAGAAGACTTATAGCACCATGCCCGGTTTTGCGGTTAATATCTCCTCGGTGTCCTTAGGATCAAGGAGCTTTGTTGGTGAGCTAAAAAAGTTATTATCCCAACATCCGAATGAAGCTAATCGAATGTGGTTAGAGGTCCCGGAAGCGGGCGCATTTAAAAATATCAAACAATTTAGGCTGTTAATTCAAACCTTAAAACCCTTAGGTGTGAAAGTGGGCATTAAACATTTTGGCCGCCAGTTTGATCAAATTCATCACTTGCATGACATGGGGGCTGACTACCTGAAGGTCGATGCGATTTTTATCAGAGGCATCGAAAAAAATCAAGGCAACCAGTCGTTCTTGAAGGGTTTAGTTCAGATGGCACACGGCATTGATATGCTGGCCATTGCTGAAGGGGTTCTCACTCCTGAAGAAGTCAATGTACTAAAAGGCTTACAGTTTGACGCCATGACAGGACCGGCGGTGAAGGAGTAACTTATGCAAACTTCTTCGGTAGATCCATTATTAGATTGCTTGGTTGAGCTAACACGCTTATATTCTCGGTCCATGTCGCATTCAGCATTGTCTGCAGGCCTACCGATTGATCCAGCCATTGGACTGACGCCCAGCCTTTTTCATCGAGCAGCGGCAAGGGCAGGCTTTGCTAGCAGAGTCGTTAAGTTACCTATGGCAGACATTAATATCGATCTGCTTCCAGCCATTTTAATCTTGCAAGAGAGCAAGGCCTGTGTACTTATCTCCGTTGATCGCAAGAAAAACACAGCCAAATTGATGCTTCCTGAATCCGGTCAAGGTGAAGTCATTTATCCCTTAGAAAAATTGGAGAAGCTATACACTGGACGCATCATTTTTTCACGGCCTCGCTTTCGAATTGATCATAAAACGGCTCAGGCCTCAGACATTGCCCGCAAAGGCCGGCACTGGTTTTGGTCAGCTTTTTTTGAGCAGAAACTCCTGTATAAAGATGTACTAATTGGTGCGGTGTTGATCAATGCCTTTGCTATTGCTACACCCTTTTTCACCATGAATGTTTACGACCGTGTCATCCCGGGTAGAGCCATGGAGACTTTATGGATGTTGGCTATTGGGGTAATTATCGTGGTGGTCTTTGATTTTGTGATTAAAAAAATACGTTCGTATTTTATTGACTTGGCAGGCTCAAGGATTGATGTCAAGCTGTCAGGAATTATTATGGAAAGAGTATTAGGAATGAAAATGGCTGATCGACCGTCTTCCGTAGGATCGTTTGCCCATACCCTTCGATCCTTTGAGTCCATTAGAGATTTTGCCTCGTCAGCAACCGTAGCCAGCCTTATTGATTTGCCATTCGCTCTCATATTCCTCTTTATTTTGTCGTGGATTGCTTGGCCGTTAGTGATTGTTCCCGCGATCATTTTTCTATTGATTGTCTTAAAAAGCCTGTCGGTACGTAAGCAAATAGAAGGGTCCACAGAAGAAATTACCCGCGCGACTGCGCTGCGTAATTCGATCTTAATTGAAACCTTGTCTTCAATTGAAACCCTTAAGTCCTTCAGCGGTGAAGGGTATATTCAAAAAAAATGGGAAACCATTGCCAGTCAATTAGCAAAATTAAACTCGAGTACCCGGCTTAAAACGTCCACCATGAATAGCATGGTAGCGACCGGAGCGCAGGTGTGTACCGTCCTCAATGTCGTACTTGGGGTATACCTAATTAATGAAAAAATGTTAACGATGGGTGGCTTGATCGCCTCATCGATGTTGATTAGTCGATTCATCGCCCCTCTAGGCCAGTTGGTTGCCCTGATGATGCAATACGAAAATGCGAAACTCTCGTTGAAAATGATTGAAGAGCAAATGGAGAAGCCTCAAGAACGGTCAAGTGACATTAATTATGTGCAAAGGCAGCACTTTAATGGCGATATTGAGTTCCGTAAGGTCTCCTTCTCTTACCCTGAGGCAGAGACCCCGGCGATTAATGAAATATCCTTCAAGGTGAAAGAGGGAGAACATGTCGCTATCATTGGTAAAACCGGCTCAGGTAAAACCACCTTAACCCGACTGATTATGGCCATGTACGAACCGAGTGCCGGTTCGGTTCACTTGGATGGTATTGATTTGAGGCAGATTGATCCTGCAGAGCTTCGAACCCACATCGGGGCAGTGGAACAACATACCTACCTGTATTTTGGTAGCCTGCGAGAAAATATTACCATGGCCGCACCGTACGCCGAAGACCAGCAAATTATTGAGGCGGCAGACACCGCTATGTTATCCGAATTTGTGAATCAGCATCCACGCGGATTTGATCTGCTGGTGGGTGAACGTGGAGAACTGTTATCCGGAGGCCAAAGACAGTGTGTAGGGATTGCCCGAGCCGTGTTGTTATCCCCTCCGATTATAATGCTAGATGAGCCCACCAGTGCAATGGATCTGTCGACCGAGAAACAGTTTATCGAAAAGATGGGTAAATTTGCGAAGGGAAAAACGATGATTGTGGTCACGCACCGTATGAGTCTGTTGTCCATGGCCACTCGCGTTATCGTCATTGATAAGGGTAAGATAGTTGCCGACGGGCCGAAAGATAAAGTGCTCCAGGCCTTGGCAGGACAAGGAAGGGGAAAAGAACAGGCCCCAGCTAAGCAGAGGACAAACCCAAGCACGGCAGCACCATCAAGCAATGCACCAGCCGCTAAAGACAAACCCAGAGTGAACAGGAAAAAAGGCGCATGAGCAAAAAAAATTCCCCGCCAATAAAGCCTAAGGCACCGATAACATCCGACAATTTTTTACAGAGCTTTGGTAAAGCCGGGTTGAGTCAATACGAAAATATTAAGGCTAAGATCGATACCTTTAATGCGTTTGGCGAAGAAGATCAAGATAAGCAAGCGACGCCTAATACGGAGATACTTCGCGATTACGTGACCGATGCCGATTACTTTATCCTGCATCAAACCCCGATGCGAGGCAAACTCATCTTATGGGCAGCCACGCTCTTTGTCGGTATCTTTTTTCTTTGGGCGTACCTGACGAATGTTAACGAACTAGTTAAAGGTGAGGCCAAGGTGGTTCCATCTAGTCAACTGCAAATTCTGCAGAGTATTGATGGGGGGATCGTGAAGCGCATCAGGGTGAGCGAAGGGGACAGTGTGGTTACCGGACAAGCACTCATAGAAATTGATAACGTTCGATATATGTCGGCTGTGAAAAAAGAGGATGTACAGCGAATTTCCATGGAGGCTCGCATTGAGCGATTAGAAGCATTTATCAATAATCGACCATTTGTAATTTCGAAAGCACTGGATGCGCTATCGCAAAAAATATACCAACAAGAATCGCGTTTTCATAAAAATCAACTCAATGAGTTAGCCTCTAAAAAAGCCCAAGCACAAGGGAAAAAAGATCAGTCCATGGCCTTACTGGCTTCCAATCAACGCGAATTAGATCTGAATAAACCGCTTCTAAAGTCGGGTGCCGTATCGGAGGTAGAAGTATTGCGACTGGAACGGGAGGTGAACCGTTTAGAGAGCGAAGTGTTGCAAGCACAAGACGCAATTAATACCGTCGTATTAGAAGCGATGGGGAATGCTAGAGACGAGCTGACTGAGACCAGCGGTAAACTCAATGCCTTGAGGGAAGGGAAGGTTGCCTTGCAAGACAAGGTGAACCAGACCATCATCCGCGCACCGATGAATGGTTATGTCAAACGGCTGTTAGTTAATACTGTGGGCGGGGTAGTATCACCCGGTAATGATGTCGTAGAGGTTATTCCGTCGGATGACGCCTTGTATCTCGAGACTAAAGTTGCGCCGCGAGATATCGCTTTCTTGCGATTAGGGCAGCCGTGTCTGGTGAAATTTACGGCGTACGATTTTGCGGTATACGGTGGGTTGGACGGCGAATTAATTTCGATTGGAGCGGACTCCATTACGGATGAAAAAAATAATACCTTTTTTGTGGTGAAGGTTAAAACAAACAAAGTCAGTTTACGCGAAAATTTACCGATCATCCCGGGCATGCAGGCTGAGGTAGATATTAATACGGGACATAAATCCATACTCACTTACCTCATGAAACCGATACTAAGAGCAAAGAGCTCAGCTTTTACTGAGCGATAAGTAGTACTTAAGGGCAGTATGTTTTTTAATTTTTGAAAGTAAGATACACCATATGCTAAACATTTTGCTTATCAATAGAACCGGTCAACCATGGAAGCCCTGCCAATTAGCTTTTACCGACTCCACTCACCTTTCTATTGATCGCTATAGCCCAAAAGACACCGCGGATGTGGTGTTCTTTAAAACGGATTTTGACAAAGATTTTGAGCCTCAGCTTGATCAATTTTTAAGCAAGCATCCAGGTGGATATTTTGTGGTACTAAGTAATATCCCTTCTGCCAAAGAGGCGGTACTGGCATTTTCTAAGGGGGCTCGGGCCTATCTTAATGCCTATGCAGGCCCTAAGACTTACCAGCAAGTGGTTGAAGTAGTGATGGGTGACTCGATTTGGGTGGGATCAGATATGATGCGACAAATGATGATGGGCTTGAAGCCGAAGAAAAGTTCGAGTACGGCAACCCCTGTTTGGCAAGAGGGCTTAACCGTGCGAGAAATTGCGGTCGCTAGGCTGCTGGCACAGGGACTTAATAACAAGCTCATAGCTCGCGAACTGGACATTACCGAACGTACGGTGAAAGCGCATATTGGCTCAATATTTAAGAAGAAAGCCGTGAAAGACCGATTACACCTAGCACTATTATTAACCCAATAATGTAGTACCAAAGGGTAGTATGTTTTTTTATTATTGCTGGATAAAATGGAAACCATATGAATAAATTTATGCACCTATTTTTTATTGCTTGCATGGCATTACTTCCCCACGGGTTATTTGCGGAAGTGGGCACCATAGCCAATTTATTGGGAAAGATTCACCTCAAAGATGCGTCGGGTGTGCTCACCCCATTAAAAAAAGGCGATAAGGTGGACGTGGGGAGTATCGTCGTATCCGAAGCAGGTGCTTACGGCCAAATTAAATTTATCGATAAGGGTGAGATGATCATTCGACCTAATACGGAAATTAAGATTAATGCCTACAGCTTTGATAAGCTGGATGCAAAAAAAGATAACGTAGAGATTGAATTGGTAAAAGGAGGTTTACGACGACTGACCGGACTGGTAGGCAAGCGAGGGAACCTGGAAGCCGATAAAACAAAAACACCGACCGCTACGGTAGGTATTCGGGGTACCGTGTTCGAAGCACTGACGTGTAATAACGATTGCAGTGACATTGGGCTCGCTAATGGCGAATACTTTTCCACAAAAACAGGGCAAATCGCGGTGGATAATGGAGCTGGCGAGGTGGTGATTGGTGCAGGTCAGTTTGCTAAGGTCGAGACTACGATCACCGCTCCTGGAAAGTTTGAAAGCAAAGGGAAACCTAAGGCGCTAGATAAAGATCCGGGGATGCCCCCCTTCAACCCTCCTAAGAATTTAGCCCCCGAGGCGAGCGGCTGCGCAGCATAAACCGGGGGACTAGCCTTTGTTGTACCAAAGTGCATAGGTACTTCAGTACAATAGAAAATACCTTCCTAACCGCCTAAAGTCTTAACTATGAGTAATTTTTAGTTAATTTCTTTATAAGGCACGAAGACTATGGCATCAACCACATTACCTGCAGGTATACCGGCTCAAATCACTCAATTAAACGGAATTGCCATGGTGCAGCATGCTGATGGCTCCCAGACTCCAGCATCCTTAGGGTTTAATCTACAGTTTGGCGATACCGTTATCACCCAGCCTGGAGCTCGTGCAGTAATGATGTTAGCCGAAGGGGAGGCGTCCTGCGGCGGAGCCGAAGGTGATGCCTTAACGGTAGACGAACAAACGGCCCTTGATTTTTTCTCCGATGCGCAAGATTTCGATGAGGCAGAGCAAGAGATGGAAGAGCTTCTTACGGCATTATTGGAAGGGGATTTACTGGCTGGTGAGGAAGCTACCGCAGCGGGACCGGCTGACGGCGTCGACATGGGGGAGCTCAATAGTCAGACCAGCAACGGATTTAACTCTCCTGACAATAGTATAGGATCTCGGGCATACGATTCAGGTGATGCACCAGGCCAATACGAGCCTAATAATTCTCAATTCAGCTTTTTGAACGCTTACCCGAACGGACCGAGGTTTGTCCTGACCACCGAATATTTTGATGGGCAAACGAGTATCGTCGTCAGCGAAGATAATTGGTATAAGATTAATTTGCAGGTCCTTGATAGAAGCAGTCCGCAGCTTTATTCAAATCCTTATCAGGAAGACCTCACCATTGTGTTGAGTAATGGTAGTATTGGCAACATAATTATGCCGCTCGAAGGGCAAGGTGACCCATTAGGTCCATTAGGTATACCGTATGATATCTACTACAACGCCAATGAAAACTCCGACTTTCGTGATTCGCAGAATAATCCCGTAGCCAATATTTTCTATAATGGGGAGTCCTTTACTTATGCTGACTTCTTAGCTGGGAAGGAAGGCGCACCCGCACCCACCTCATTTGCTAATGGTGTAGAAGGCGTGGTTTACCTCTTATCACGTCCTGATGACAACGTACCGGAAGAAACCGAATTTTTGAATTTTACGATCGTTGACATTTTGCAAGGCGGAGTCTCAATTTTAGATCAAGTTGAGGTGGAGGGTGACACCAATGTGACCATTGTCGATGATGTCAACATTGTACTGCAGGCCGACTACACCGATGAAAACGGAAACGTGGTTCCAGAAGCTGAAGCAACCCACTTTACTGTCAATGCCTATTATGAGGACGGCACTGAGGTGCGAATCCCACTATCGCAATATCAGGGCGGGGTAGAAAGGGTAGAGGTAGCGAACTACGCAGAAAGAATTCCTGAGGGTGATACCGGCTTTGAAATTGGCGTACCATACGAGCTGATTTTTGATGATGAGACAGGCCTTCCAGCACCTTTACCAGAAGAAGATGTTATTAAAATAGTTACTGAGGCTGAAGACTCAGTCGTTGTGACTGGTAGTGCTACCGGTAGCGGTTCTGAAATCGCAGGATCGATAACGTATACCTTTACCGTGGATGTCGCACCACCGGACGGCACAACCGTACCCTTTACGGCTACCTTAGCTAACGGTGAGACGTTAAGCTTTGCTTTAACTGGTCCAGCAACATCCGCTGACGTTACTGCTTATTGGGGTGGTGTGGCAGGAGAATCTCCACAACTCTCAATTAATGGCGATGGTGCTGAGGCTTCCTTGGCTATCACGAGTATTGATGCCGAAGCCGGCTTCAATTTCAGTGATTTCTGGGAAAATGTTTCTGATAGCATCAATCCCATAACTTTGACACTGTCTGAAGATAACAACACCCCCCCCGTGATCGATGAAGCTACGCCGACCACCTACGCAACAAATAGTACTCCATCCACCGATGATGATGATGAAACGACGGAAGACACAAATACCCAGGTGGGCGGAACGATTATTGGGTCAGACCCTGATGGTGATGAGCTCACCTACAGTGTGACGCCAGGTGATTCGTTAGCCGGAACCTACGGTAACTTCGTGCTTAACCCAAATGGCACATGGACATACAATCTAGCCACGGAACCAGTCGATGATGCGGACTCAACCCAATGGGATGCATTGCAAGCTTTGGATGATGGTGATGTTGAAACCGAGACATTGTCGGTTCGAGCAACCGATGGCAAGGGTGGAACTGACGATGCCTCCATCACTGTTCAGATAAACGGTGCCAACGATGCACCAGTCATAGCAGACAGTTCAGTAGTAACACAATCTGATGTCAGCGAAGATGAAACCTCCGTGTCCGGTCAAATCAAGGCCACCGATGTGGACGTAGAGAGCTTAACGTACAGTATCGATAGTGACGGCAAAGATGAAACTTACGGTACCTTTAGCATTGATAGTGTGACCGGTGCTTGGACCTATACCCTGAATGCTGA
>Ga0115569_10003158_pt1 | contig 12289 bp, 8 predicted proteins | sample COGITO_mtgs_1205_2_FD_87295 | JGI IMG/M metagenome (GOLD analysis project Ga0115569, IMG submission 87295) | Pelagic marine microbial communities from North Sea - COGITO_mtgs_120503 | ecosystem: Environmental > Aquatic > Marine > Epipelagic | place: Germany:Helgoland, sampling site Kabeltonne...
GAATTAAAGATACCCTTGACTTTATAAAAGAATGTAATTGTGAAAAAATCTTTTCACATTTAGTTCCATCAGAATTACCTAAAACCATTTCCGAAGAAACATATAAATTCTTTTGTACTAAATTTCATTATATACCAATACCAATCAGTGAAAAAATAGATTTAGTTAAAGGTCAAGATAAAAAAATCTTGATTATTTATAATGAAAAATCTAAAAATTATCGAAAGTTCAAAAATATTTACCAATCAATTAATAATATTAATTTAATCAAATTATTAAATGAAAATGAATTAAATTTTGAAAGTATTATATCTAATAAATATGATCTAAATAAATGCACAAAAATAGTTTTGTTAGATGTAAATCCTCATAATAAAATATTTGTTGTTAATTTTTGCTTAACAAATAAATTGCCAATTTTTGTTAATGATTCAAAAGATTTTTATGATAGAGAAATAATTGACATTGATAGCCTTGGGATAATTAAAATTGAAAAGAAAGAAGATTCTTCTATTCGATCATTATTTAATAGGATATTAGATAATAGATATAGTTCCTACAAAATCTTAGATAAAGATAAATATTTCAGAAAATCTTATCATCAATCAAGTATCCCAGAATGCATTCATAATGACAATTTTGAGCATAACAAAACGACAAGAAATATATATATTCAATTATTGGAATTAAAGGAAAATTCAACGGATAAGTATTTTTTTAATCCGTTATCATTTCAATCAAAAAAAAATGGTTCGCAAACCTTAGAATTTGTTGTGCATTTGCTTAATGAGGATGAAAATTGTAAATTATCAAATGAAGTATTTTCAAGATTTTACAACATACTTCTGAATAGAATGCTTAAAGAAAAGAATAGCTGGTTTATCTACAACACTATCCTTCGGTTTATACACTTAAGAACGAACATATATCTAGACACACTTACAAAATTATATATACAAGATAAAAATTGTAATGAATTAGATAAAATAATAAGTTTATCAGTTTTTTCGCTTTCAAGCATTAACACTCAAGAATCCGTTATAGATGATTTCTTGAAATTTCTTAAAAATTTTAAAAAATTTGATCATCTCATACTCTATATTTACGCATTTACTTCAATAAGGAAGGACAATTTTAGTAAAGAATTTGATTGTGAAACTATTTCCAAAACTATTTTTAACTCTGTTGTATATAATTTATTTTTAAATGAAAATCAGAAAAAATTTTTAACTTTAAACACAATTTCAGTATTAAAAAATAAAAATAACCATTTTTATGACATTTTTTCTTTCTTAATAAATTGTGCCTTAAATAGGACCGAGTTTGATATTCAAAATCTAAGAAGTAACAATACTTCCTTTAGTATATTTGAAAAAAATCCTTATCATTACTACAGACTATTCATGACTTCATGGTTATATGAAAACCATGATTTTTCAAAAATAATGAAAATGAATTTTAATAAAAATTTATGTTTAAAGAACGACACTTGTTCATTTATTTATAAAAGTATAAATCTAATTTTTAATCAAAAGAACCAAGTACAATCAATAAATCATGATTTATTTTACAAAACAAATTATAATATTATTCATATACTGTTCTACATGAAACTTAATTCTTACAATAATAAACTATGCATCGATGTTGATAAATTGTTTGATTTTTATAAATACAAATATAAGTCAAAATTATTCAATATTTTTGATGATTTTTATTCTTAGATTGATATTTTTTTAATTATTTCTTGATGATAGAGTTAGATTTTCATAACAATAAATATGAACACGAACTACAGAAATTACCTACTGATATTTTCACTTACAGGGTAAATGTTTTTCCGCACTTTGAAAACCTAATTGGAACAAAAATAACAGGTAATGTTTTAGATTTGGGATGTGGTAATGGTTACGCAGGCATATGGATGGCGCAAAATCGAAAAGTCAGTAATGTGACTTGCTTAGATGCCAGTAAAATAGCAATCAAAAAACTTGTTCCAAGAAACGCAAAATATTTTAAAGTCGAAGAAACTATTACTCCGGTACTTGGTGATTTTTCAAATATCGGAGATACACCAATATATGATTTCATTGTTGCTTTCGGTTCTCTTCATCATTCGCCTTGCTTATATACAACTCTAAATTCTATTTCTAAGTCCTTAAAACCAGATGGTTATTTGATTGCACATGAACCTTGTATGCCAAATACCACCAAACATAATACTTACATTAAAAAATATAACGACATTGAAAAGAGATTCGGTCTCGTTTTTCGACATGGTGATCGTTATGACAGGTTTCATCGAGAAGCAGAATATATCTGTGCAGGAATTATGAATGGCTTTGATTTGATTGCTTCTGAAATATTTCCGCCTAATCAATCGGTTGATATTAATCCAACAAGCAAAATTTTTTATTTTCAAAAAAAAGTCCTACATTATATTCCTCATATTTGGAAACCGCTTAAAAACTATTTTTCGTAACCAAACAAAGTCTCGAACTTAATATTACACAAACTAATAATGTATCATACCTTGATTTTCTCTTTAGTGTATTAAACCACATAACAATTCTATATATATAAACCAAATTTTTAATTTATTATCTGCCAATGGTGTGGTCCATGTAGAAAATCAATGCCTCGATGAATCGTTGGCAAAATTAAACAAAGAATTCGATTTAATAACCAATGGAAATCTCACAAGTGGTTGTAATCCACTCGAACTATCTATTGGAACAGGCGTTTCCCTTCTATTTACAAGTGAAAATGAAGGTTTTGTTCCAGAAACATTTCGCTTTTTCAAGCAGGATTGGATGCAAGAAATTAGTGATAAGTTTTGGGGTAACAGGATTGCTTTAAACCCAAGTTTGTATGTTATGCACGAGTTGCCAGGAACCAATCATATTGCACAAGACCTCCATTTCGATGTTAATAAGACTCTCAAGTTTTTCCTTTATCTAAACGATGTTACTGTAACTAATGGTGCTTTTTCCTGTGTTCCTAAATCGCACAAAGAAAGTGAAAAGATTCGCCAAATTTATGGCGATGAAATTTCTTACAAAAATAGACATTTAACCAGACAACTTGACCACAATGAGGAACAAATCATCCCAATAGAAGGTAAAGCTGGGGACTTAATTATTTTCAATACTGATGTTTGGCATCGTGCAGGAAAAGTTAGAGAAGGGGAAAGAAAAGTAATGAGAGGTCACACTAGGCCTAGACTGTAAGGTAATATGTATTTTGAAAGAAATTTAGAAAACTTTTCAGTAGTTCTTTCTACAACAGTTCAAGTAACTCTTAAGAAAATTACCGATCTGAAATCGAGGATAGTGATGGTGGTTGATGAAAATCATCACTTATTCGGAGTTGTCTCAAACGGGGACATACTTCGTTGGCTGACCAAGTTCAAGAACCCGAATTTATCCTCCCCCATATCAGATCTGATGAACAAGAATTTTACTTTCGTGACTGGAGATTCACCTTTGGAAGAAATCAAATACAAATTACAAAATGTTAATTATTTACCCCAAATTAACGAATGTAATCAACTTGAAGCAATAATCTCAAATGTAAACCCTAAGCATATCAAAATTGGTCAAACCTTGATTGGACCAAGTTCCCCATGCTACATAATCGCTGAAATAGGGATCAATCATAACGGTTCTCTTAGAAAAGCAAAAGAACTAATAAAGCATGCCACAAATTGTGGAGTTGATGCAGTAAAGGTACAAGTTCGTGACCTCTCCGCTACATACAATTCATCTATTCTAAAAGATAGTTTAAAAGCTGAGCATGGAACTCAATATATCCTAGAGGAATTAAAAAAAACCGAATTAAGCTTTCACGATTATACAATCCTAAGAGATTTCACTCTAAATCTTGGCCTAGAATTTCTCGCAACACCTTTTGATCTACCATCTTTTCTTTTCTTAAAAAATTTAAATTTAAATGCCTACAAGATAGGAAGCCCCGATTTCACTAATATTCCTCTAATTCGCAAAGTAGCTGCTACAGGCAAACCCCTAATTCTATCCACAGGGATGTCTAGCGAATTAGAGATTCAACGTGTAATATCAGAACTTGAGAGATTAAATGTTCATTATGCTTTGCTTCATTGCAATAGTACATATCCAGCTTCGCCTGAAGATTTGAATTTAAACTTTATTAAGAAACTCTCGGAGACTTCGGGGAGGGTAGTTGGGTATTCAGGTCATGAAAGAGGTTATCTGGCAAGCCTCGCATCTGTAACACTCGGAGCAAAAATCATCGAAAGGCATCTAACATTGGATCGTACCGATGAAGGTCCAGATCATAGTTCTTCACTAGAACCGATTGATTTCAAGAAAATGGTTCAAGATATTAGGCAAGTTGAATCATGTTTAGGTTTGGATAAAAGAATATTAAATCAAGGTGAAAAAGTTAATCGGATTGCTTTAGGTAAGTCTTTAGTTCTCTCCCGAAATCTAAGACAAGGAAGTACGCTTAAATCAGAAGATATCGTGGCAAAGACTCCTGCTCGAGGAATATCTCCATTAGAAATTGATAAAATTATTGGAAAAAGAATCACAAAAGACTTAAATAAAGACCACTACATCCAGTTTGATGATTTGACAGGAAATCTTGTAAAGAAAGATGATATTAAGATCAACAAACACTGGGGAATAGTAGGCAGACTCAATGACTTTACCGATTATCTTGAATGGAAACCAAAACTTATCGAAATTCATCTCACTTGGAGAGATTTAGTAAGCTTTAATTCAGAGGAAAATACAGTTAAAAGCAAATCCTTTGATCAAGATTTTGTGGTTCACGCACCTGAATATTTCAAAGACAAACTCATTGATTTTACTACATCTGACAGCAGTGTCCTAGATTACTCCTTCGAGATGTTACAGAGAACGATTAACCTAGCTAAAGAACTTGCTCCTCAGTTTTCTGGGATGAAGAATGATAGAGGCCCCAAAGTTATTCTCCACCCTGGCGGTCACTCTGAAGCACGTTTAGAAACAAACAAAACTGAGCAGTACAGCACTCTTGCTAAAAACCTCCAAGAAATTGACACTGATGGCGTAGAATTATTGATTGAAAATATGCCTCCAAACCCTTGGTATTTTGGAGGGCAGTGGTTTAATTCTGTGTTTCTAGACCCAAAAGAAATAGATCAGTTTTGTCATGATACTGGTTTCGGTATGTGTTACGATACATCTCATGCTTTGCTCCATTGTAATTATGCCAAGCAGACTTTAAATAATTTCACTAACCAAATTTCAAAACATGTAAGACACCTACATATTTCTGACGGTGCAGGAACAACTCAAGAAGGACTTCAGTTAGGTAGTGGTAACATTGACTTCGATCACTTATTTGAGATACTGAAAAATATAGATACTGGTTTCATACCTGAAATCTGGCAGGGCCATCTCAATCATGGAAAAGGCTTTCGCAAAGCATTAAAAACAATTGAAGACCTACTTGACAAAAAATTATCAACACCTGGATGCTCCTCAAATCACAAATAATTTGCTCAATTAAAGTGTTCATTGCTTATGCAACTCAATGAGTAAGAATCTGTTCAAAATTAAATTTACTTAACTTCTGCAATTAGGACAAAGTAACAAAGCCAAAAAAATTATAACAAAAGGCATTAACTATAATTAAGGTGAAAAGGCTTGCAGTAATTCCGGCAAGAGGAGGTTCCAAAAGACTTCCTAATAAAAACAAGCTATTACTCGGTGGTATTCCGCTTATTGAACACACAATTAACGCCGTCGTTTCATCTGGGTGTTTTGAAAAAATTTTATTTTCATCTGATGATGATCAACTTCTTCAGATCGCATCGCAAAATAGCAAGCTTTCGACAGAAAAAAGAAACGCTGACCTCGCTTCAGACAAAATAAAAGTGGTAGATCTAGTGAAGCAAATAGCAAATCGACCAAATTTCGATGATTATGATCAAATAGGCTTATTTTTACCAACCTGCCCTTTTCGTAATGGAACTCATATAAAAGAAGGTATAGAGCTTTTAGATCAAGAAGACTTTTCAGTCGTCAGTATCTGTGAAATGAATGATCCACTTCAATTAAGTCTTACAATTAATTCTGAAACCAAGGTCATCGACCCCGAATCCGTCCTTTCGCCTTCTCCTCTAGTTTCAGGAGAAACTCGCTCCCAGGATTTCTCTAAATTCTACAGAGTCAATGGTGGTTTCTATATATCTTGGTTGAACAAATTTCGGCAAAAGCAAAATTTCTTTCAAGGAAAAGTCAAAGGGTATCTAATGAAAACTTTAGAATCTGTGGATATAGATCATGATTACGACCTTGATTATGCAAACATGTTAATTGAAAAAAAATACATCTCTATCAATAAAAACCTTAGAAAAATATGATTCCTTATTTTCAAGAATTACAAAAAAAGATTAAAGGTCCTGTCTTTTCTATACTAACGCCATTTAATCCAATAAATGATGAGATAGATTTTGAGGCACTTGAAAATTATATTCAAAAAATTTTTGATGCAGGAGGAAGAGTTTTTTATGTGATGGCATACAACAGTCGTTATTCACAACTTACTTTTGATGAAATTAAGATTCTAAATTCCTTCGTATGTAGAAAAGCCAAAGAATTAAGCTCTGATAACATTGTGATAGTTGCGGACCCACCCCACTGTGCTACAAAGCATTCAATTGAATTTGCACAACATGCTGAATCATGCGGAGCAGATATGATATCTCTTATTGTCAGAGAAAGATTTTACTTCGAAGATCAAATCTACCAGCACTTCAAGATGATCAACGATGCCTCTGGAATTGGTATTCTCATACACGAAATGCCATTCCTAAATGGCTTGGGTGGTCCAATAGTTAATTGGCCTCTTAGCCTTTTAGATAGGGTCGCTGACCTTAATAATGTGATAGCTATCAAAGAAGATGCTAAAGATGACCGGTATTCACAAGATGCAATAAGATTACTCAAAGACCGTCTTTCAATAATCATTTCTGGTGGAGGGAAAAGCCAATGGCTTCGATTTGCTGATCAAGGATGCCAAGCTTGGCTGAATGGAATAGGAGTTTTTGAGCCGAGACTCGCCACAACTTTTTGGAATGCATGGAAAAAAGGTAGTCAAAATATCGTAGATAAAATTGTTAATGATATTGAGGCACCCTTTTTTGAACATGGAGTTAAAAAATATGGCTGGCATTTAACAATAAAAGTTGCACTAGAACATTTTGGTTTGATGTCTAAGCACGACCGGATGCCACTCATGCCACTGCCAAAAATTGAAGCAAGCAAGTTCAAGACTGTTTTGGATCAGTTGCCAATTAGAGAGTTTATTTCTTAGTAAAATTCTTAAATTTTAAATCTATTGACTTTTTATCATAAAAAAGCAGTTAAAAACATACTTTATGTTGAAAAGTTTTTATTGGATAATGATTTCAAAATTTTAAAAGACTTTCATTTATGGCCACTTATAAGAGGAGAATTATGGTGGAACATTTCAAGAGATATTAATGTACCAGAATTATTAAAAGAAAGAAACAACTTGGAAGTCTCTCCAACGGATAAATCATCAAGATTGATTAGGTCAAATAATTCTAAGCATAGAAAAATACCCTCTGAGAATGCTTTAATTTTAACTAGGGAAACGAATTTTCAATGGAAATTATCAAGTGGAAAATGGTACGATGTCAGATTCGATGAAATCATAGAAATTTTAAAGAAAAAGGGTTTACAACCAGTCAAATGGTTATTGGAGGAGGATTGCAACTCAGAGATAGATTATAAATTACATTCATTAACTAAAATTAGATTCAAGGTTTTGCCCACACACAACCAACATAGTACAGATACAAGTTATACTGATAAGAAATGGAACATCTATTGGGAATTATTTGTACAGTTAGCAACTATAATAAACGACTTTTTAGGTAAAAGAGTTATTGGATTAAATATGGTTAATGTCACTCTTCTGCACATTAATGCGTGGAGATTCTTATTAGAGGATAATACCCCGAAAGTCATTTTTATTGAAAATTATTATAACCCTAAGTTTTTAGCGTTAATTATTGCTGCACATGAATTAGGTATTCCAGTAGTTGATGTTGCCCATGGAAAGCAGGGAAAATATCATGCTATGTATTCTCATTGGTTAAACCCAACGCTTTCACAATCCATTGCTTTGCCTGATTTTTACTGGGTTTGGGGAAAGGAGTCTGCGAGAAACATAAATAAATGGAAAGGACTTCGCAATTTTAATGGCATTGGTCCTGCAATATATGGAGGTAATCCGTCACTTGGTAGATTAAAAGATCTTTCGCTCTGCGATAATACTTATAAGAAAGCTTTTGCTCGGATGAGCCTGACGAGCACTAATCAAAAAAGGGTCGGATTGATTTCATTACAACATAAGTGGAGTTTAATGCCAGATTTCGTGCTTGAATTATTTAAAGTATTTTCAAACTGGAACTGGATTCTTCGATTACATCCAGTAGTGAGTGACATTAATGTAAAAGATGGTAATTCTTTATTAAAAGCAAAAGGTATTTACAACGCAACATTTAGTAATAGTAGAGAGATTCCATTACCTTTGATTCTTGAAAAAATAGATATTCATCTTACTGCCTGGTCTTCAGTATGCTACGAAGCATTGGCTTTTAATAAACCAACTGTTTTTTTTGGACCTGAAGCGAAAGTATTGTATAAAAAGTATATTGAAGAAGGGTATTTTTCCTATGGTGCGAGCTTAGAAGATATTGTGCAACTAATAGAAAATTTTTCAAAAATTCCACTAATGAAAGAAAACCAACCTTATCTTCTCACAGATCGTGAATCCGCAGATAAAGCCGTCACATTCATTGTTAATAATATTTAAATAAATTTCATTTATTAACGAAATTACATATATTTTTTTATTATAATGTACAACATTTTGCATTTAAATTCTGGTAATCTTGATGGTGGTGCATCTAAAGGTGCTCTCAATCTTCATTTTCAATTACTAAATCAAAATTGTAATTCAAGATTTTTAACTAATCAAAGCCAAGATAAAATCCCAAACTCGTACAATCATTCTATCTTTTCTACTGATGAGGAATGGATGCTTAAAAAAAGTGAAAATAGAGTCAGCCTCAGACACAAATTAGACATAACTTACCCAAATCATTTAGACTACATATATACTACAGGTTTTGATGGTTTCGACCTACTGAAATCGAAACACTATGACTGGGCGGATGTTATCCATCTGCACTGGGTTTCCGATGGACTACTGCAAATCCAAAACCTCGAACATATATCTAAACCTATAGTATGGACAATAAGAGATATGTGGCCACTAACTGGTGGTTGTCACTATACATTTGAAACTGGATGTGAAAAGTTCAAAAAACAATGTGGGTCTTGTCCTCACCTTGCCAGTAATGATGAAATTGATCTTTCATACATCGTCTTTTCACAAAAGGCTAAAGCCTATAGATCAAACATTTTTCCAGTTGGTATTAGTGATTGGATAACAAAGCTTTCGAATAGTAGTAATTTATTCAAGAATAATGCCACAAGAATTTACAATGGCATAAATTCTGAACATTTTTATCCATCTTTAAAGTCTGAAGCTTGGAACTTTTTTAGTAAATTGCCTCCTAAAAATAATTTTGTCATAGGTTACGGTGCGGCAGGTATTGGCATTAATGATAAAAGAAAAGGATTCTCTTATTTACAGCAATCAATTACGAAATTAGCACAACAAATTCCAGTCGAATTATTGATATTTGGTGAATGTGAAAAGCAGTTCAATTTTAGCACTACTAAATTAGGAACCCTCTCCAATACTAACGATCTTCGTATGGCGTACAACTGCTGCGATGTCTTTGTCGCACCATATCTTCAAGAATGTTTTGGTAAAACTTTAGCTGAAGCTCAGTCATGTGAAATTCCTGCAATATGCTTTCCTGGTTCGGGATCTGAAGAATTAGTATTAGATGGTAAGACTGGATTTATTACAGATGACATATCCGTAGATTCACTTACATATTCAATACATAAAATGTGGAAGATTGGTTTTAGAAAACGAAAGAACATGGGGATAATGGCAAGAAATCGAGTTAAAGAATTATTCAACATCGAAAAAAACACTAAAGAATATAAAATTATGTATGAAAATTTACTAGAAAAATATGACATAAATCAACTTAAATCAATAATCATTCAAGATAAAAGAAAATTAATAGAGAAAGCAGAGGAGTATGAAAAAAAAATAAAATATTTAATTGAGGAGAATAAAAAGTTGTTGAGAAAAATCTCTTATTTGCAAAAGAAAGCAAAAACTCATGAATTATGATTTATATTCTATTTATTAATCAGGTTAACTATAAATTTTAAAATATCGTAATTAATCAAAACATCAATTTAACCTCTATTGTCTCTATATTTAATTCAATAAACTTTATTGAAAAATGTTTATTGAATTTAATTAACCAATCTCTATTTCAAAAAAATGAAATGGAAATAATTATCGTAAATGGAGGATCTGCTCAGGATGAATTTCAAATTATTCAATCTTATCAAAAGAATTTTCCTCGAATTCGATATTTAGCAAATTCGAAAAAAGAATCCCTTTACAAAGCGTGGAACCGTGGGCTAGAGGTTGCATCTGGGGAATATATCACAAATGCTAACACTGATGACCGACACCACTTTGAATGCCTAGAGAGGTTGGTCAATAAATTGGAAGAACATCCTGATTGTGATGTAGCTTATGGCAACCTGTATAGGTCTACTGTAGCTAATGAGACTTTTGATCTTAACGATAAATCTAAACCTTGTTTTTCACAAAGGTACCACCCTGGATCTTTATTGCTTCATGATTTCATAGGTGCCCAACCTGTTTGGCGAAAATCCCTTCATGACAAAATAGGATTGTTTAATGAATCCTATGAAGTTGTAGGAGATTATGAATTTTTTCTCCGTGCTGCTTCGAAAGGGTGTAAATTTATACATGAACCAAAAGCCGAGGGAATTATGCTTTGGCACCAAGGTGCTTTATCCACAAGAGACAGCAAGTGTTTTGAAGAGAAAAATCTACTTTTTGAAAAATACCGGAACCCAAAAAAGATAATTGAATTTTATCAAAGAAATATCTCACCGGAGGTTTTTGATCCGACTATTGATTCATTTCTGGATCTGGGTATTAGATCCTTGTGCTATTTTCCTCAGTTTGCCTCAAATACTCCTCAATTTGACTTTAACTTGGCTAAGAATTGCTTCGATCAATACCTAGACCATCCTGTATTTAAGCACAATCTGTGCTCACTAGACCAAGTTGCAGAATTATCCAGCACTGACAATGAAGGGACCCACATTTTTTACGGGTCTCGAAAAAATCTTCCTACTGAATACGAACTTAAGCAAGTTGCTCCAACTTATTTAAAAAAAGTCGGAATGGAAAAGTTTTATGGTGAGTACCGGGAAAAGTTTGTTTTCAATTCCAGGAAATTCTTTGAATCGCTTTTTTCACATTTACCGATTCAAAACCTAAAACAATACACCAAAGTTTGTATTTTTGGATATAATGAGAGAGGAATAATTCTTGGAAAATATCTCGCCAATCAAGGACACAATAACATTAAATTCATTGATAATTATTTCGGGCAAAATAAAAATTACTCAGAAAGCTCATACTTTGAAATATCTACCTTTGATGATTTAGATTCCTGCATGAATTCATGTTTTATATTAGCAATGAGTTCTCATCATTGGAACAGTACAACTGAGCAAATTCTACTCAAATATCCTGACTCCGAAATTCTAAAAATTGACAAATACTAAAATTTTACACCTTACCACCTATCTCCAAGGAGGTGCAGGTAAAGTTGTTTTGGATTTAGCCAAAAGATCAAAAGCAAAAGGTGGAGTAGCGACAGTTGGATACACTAAAAAGTCAGTCAAAGGATACTGCAACTACCCAAAACACATTGACTCTTTAAAGAAAGAACAAATCAATCAAATTGAATTGCCAACTACATTTGATCGTAATCCTTTAATGATTTCGGATTCTGCCAAATTACTACTGGAAAGATTCCAAAAAAAACCTCCTGATCTTATTCATTGTCATGCTGCAAACCCATCAAGGATTGCACTTGAGTTTAGAAAATTAGCAAACTTAGAAATTCCGGTTATTCAGACCATGCATGGTTGGGGAATTTACAAAACCCCTGAGCAAGAAAAAGAAGATATCGAAACCTTAAACAAAATAGACCATGTGATTTCCATTTCTGAGACCTCCGCTTCAC
>Ga0115569_10003162_pt1 | contig 12285 bp, 11 predicted proteins | sample COGITO_mtgs_1205_2_FD_87295 | JGI IMG/M metagenome (GOLD analysis project Ga0115569, IMG submission 87295) | Pelagic marine microbial communities from North Sea - COGITO_mtgs_120503 | ecosystem: Environmental > Aquatic > Marine > Epipelagic | place: Germany:Helgoland, sampling site Kabeltonne...
GCAGCAATAAATTCTGCAATAACTTTGGCTGTTGAAGGACTTGCTAATGTTCCTGTTAATAAAACAACGGGTTTATTTGCGTTTTTTAATTCGTTTAATTTTGCAAGAATTTCTTTGTCAGCAGCTGCCCAAGAAATTGCTTCCCCTCCTTTAGTAGGTTCTTTTAAACGTAACTTTTCATCATATAGAGATAAAATAGCAGCTTGTACTCTTGCGCTTGTTGTTCCGTTTGCTTCTTTGTTAGGCATTATTTGAATTGGACGACCTTCACGTGTTTTAACCAACACATTTGCAAAATCATATCCATCTGCCATAGAAGTTGCATACCAATCTGCAACCCCAGCAATTACGTCATTTGGTTGTACAACATAAGGAATCGACTTTACAACCGGTCCTTCACATGCAGCTAAAGAAGCTGCAGCTGTAGTGAAACCAACATATTTTAAGAAATCTCTACGCGTCGTTGAAGAATTCTCTAACGTTTCTTTATCACCTAAAAATGCTTCTGTAGAGATCGACTCAACAAATTCATTTTTACTTAACGTTTCAACAATAGAACTGTTTTCTAGTTCCGCAACACTTTTCCAGTATTTTTTGTTTGAAGCCATCTATATTTAGTTATTAGTTGTTAGTTATTAGTTGTTAGTTTTCACTAAAACCAAACTATCTTCTTTTATTTTATGATTTAAAAAGTGAATATTTCATCAGTTTTTAAATCTTTTAATTTTTAAATCTTTTAATCTAATAGTGACATTTACCACACTCAATTCCCCCTAGCTGTGCAGCAGTAACCTTTTCTACACCGTATTTCTGTGCTAACTCTTCGTGAATTTTAGCGTAATATTCGTTTCCTTTTAAATCTACTTTTGTTTCTCTATGACAATCAATACACCAACCCATTGTTAATGGTGAATGTTGATACATCTCTTCCATTTCCTCGACAGGACCGTGACATTTTTGACACTTAACTCCTTGTACCGTTACGTGTTGCGAATGATTAAAATATACGAAATCTGGTAGGTTGTGAATGCGAACCCATTTGATTGGTTTTTCAATCCCTGTATATTCTAAATTTTCTTTATCCCAACCAGCTGCTTTGTATACTTTGGCTATTTCTTTGTCCAATTGTGCTTTTCCAAGAACAACACCATCTTCCAATTCTACCACTGTATTTTCAGCAACTTCAGAAATACTTTTATGACAATTCATACAAACATTTACAGAAGGAATTCCTGAATGCTTGCTATGTTTTGCTGATGAATGACAATATTGACAATCAATTTTATTGTCTCCAGCATGAATTTTATGTGAAAAAACAATCGGCTGAATTGGTTGGTATCCTTCATCTACACCAACTTTAAATAAAGTTCCAAAGAAAATATAAGCTCCAACTAGCAATAAAAATAGTGTAGACAGTACTTTTAAGAATGTGTTTTGTCTTAAACCTTCCCAAAGTTCTTGCAAATCTCTTTTTAAATTCGATTGTGATGGCGCTCTTTTGATTCCTTTTAACTCATTTACCTGTTTCAGTAAACTTGCAATCATCAAGAAAGCAATAATAATCGCTGCTGCTAAAATATAGATAATCCATTCTGGAGAACTGCTTCCAGAGGATTGCGCAGGAACCCCTTCCGTCGCTACGACTTCTTTTTTAATTTCTCCAACAGTGGTGTAGTATAAAATATCATCGATATTTTTATCTGACAACTGAGGAAAAGCACTCATATTAGCACCTTTGTACTCTTCAAATATTGCAACCGCTTCCGCATCTCCCGAAGCTCTTAATTCTGCGTTGTTTTTAATCCAAGCTTTTAACCAATCATTTTCTCTTCTTTCTTCTACACCCCCTAAAGCAGGTCCAATAAGTTTCCTGTCTAATTTATGACAAGAAGCACATAAAGATTTAAATAATTTTTTCCCTTCTTTTTGACGCGCTTCATCTACATCTTGTGAATATGAAGACAAGCTGAATGCAAAAATTAAAAGAAAAGTAAAACTCTTTAAAAGTAAGGTGATTTGTCTATTGTGCAATGCTACACTTTTCATATTTAAACTTTGTTTAAAAATATCTAATATAAAATGACAAAAGCCATCTTTTTTCGTCCGACAAAAGTACTACTTCTTCCTAAAATTTGAAAAGCTTAAGGAATCTTAAACATTAATTTATAACTATTCTAAATAAGAAGAAAAATCAATTTATTTCTAAACTTGTCGTTATTTTTGTAAAAAAATTAGATTCCATGAAAAGTAAAATAATGGTCCTTCCGTTTTTGTTTGTTTTATTCACAGTAAGTTACAGTTCTTTTTCTCAAAATAAAACAAATGAAACAGCAGCAATTAAAAGTCTAATTTCTAAAAAAAGAAGCTTTAATAACACCTATGGTTTTGGTTATAGAATTCAACTTTATAACGGTAATGAGCAAAAAGCAAGAAGCTATAACGCGCAATTTAAAATAGAATTCCCAGGCAATCCTTCTAAATTGGTCTATAATGCGCCTGAATGGAAAGTACAAGTCGGTAATTATAAAACGAAATTAGAGGCGGACAAAGACTTAGTGATATTTCAAGAAAAGTTCTCTGCAATCATCGTAATTCCAATGGGAAAATAATGGGAAAGTCTTAATTTTCCTTAAAAATTAACAACTACCACAACCTGAACCGCAGTCTTTGTCTTTTTTTGAGGGAAACACGTATTTTTTTAATAAAAAAACAACAGCAAAAGCAACCAATATGTACGCTATAATTTCTTGCATTAACTTAGAATTTGATAGGTGATAAATGAAGCTATATAGGCAAGTAAACCCATACCAAACAACTGAATTAATGGCCATTTCCAGGTCTTAGTTTCCCGCTTAACAATGGCTAAGGTAGCCATACATTGCATTGCAAAAGCATAAAAAACCATTAAAGACATTCCTACAGGAAAATTGAATCTTTTTTTACCCGTGTCTGGATTAATTTCTGAAGCCATTTTTTGTTTAATGGTCGCCGTGTTTTCATCACCAGATGCAACACTATAAATGGTTGACAAAGTACCTACAAAAACTTCTCTTGCGGCTAATGAGGTAATCAAAGCAATTCCAATCTTCCAATCATAACCCAAAGGCCTGATGACTGGCTCTATTGTTTTTCCTAAAATTCCGATGTATGAATTTTCTAATTTTATAGAAGCAATTCTTTGTTGCAATTCTTTCTCAGAAAAATTCTGATTTGCCGTATTTTCAATCGTATTTTTTTCTACATTGTCAAAAGATGCAGGACCATTAGAGGCCAAAAACCATAAAATAACAGACAGCGCTAAAATAATTTTTCCTGCTTCCAAAACAAATGATTTTGTTTTTTCTACCACTTCAAAAAATACATTTTTTACAGACGGCAATTTATAATTTGGCATTTCTACCACAAAAAATGATTTCGTTTTTATCTTTAAAGTTTTATGTAAAATATAGGCTGCTATTATTGCCGTTGCAAAACCCAAGGCATATAGAGACAATAAAACCAACCCTTGTAAGTTTAAAAATCCAAAAATCTTTATGTCCGGAATGATTAGGGAAATTAAAATTGCATAGACAGGTAAACGCGCAGAACAGGTTGTGAAGGGCGTTACTAAAATAGTGATTAAGCGCTCTTTCCAACTGGCAATCGTTCTGGTTGCCATAATTGCAGGAATGGCACAGGCAGTTCCAGAAATTAATGGAATTACACTTTTCCCATTCATTCCAAAACGACGCATAATTTTATCCATTAAAAACACAACACGACTCATATAGCCTGTTTCTTCTAAAACAGCAATAAATAAAAATAGGATGGCAATTTGCGGAATAAAAATGAGCACACCTCCAATTCCAGGAATAATTCCTTCTGACAACAAGTCTGTTAAAACACCCGCGGGTAAATTGCTTTTTGCAAAATCAGAAATTTCAGCAAAAGTACCATCAATTAGATCCATCGGTAAGGTTGCCCAATCAAATATAGATTGAAAAATAGCTAATAATAAAAAGACAAAAAACACATACCCAAATATTTTATGTGTAAAAACCCGATCTAAATTACCTCTTAAATCTTTTGCCTTACTCTTGTCTACAATGTATGTTTTCTTGAGAATTTTATTAATTTCTTGATAGCGATAAATGGTTTCTTTATGTTGGTATTTCTTTAATTTAGAAACGTCTTTTTTAAAGGCCAGCAACTTTTCTTTTTCTTCTTTGGTAACCGTTTCTGGATAATTATTCTGAGTTACCATTAACCATAATTCGTACAAAGAATAATTAGGGCTAATTTCTTTTAACTTCGTGAAATAATCAGGATCAATTTGATTATTAATCCCACACAAAGGAGATGCTTTTGCAGCAACATGGCAGCGAATAATGGCTGCTTTTACGTCTTTTATCCCTTCATTTTTTCTTGCACTTATTAAGACGACTTCTGTATTCAATTCTTTTTTTAACAAAGACAAATCAATCGTAATCCCTTTTCTATTCATTTGATCAACCATATTGATTGCCAAAACTGTTGGAATTTCTAAATCTTTAATTTGAGAAAAAAGAAGCAAATTTCTTTTTAAATTCTCTACATCAGCCACCACCAAAATAACATCTGGAGATTCTTTTATATCCTTTTTTAATAGGGTTTTTAAAACAATACTTTCGTCTATAGAAGTAGGGTTGATACTGTAAGTTCCCGGTAAATCTGTAATAATTGCATTCTGAGTCGAAGACAACTTACTAACGCCTAGTTTTTTATCTACAGTAACCCCTGGGTAGTTTCCTACTTTTTGATTTAAACCTGTAAGTTGATTAAAAAGGGATGTTTTCCCCGTATTAGGATTTCCTATTAAGGCAACTTTTATATCGTTTTTAGACATGTAGTATTTCGCTTTTCAGGATTTGAATTTGTAAAGCAGTTTCTTTTCTAATTGCCAAATGACTTCCGTTTACGCAGATATACAAAGGGTCTTTTAAAGGCGCTATTTGAACCAACTCAACCTCAGCTCCTGGCAAACAGCCCATTTCAAGTAATTTTAAAGGTATAAAATCTAACGATTCTTCCGAAATATATCCTATTTCTCCTTTGTGTAATGATGCTATTGTTTTCACTCGTTTTTTGTATAAGAAGACTCCCTATTTTCTCTAAAATTAATTCTGAAAAAATGCAGGAGTAACAAATTTTTTACAAAGATAATCATTTAGAATGATTCTAAACAAGTTATTTTGATGCATATGCTGCTTTTAACACAACAAGGTCTTCTTTCAATTTTTCAATGTCTTTTTGGTCAGTCCCATCATAATAACCACGAATGCGTTTTTCTTTATCTACCAAGATAAATTGTTCTGTATGAATAAAGTCATTTTCATCTCCAGAACCTTCGTCTAAAACAGCAAAATAACTTTTTCTTGCCAACTCATAAATGTGTTTTTTAGAACCAGTTGTTACATTCCATTTGCCATTAATAACCCCTTTTTTATCTGCATACTCTTTTAAGACAGCAACACTGTCTATAAAAGGCGTTACAGAATGTGACAAGAACATCAACTCTTTATCATCAATATAATAGGCTTGTAACTCACTCATATTATATGCCATAGCAATACAAATTGATTGGCATCTGGTAAAGAAAAAATCTGCTATGTAAATTTTATTTTCATAATCTTTATTGGTAATGATTTCGCCATTTTGGTTGATCAATTCAAAATCTGCAATGGTATGGTTTTTAGTAATGTGTTTCACAGAGGGATCTACTAATCTCGGATTTACATCTCTTGGATTGTATATTTTCAACCTTTTTTCAACCTTTAATAATTGGTAAAAAATAGGAATGACAATCGCAGAAAAAACGACTAAAAAAATAAGTGTTGGTAGCGATTTTTTAAAGAATTTTAACTCCATAAAACAGGTTTAGAAGTGCAAATTTACGACTTAATAGTCCTTTAAAAGAACAAACAAAAACAAATACTTTCTAAAATATTTGTTAAAATAAAAAATCATGCGCTTTTAGTTCTTTTATATCGCTCTTTAAAAACGTACATTTGCGTGTTTTTAAAATTTAATGATTTAACGCTGAATGGAAATATTAATAAAAGCATCACAATTCATACTAAGTTTATCTTTACTAATTGTATTGCACGAATTAGGGCACTTTATCCCTGCAAAATTATTTAAAACCAGAGTAGAAAAATTCTATTTATTCTTTGACTATAAGTTCTCAATTTTCAAGAAAAAAATTGGAGATACCGTGTATGGTATTGGCTGGATTCCTTTGGGAGGCTATGTAAAAATATCTGGTATGATTGATGAAAGTATGGATACAGAACAGCTAGCGCAACCAGCGCAACCTTGGGAATTTCGTTCTAAACCTTCATGGCAACGTTTAATTATAATGCTCGGTGGAGTTTTTGTAAACTTTGTGTTGGGTATTTTCATTTACATTATGTTAATGTATGCGTATGGAGAAAAATATTTGCCTAATGAAAATGTAAAGGACGGTGTATGGGTACAAGATACCATCGCAATGAATTTAGGGTTGCAAACTGGTGACAAAATTTTAACGATCGATGGAGAAAAAATCAAAAAATTCTCTGAACTAACCCTTGGGTTTGTAAATGGAAATGATTTTCAATTGGAAAGAAACGGACTTGTTTTAGATCAACAAATTCCTGAAGACTTTATCTCTCAATTAATGGATCGAGGGAAGAATGCAGGGCCAGTTGTGATGCCTAGAATTCCTTTTATTATTGCAGGTATTTCTGAAGATTCACACAATCTAACTGCAGATTTAAAACCTAAAGATATTGTGGTTGCTATTCATGGAAATAGAATAAAATATTTGGATGAAGGGCAGCCTGAATTAAATAAATTCAAAAATCAAGAGATTATTTTAACGGTTCAAAGAGGAACTGAAACAAAAGAAATCCCTGTAAAAGTAAATAGTAATGGGAAATTAGGTGTCGGTTTAGGGCAGTTACCTTTTAAAGATTTAGAAAAATTAGGCTATTATAATTTAGCCGAAATACAATATTCTTTTGTAGAAGCAATTCCTGCAGGATGGAACAAATCTATAAAAACACTTTCCGATTATATCAAACAATTAAAAAAGATTTTCAATCCAAGTACAGGGGCTTATAAAGGTTTGGGTGGTTTTATTTCTATTGGAAGTATTTTTCCTTCCGAATGGAGCGCAGAATCCTTTTGGAACATCACCGCATTCTTATCTATCATGTTAGGCTTTATGAACTTGTTGCCAATTCCAGCTTTAGATGGTGGTCATGTTGTTTTTACGCTTTGGGAAATGATTACAGGTAAAAAACCAGGAGATAAATTTTTAGAATATGCGCAAGTAACCGGTTTTATTCTTTTAATTGTTTTGCTGCTTTTTGCAAATGGAAATGATGTTTTTAGGTTGTTTAATTAGAATCTAACCGCTACAAAAAAACGATAGATATTTATAAATACAAAAGGTAGTAGCTTTCAGCTATTGCCTTTTTTTGGTTTTATTTTGGGTGTCATTATAAAAGAAGTATTCAACAGTACAAATTACATTATCATGAAAAACTCAACCGCAATTTTTTATATGATTTTTAGTGTCATTGCATTTTCAATAATGAATGCAGTCGTAAAATGTTTAAATGATTTTAGTGCATATCAAATTGTTTTTTTTAGGTCGATTGGTACTTTACTATTTACAATTCCATTGATCATAAAACATAAAATTCCAATTCTTGGAAACAAGAAAAAATGGTTATTCATTAGAGGGTTAGCGGGCGTTATTTCTTTAACTTGCTTCTTTGAATCATTAAATTATTTAGCGGTTGGTACCGCCGTTTCATTAAGATATACCGCTCCAATTTTTGCCGCTATTTTTGCGTTTATTTTCTTAAAAGAAAAAATAAAACCAATACAATGGGTCCTATTTTTAGTTGCATTCACAGGCGTTTTAATAATCAAAGGATTTGGGATTGATGTCAATTCTATAGGGATTGTTTTAGTGATCGTATCTGCCCTTTTTTTGGGGTTAATTTTTGTTGTCATTCGTAAAATTGGAGATACAGAAAACCCTTTGGTCATCATAAATTACTTTATGGTAATGGCCTTTTTGTTTGGTGGAATTTTATCTATCAAGTATTGGAAAACCCCAAATTTAACGGAATGGATGCTGCTATTAAGTTTAGGCCTTTTTGGATACATAGGACAGATCTATATGACAAAAGCACTGCAAGCGAATGAAACAAATGTCATTGCTCCTTTAAAGTACTTAGAAGTCGTTTTTGTGATGCTCATTGGGGCTTTTTGGTTTGGAGAGACTTACAATCTATGGACTCTTTTAGGGGTCTTATTAATTGTATTTGGCTTGGTGTATAATCTCTATTTAAAACGAAAAAAATAACCCCTCTCTGAGTTCGAAAAATTTTGCCTTCTTTATCCCAACCAACCCTCTCGATCTAGGCTCCGATACTGTATTGCCTCAGCGATATGATCTGGAGAAATATCTTTGGTATTCGCCAAATCGGCAATGGTTCTAGCCACCTTTAAAATTCGATCATACGCTCTTGCAGAAAGGTTTAGTTTCTCCATGGCAGTTTTTAAAAGTGTTTTACTTTCTTCAGAAAGTTTACAGAATTCACGAATTTGTTTTACATTCATTTGCGCATTGTAATGCACATTTTCTAAAGCCAAAAAACGCTCAGATTGTATTTCCCTTGAGGCAGTTACCCGTTCTCTAATTGTTACACTCGCTTCTCCTTTTCGCTCATCAGACAATTTTGAAAAAGGCACCGGAGTAACTTCTACATGTATGTCAATTCTGTCTAATAACGGCCCCGAAACTTTACTTAAATACCGCTGCATTTCTTGTGGCGACGAAGTCATGGGACTGTTGGGGTCATTAAAATACCCACTTGGACTGGGGTTCATACTCGCTACCAACATAAAACTACAGGGATAGGTTACCGTAAACTTTGCCCTAGAGATTGTGACATCTCTGTCTTCTAGAGGCTGACGCATTACTTCTAAAACCTCTCTTTTAAATTCTGGTAATTCATCTAAAAACAAAACACCATTGTGAGACAACGAAATTTCTCCAGGCCTCGGGTATTGTCCTCCTCCGACTAATGCAACATTAGAAATGGTATGGTGTGGACTTCTAAATGGCCGCTGATATAACAAACCATCATTCTTGGTCTTACCGACCACAGAATGAATTTTTGTCGTTTCTAAGGCTTCCTGCAAAGTCATGGGAGGTAAAATGGAAGGCAATCGTTTTGCTAACATTGTTTTTCCTGATCCTGGAGGACCAATTAATATAATATTATGCCCGCCAGCTGCAGCAATTTCCATACATCGCTTTATAGATTCTTGTCCTTTTACATCCGAAAAATCGAACTCTGGAAAATCGATATTTTTATAAAATTCTGCTCTCGTATCAACAATTGTAGGTTCAATTTTTTTAAGCCCATCAAAATGAGCAATCACTTCCATGATATTTTCGACTCCTAAAACAACAATATCATCTACAATTGCGGCTTCCTTTGCGTTTTCCTTCGGAAGTATAAAATAGGCATAGCCTTCTTCTCTGGCTTTTATTGCCATCGGCAAAACACCTCTTATCGGCTGTAAACTTCCGTCTAAAGAAAGTTCTCCCATAATAATATACTCCTCAATTTTCTCTGATTTTATTTGGTTGGATGCCGCGAGAATTCCAACAGCTAGGGTTAAATCATACGAAGCACCTTCTTTCCGAATATCGGCAGGTGCCATATTGATAATGATTTTTTTACCTGGTAATTTGTAGTTATTGTTATTTAAAGCAGCAGAAATTCGAAAAGAACTCTCCCGAACCGCATTGTCTGGCAAACCCACCAAATGATAGCCAATTCCTTTATCAATATTTACTTCAACGGTAATTGTAGTGGCCTCGATACCAAAAACGGCAGAACCATAGACTTTAACAAGCATTCTTTTTTCTTTTTCTTTTGTTAAAGGTACTAAAAATTTAATTTCCCTTTGCCAAAATTTGAATTATTGCAATCTTCTATAGACCTACAAATAGAGAAAAAAATACTTGTGGTTTAGTGTATACATCTTTTAGGACGGGTCATAATGTTTGCGAACGTGATTGTGTAAGGAAAGTTGCATGTTTTATGCACTATATTTAGCAAATAAAAACCGAATAGAAAAAAGTCCGTGAGCTTACCTAAGGCAGGTAGGAACTTTCGTAAGTATGAAAGAACCAAGCAACTAAATTATATACGGTTTGGCAATTAGTTTTTATTTCGGTTGATTTCATTTATAACTCTAATTTCTTTAGATGACGCATTACTTCTCGTAAAACGGTTTCAAAGTCTGGCAAATCTTGTATTTGGTCTGCCATAGATTTTTGCCAACGCCCTTTGTATTGTGGTAATCTTTGTTCTAGTTTGGCGTGAAACTCTGTTGGGTCAATTTCTTTGCTTTCACATTTCTGCCTAAATTCTGCACTATAAAATTCAATATCCATATTGTGTATTTCCAACAAATACCAAATGTCATAAAAATCTCTCGCTTGCATTCATTGCATTACACAACAAAGTTTTTCAACCAATACTTCTTCTAAAGAATAGCAGAGTAGTTGGTGTTCTTTTTGGTCGGAATAGCTAATAAACACATTATTTAAAACAGGTTCAAGCACTAACTGTTCACTTCTAGAAATATCAACTTTTACTTTTTTGTTTGCACCTAAACCACCAAGCGGACCAACATAACTGATGTAGAAATTAATTCCGCCATCTTGATGTTCGTTATCATCAATAATTTCGAGCGGAATATTTGCTTCTTCTTTTATAAAATCAAACACTTCCGTAAAACATTCAAAAATTTGTTCATTAGTTATTGTACCCTCCAATAGCGTAAAGTCAAGGTCTTCTGAAAAACGATAATCTTCAAAATAGATTTTCTTTAAAACAGTTCCGCCTTTAAAAACAATTGTTTTTGAAAGTGTCGAATGTTCAGAGATGCCTTGAAGAATCCAAGAAAGCATATAGTCTTTTTCGATTTGTTGGTCACGAACACCAACTGCGCGAGCTTTTTTTTGTATTTCCCCTGATTTTATCAAGTGTAAATAGCGGATTTAATAGTTTCTGTTTCTAAATTTTGTTGAATACTCCAACGACTAATCATTTTACCTGATTTTTGTAATTCGGTATCTAAAAGCACGTAGGACACTGTTTTTAGTTTGTTAAGTTTAAAAATAATATCTGTTTCTAGTTCCAATAATTCCAATAAAAAACCCAAACGTTTAATAACTGCTTGCGATTTGAAGCGTTCTGCATATTCAAAAAGTTTATCAAACTTTATTTTATCTTTTGAAGTATAAATTGCTCTAGTTATTTCAACAATTCCACCTGCATAATCAGGTTTAAATAAGCAATCAATAATTGTTTTTTCTAAATCTGAACAAAGGACTTTATGAAAGCTATCAATCCATATTTTTTTAGCTCCAAAAAAATGATTTTCGTTATGGTAAATGAATTGAAAATCAACTTTCTTTATTTTAATTGTTGAAGGACGGATTTGTTTTGAGACGACTATTTGTTCTTTTAAAGAAGGCTGAGTAATCAAGTTGTGTATTTGGAGAGCAGAGTAATAACCAATATAATGATTGTCTCCTTTTGCAAGATGTCCTGCAATGAGATGCCAATCAGGCATAAAAGATTCCGCCTCTTTTTCATAAGGGATTATATAGTATATACCTTTTTTTAAACGCATTAAAAGTCCTCTTTTCACCATATCGCTTAATAACTCCTTCAAGGCACTATTACTAGAATTAGGTAATGCATTTACTGCTTCAGCATAAGCAAAACAATCTTGGTCTAACTTATTAAAATAAGTCAGAATATTATTTGATTGCGTTGATATGTTTTTTATTCTCATAGTTTATGTGTCAGTTTAAAACTGACTACAATGATACAAATAATTATCTGTATCATTTACTTTTCGATGTATAAAAGTCAGCTAAAACTGTCTATTATGATATGAAACCTAATTTATTTGGTTGGATGCCGCGAGAATTCCAACAGTTAGGCTTAAATCATACGAAGCACCTTCTTTCCGAATATCGGCAGGTGCCATATTAATAATGATTTTTTTACCTGGTAATTTGTAGTTATTGTTATTTAAAGCAGCAGAAACAAACCAATAAAGTGATGCATATGGCTGCAATTGCTTACAATATCAAAAAACAGCTGAAATTCACGAACAAAATTGCACAAACCAATAAGCAAAGGATTGCTTTTTACTTCTTTCAATTAAAAGAGC
>Ga0115569_10003175_pt1 | contig 12256 bp, 8 predicted proteins | sample COGITO_mtgs_1205_2_FD_87295 | JGI IMG/M metagenome (GOLD analysis project Ga0115569, IMG submission 87295) | Pelagic marine microbial communities from North Sea - COGITO_mtgs_120503 | ecosystem: Environmental > Aquatic > Marine > Epipelagic | place: Germany:Helgoland, sampling site Kabeltonne...
CAGGCGGAGTCCGCAGGGCAGATCGTCGGTCGCTTTCATAGCGCGCTAGAAGATTTCACCGCGCCACTGCAGCCGATGGGCATTCCTTTCCGGGAGACTGCACTCTATCGAGAGAATCTGAACCGAGCGCTGGGCAGATGTGCGGACCGAGTTCGGGGCAACGAGGTTGGGGCCGTCGCTCATCAGATCGACGAGCGTTTCGAAATGTTGGGAGCACCCTACGACGGGCGACAGCGCGTGATTCATGGCGACCTGAAGATTTCGAATATTCTCTTCGAGGCGGCGGGGCAGGGCGAGGGCGCGCCCGATGTAGCGACGGCTTTGATCGACTTCGACACGTTGATGCGCGCACCTCTTTGGAGTGAGTGGGGTGACGCGTGGCGTTCATGGTGCAATCGTCGAGGAGAGGATGAACTCGGCGCACACTTTGACCTCGAGGTGTTCACCGCATCTCTGCGGGGATTCGTGACGGGGCTCGGATCTTCGGTGGCTTCGGATGAACGAGCATCGCTCGTCGATGCGACCGAACGGATCTCTCTTGAACTTGCAACACGCTACGCGACGGATGCGCTCGAAGAATCCTATTTCGCATGGGACTCTGAACACTTTGACAGCGCCTATGCGCATAACATTCGGCGTGCTCGTGGGCAGCTCGCGCTTTTTGAGGCGGCGCGTGAGTGCCGTGCCGAGAGAGCTGAACTGATCGAGGCGATACTAGGCTAACCCATTGGCACGGGAGCACGGCCTTGTCTTGCGGGTGGCGCCTGCGGGGCCGCGCCGGTCGAGGAATGGCCTCTACGACTGCGGAATTCGGGGCTCGATCGGAGTCTCGGTCATGGTTTGGATCGTGATCGATCTCTTCGCGTAGGTGCGTTCGTGATGCCGTGATGACTTCTTTGAGCGAGAGCGGTTTCTTCTGTGCGCTATGGTCGCGTCCGAAGTACAGCATGCTTTTCACGATATGATTGCGGTGAGCAACACCGCGGTGGATGCTCGCAACGGCCTCCATGCGCGCATCTGCGTCCGCGTCAGAAATCTCGATCATCGACGTGCCTACCCCTGCGAGTTTTGGAACACGTCGGAGTCGAGGCGCGTCCAACGCGCTCAAACGGGGGCATCATGAAAAAGGCTTTACTCATTTTCGCGGGACTACTCGTCCTGCTGGTCATCGTCGCGTTCGTCGCGATTTCGAACGTCAACGGCTACCTCGCTGAGAATCGAGAGACTCTCGCAGGACTCGCGAGTGATGCGGCCGGCCGGAAGGTTTCCTTCGATAAGGCTGAGGTTGCCTTCTCGAGCGGGCTTGCAGTTCGCGTCGCGGGCCTTCGGGTCGCGGAGGATCCCGCCTTCGGCAAAGCTGATTTTCTGCGTCTCGACGATGCCTATGTCGGGGTAAAGGTTCTCCCTGCGCTCTCTGGGCGGATCGAAGTGAGCGGGGTCCGTCTTGAAGCACCGACGATTCGAGTGATTCAGACGCAGCGAGGCTTCAACTTCTCGACGCTAGGCGGCGACGAGGCCTCAGATGATGCGCCACAAGGGGACGTGGAAGAGGCGGCGCCTCTCGCAGTGGCGATTGCAGTACTCAAGATCCAGGCCGGCACGATCATGTTTGAGGACCGCACATCGAAGGAAGGGCTCTCGCTTGTGCTTGAGGATGTCGAAACTTCGGGCACTGACCTGAGTCTCGATGGACCGATCGCCCTCGAATTTGAAACGCGAATTCGTTCCACGAAAGCTACGGACAAGGGGCTAGAAAGCTATCTGTCCGGCGGTGTTGCCATTGAGAGTCTTGCGACAATGGCCGGAACGGCTGGCCTTCGGAGCCCCCTATTACATCCGGCAATTTTCGGCGTGCGGCTGGAAGAGGGCGATGTGGTCGAAGGGCTGGATAATTTACGAATCGACGTGATCTTGCCGCCGAATACCGGGAACTCGGGTTATTCGGTCAATATCCGCTCGAGCGATGCTCGGCTATCCGGGTTCGATCTCAACGAGATTGCGATCGATCTCTTATACAGGGATGCACCAAGAGGCGCGGAGGTCACGCTTGACCAGGTGGCGCTGGGTTTAGCGGGAGGACGAATCGATCTTTCCGGTGACATGGTGTTAGGCGAACCCGGCGCTTCGCCTTTCAACTTAAAGACCCGGCTCAAGGATTTGGATTCCGGCGAGTTGGCTTCGATCCTTCTAGGGGTCCCTGCCGGCGCATTGTCGGGAACACTCGGGGGGAATATCGATCTCGCCGGAGACAGTCTTGAATGGGAGACGCTTAAAAAGAGTCTCACCGGAAGTCTGAAGCTTGACGTGGGCGACGGTGCCCTCGAGCAGGTCAATATTCTCAAGTCACTCGTCGGTCGACTGACAAAGGATCCGGGGTTGGGACAGCTGGCGGCGACCTCGATTAGAGACGTCATTCCCGGCGCGCTTTCGGGAGATCGTACGCCCTTTGAAGGCATTGAAATGGCGCTCGAAATCCTGAACGGCGCTGTTCATGCGAGAGACTTGCGCGTGGCGGCTGGGGACTTCGCGATCGACGCGATTGGAAGTGTTCGTCTCGACGGCGCGGTGAACGCGGACGGTAAGATTCTGTTCTCGGAAGATCTTTCGCAGAAAATTTTGGCGCAGGTAGACGGTCTTGGAGCCTTGCTAGGAGACGGAAAGCAGATTGCTTTGCCACTTCATTTCGGAGGGACCGCGGGCTCTCCAAGCATCACACCGGACCTTCGTGCTCTGAGCAGTGCGGCAAAGCAGAAACTCAAGAATCGCGCCGCTAAAGAGCTAGGGGACGCGATTTTTGGGAAGCGAAAGGCCGACGATGGGGCGCAGCAGAATTCGGATCGAGATTCCGCCGAAGGGCTGATTAGGGAAGGACTCGGTCGTTTCCTGGGTCGTTAGCTTCCAGCGCGAGTGACTTCAAGATCGAGCTTTTCCAAACGACGAATGAAGATGCTATTCGCGTATTGCAGATAGGGGGTCGTCTCATCGCCCGCCTCGTTGGTACGTGGCTGAAGCAGGCTGGTTTGGGCGAGGGTCTCTTCGATAAGAACGCGGGCTTCGAGCCGGGCGAGGGGGGCGCCAATGCAGAAGTGCATGCCTCTACCGAATCCCATGTGCTTCTTCGGATGTTTCCGGTCGAGCAGGAGTGCATCCGGGGTTTTGTGCTGTGCTGCGTCACGATTGGCTGATGCCCATAGCAACATGAGGCGGTCACCCGGGACAAGATCGTAGCCGCCGAGGCTGCATTCTTGGCGGACCGATCGGTAGTGGAAATTGAAGGGCGAGTCGAGCCGGAGGACTTCTTCGAGGAAGCGAGGGATGAGAGCAGCGTCGGAGCGAAGCCGCTCCGCAAGTTCAGGGTCTTCCGCAAGGCGCCGCATAGCTGACCCGAGGAGTGCCGCTGTGGATTCGCCGCCGGCGCCAAACATCACGATTGCTATGCCGATGGCCTCCTGGCGCTCGATCTTGCAGGCTCTGACACCAAGGGCGAGCGCATGGAGAAGTGGTGCATCGGGAGCATCGCTCGGTGCTTCTGAGGCCCGGTCGAAATGTTCTCCGAGGTACAACGCCATGGCCGAAGTTTCTCTTGCGAGGAAGCCGAGCCGCTCGGCATCTGCCTCACCGGCCAATATATCTCCGCCCATCATGGCCCAAACGCGAAATCGATCGACGTCGGTTTCCGGGAGGCCCAATAGGTTTGCAATTGCGAGCGCAGGGACTCGCTCCGCGATCGGAACGCAATCGCCGCCACCTTGGGCGATCCACGGGGACAAAGCTTCGCGTGTCCAGGCGCGAAGGAGCGGCTCCATTTTTGCGATTCGCCGCGCATCTAGCCGGGGTTGAGAGATTTTTCTATGGACCGCATGATCGGGGTCGTCGGCCGTCGCGATTACGTGACTCCCACCGACGGCGCTGAGGTCGAAGACGGATGGATCGCCATCTTCGCCACGGAAGAGGACGCCTGTTAGGTTGGCGGAGAAGTCCGCCTCCCGGCCTAGAGCCTCGTCGACTAATTCCCAGTTCGCGACCGCGTGGACACCGGATTCGCCGATGCGTGCAATCGGGTGCTCATTTCGGAGTCGAGCGTAGAGTGAGTAAGGATCGTCGATACATGCCCGGGACATGATTTCGTCTTGGGTAACAGAGTAGAGTGGTGCGCGTCCCATGCGAATTTCAGCTCCTTAGTTGGTCGGCGGCTCGCTCGGCGAGAGCGGCGATGACGATATGCGTATTGCTCCGAGTGACCCGGGGAATGGTGGATCCGTCGATTACGTAAAGCCCCTCCGTACCGCGCACGCGGAGATCGAGGTCGAGAGGAGCGTCTTCTCCCTCACCCATACGGCACGTTCCTACACCGTGATAGAACGCGCCGTGATTTGCGGCAATCCAGGCATCGACTTCCGAGTCGCTCCTCGCGCCCGCGGCATTGAGCGCAGCCGGGTCACCTGAGATTTTCGCGATATCTAGAATCCGCAGAGCTAGGCGGTAGCCCGAGCGAAGTCTTTCCGTGTTTCGCGGATCCGCTGGGAACTTCCAATCGAATTCTCCGCGTTCGTTCGGGTCGCTACTCCGAGCGGCGATTCTTGACTCCCCAAACGGCTGCTGTAGCGAAATGCTCAGGTTGAGTTGGTACTCGCTCTTTCCGATGCGTTCGCACCAGGGGGTGATCTGGAGGTCGTTCTCAAAGGGGGAGTCCGGCGCCGTCGCCCGCGCGAGGACTTGGATCCCCTGACTTCCAGGTCGTCCGACGGGATTCGCGATCGGCGTGGAAAGTTGGATGACCATATGGTCGGTCCAGTGAGCGCCTACGCCGGGAAGGTCCACGCGTGGCTCGATGGACTTGGAATGAAGTGCGCTCGCTGGGCCGATGCCCGATCGCCACAGGAGAAGGGGCGTATGCAGCACGCCCGCCGCGACGATGACTCGGTTGGCTACGATCGTGTCGCCGTTTACGAGGCTCGCGCCGATGGCTCTCTCGCCGTCGAATAGGATCTTTGCAACTTGTGATTCGCCGCGAATTGCCAAGTTAGGGCGGCCCAGCGCCGGGAAAAGGTGCGTGAGTGGGGCGGCCAATCGGCGGCTCCCGTCGCGGTTCATTGGGATCGCTCCGACGCCCGTGGTGTTAGGGGCGTTGTGGTCCGCGCAGGAGGTAAGGCCGGCGGCCGTGCAGGCTTCTACGAAAGATGCATAGGCCGGGTCCCATTCCGATTCGGGCGCTCGCTGAATTGGAATCGGTCCCGAATCTCCGTGGTAGGGAGCATCCCCGAAATCAGCGTCATTTTCGACATGGCAGAACCAGGGGAGCATCTCGTCCCAGCCCCAACCCTTGGGCCAGTTGGCGAGATCAGAAGGCTCGGCACGCATAGCGACACCGCCATTGATGCTGGAGGAACCGCCTACGCCTCGGCCGCGTAAATAGGGGAGGGTGCGTCCGTCGCTGGACTGAACTTCCTCTCCCCACTCGATCGGCCAAGCGTAGCCACGTCCGAGAAACTCAACCTGTTCCGGAAGTGCGTCGGGGTCGAGCGTCGGGCCCGCTTCGAGCAGAAGCACGTTTTGATTGGGATCTTCAGAAAGCCGCGCGGCGAGTACACAGCCGGCGGAGCCAGCACCGATGATCAAAGTGTCCCAGGTCATGTCACATCCTTGCGAGTGTAGATTGAGCTCGGTTTTCAGCATAACAAAGACAGGAGGATGCGATCCGCGGGTCTCCTGCCTCGATCGATTCGTTGGATGGCTAGGCGCGTGTCTCTAGGTTGTCTACGCGACTCCCCAGCCGCTCTCCCATGTACTCGATCAACTCGATTACATAGCCGTCGGGATCGCGGCAGCACACCACGGATTCGACCCCCGTTACGGGGTCTGGGTCGCGTGGAGCTGCTAAGAAGTCGAAACCTTCTTGGGACAACTCCTGATAGGCTGCGCGAAGGTTCTTCGTGCGAAGAGCCATGATGCGAGGGACGCGTTCGGGGGACGGCGAGGTATCGGGATTCGTCCATTTGGGTTCGAGCCATTCGATTAGGTCGAGCCGCGTGTGATGTTCGCTTTCACCGAGGGCGAGGAGTGCGCCGCGGCCTTGAGCGACCCGCATTCCAAAATTCTCACCGACATAGGTGGGCCAGACGACATCGCGGTTGTCGCGCAACACCCGAAAGCCGAGGCGCGTATAAAACGCGAGGGATCGCTCGAAATTCGTCGCGTTCACGACGAAGTGGAAAAGAGATTCGACGCTCCAGGAACCTGCGGTCTTCGTTTCGTCGCTCATGAAATTTCCTCTTTGGTTGAGTGAATCTTTACGTGAACGGGGCGCGCATGCGAGGCTTCCGCACGTTAGAATGAATTGAGGAGGCTAGGCCATGATCCTCGACATATTTTCCGAACTCCAGCGTGCGATTCCAAAAGACCAGGTCGGCGACGCCGACTTCGAGGGGCGTGTTCTCCGGGATGCCATAGAGCAAGCCAAGCTTGCTGATGAGCTGGGCTTCGGCTGTTGGTGGACTGTTGAGCATCACGGAGCTAAGGAGTTTTCGTACAGCTCTTCGCCCGAAATGATGCTCGCCGTTCTCTCTCAGCACACGGAGCGAATCCATCTCGGCCATTCCGGCGTGCTCGCGCCTTTCGCGATCAATCATCCGATTCGTATTGCTGAGCGAGCGGCCTTCCTTGATCAGGTGAGCGGGGGGCGTTTGGAGCTTGGTCTAGCACGCTCCGGAGGGACCGAATGGGAAACCTTCGAGGTCGATCCGGATTCCTCTCGTGAGCAACTTCGCGAAGCGATGCAGATGATTCCGGCGATGTGGACTCAGGACGAATTCGAATGGGATAGTGAGTTCGCCACGATCCCTAAGCGCAATGTTGTGCCTAAGCCGGTTCAATCCCCCCACCCGCCGCTCTGGCAGACGTCGACTTCTCCTGAGTCTTTTTACATGGCGGGATCGATGGGAGTCGGAGTATTAGGCACGACCTTAGTTTCTCCCCTTTCGACACTGGCCACCTTGCTTTCGGAATACGATCGCGGGCTCGCGGAGGCCAACCCGGTCGGCAGTTTCGTGAACGCCCAGCGATCCGTATTCACCTTCATGCACTGCGCCGAGACTCGGGAGGACGCGATCTCGTCTGGCGCCGCCGAGGCGATTCTTTGGTTCATCAACGCCGCGCCGGCTGTGTTTCACGTTCCGCGAAACACTTGGATTGATGCGATTCGTGGAGATCTAAAGGACTCCGCTCCTTCGAGTGACACGGCACTCGCCGCTCCGGAGGTCTACGACGATTTGGATCTCAACGATCCAGTTCCAGTCATCGCCTTGCTGAATCGCCAGTTGGCGGGTGAGCAGCTTGACCCCGTTGAAGTCTTCGAGGTGATGGAAGCAATCGAGTCGGTGATCATTGGCGACCCTGACGCGTGCGAGAAGAAACTTCGTGGATACGCCGACGTTGGGTGCGACCGCTTGATGTGTTTGATGCAGATGGGGGGCGTCTCGCAGGAGTCTGTCCTAAAGAGCATCCAGTTGACGGGAGAACTACTGATCCCGAGGCTTTTGTAGCGACTCGGCCAGACTCGCGTTCAACGTGGAAGCATCGCGCAGGCGGCACGCTCGCTATAGTGCCTCGCTATGCCATACGACGTCACCGACTTTGCCACGCTGATGAACCTCGAATCCCACGGACCCGACGTCTACGTAGGGGTGGGGCCCTCCTATCCTTGGGGTGGGCTCTACGGTGGACAGATCGTCGCACAGGCGCTGCGCGCGGCTTATGAGACGGTCGAGCCCGATCGGCATGTTCATTCCCTGCACGCCTATTTTATTCGCGGTGGCGATTCGAATGAGCCAATTCGTTTCGAGGTGGATCGAATTCGAAATGGGCGCTCGTTTGTGACTCGCCGGGTGGTCGCGCGTCAATCAAGCGGCCCGATTCTGAATTTGTCTGCATCGTTTCAGGTGCGTGAAGATGCGGTCGATGTCCAGGAGCGGATGATGACGGAGGATCTACCGTCGCCTGCGGATCTTAAGGCGGACGATTGGGGGCCGATTTTGCAGAGGCGCCCGATGCAGCCAGAAACACGACCGGCGCGGGCGAAGAGCTGGCTTCGGGTGACGCCGCCCTTGAGCGATGACCCCGTCTTGCAGGCTTGTGCGCTCGCTTATTCGTCTGATGATTATCCCACGGAAGCGGCGAGCTACTCGCATCCGAAGCGGCTCAACCCGAGCGACGATCCAGGAGAGTACGACCGCACCTTTGTCGGCGCGAGTCTCGATCACGCGATCTGGTTCCATCGTCCCGGTCGCTTCGACGATTGGGTGCTGCATGATTTTCGCGGACACGGTCTGACGGGAGCACGTGGCCTCGCGATCGGCGAAGTCTTCTCGCAAACGGGAGTCCACCTGGCGACGATTGCTCAGGAGATTCTATTGCGAGAGAAGACGCGCTAGGCGTCCATCGCGCGAAAGAAGTCGCGTTGGTTCGGAGTCATCCGTCGTTACGTTGCCATAGCCAATTAAGAGCAATCCGAAGCGGGTTCAATCTCGCGCAGTCGCGAAGATGTGAGAGAATCTGACGAATACGTCGCTTTCATTCGACTCGCGGACAGCGCTCTTGATATTCAAACGGCCGTGTTCGGACACGGCGATCCGGGCTGCTAGCGTGGGTGCCATGCCACTCGCTCATCATCAGATATCTCTCCGTATTTACCCGCACTCTGGCACGGCACCGAAAATACTTGCCGGGTGTGTCGCGCAAGCACGACTGGCTGAAGCCGCGGGCTGGGATGGTGTTATGACGAGTGAGCATCACGGCGGCTTCCCCGCATATCTGCCGAATCCGCTCCAGGTCGCCGGCTGGCTATTGGAAGAAACCGACCGGATCTGGGCTGCGCCGTGCCCCTTGCTGCTTCCGCTCTATCACTGGAGTCATGTAGCGGAACAACTGGCTTGGCTATCTGCGCGGTTCCCGGGCCGGGTCGGAGCTGGCTTTGCTATTGGGGGGCTCGAACAAGATTTCGAGATGGCGGATTGCGAATTTTCTGACCGCCTAGCACGATTTAAAGAATCGCTTCCAAAGATTACTGCAGCGCTGCGTGGTGACGCTGCGGAGCCATTCGTGCTGGATCCAGCGCTAGCGGCATGTGCGTCGCATCCGGTTCCTATGGTGAGTGCCGCACAGAGTCCGGGGGCGGTCCGTCGCGCGGCCCACGTGGGAATCGGCGTTCTATTCGACTCGATGCAGACCCTTGCCCGGATGCGCGAGCTGACGGATGTATATGCTGAGAATGGTGGGTCGGGAGCTCGAATCGCGATTCGGAGAGTCTGGCTCGGTCCTCCCCCGAATGCGGCGGTAGAGGACCAGATGGACTTCTATCGAAGTTATGCGCCGGATGCGGCGCAGCGACACTGGGGCGATGGCCAGGAACTCATCACAGGCATGACGGCTGAAGAGGTGGCAGAGCGTTTGTTGAAAGTCGCGCAAGAAGGTGGTGCAAACGCCTTCAACTTGCGTGTACATCTAAAGGATGTGCCCCAGGAGAAGGTCGATGAACAGATTGAGCGAATCGGTCATGAGGTGATTCCCATACTGCGCCCGGCACTCGAGAGTCTCGCGCGTTAGGCGAGTCGCCTTTTGATCTCCGCGGCCACGAGCCAGAGTCGGTCCTGGCCCCAGACGCAGAGGTCAGGTTCTCCGTCGGAGCCGCTGAGGCGATAACTAGGAACGCCCCAGGCCCCAAGCTCCTCGTACATAGTCTGCCGATTCGCTTCGAGTTCATCTCGCCACTCTTCTCGATCTAGGAAGGGCGCGGCCTCTTGCCAGTCGAGGCCTGCCCGCTCAACCACGAAACGAAGCCCTTCGTCGGTTCCGGTGCTGCGTCCTTCGGCGAAGGCTGCCGACAAAAATGAGGAGAGGTACTGCGCTCCGCGACCCTGATCGCGAGCGAAGGGCCATAGCGAGAATCCCCGCAGAACCGGGCTCCCGATCGGGTCGTGCATGTTTCCAAAGGGAGCGCCAATATGCTTCGCTTCGCGAAGTGTGTCCGTCATGATATAGATGCCCTTGGCGCCGGGTGCTGGGACGCCGCGCATAACCATGGGCATGACCGGGGAGAGTTCGAGCGGAATATTGACCGACTCCGCTAGTCCCACCGTCCGGTCAAAAATCATGGCGGTATAGGGCGATCGCAGAGAGGGGAACATTTCGAGCCGAAGGCGCGCGTCGTTCTGATTCTCACCCGCATCAAGCGGCGGACGATCGAACCGAATCGCCTTCTTCTTACCCGCAGAAGATGCGCCGAGCTCAATTAGCCGGCGCTCGAGATGGTGAAGCCGATCGACGCCCCAGAACCATTCTCCCGCGTAGGAGAACATCGCGCCAGAATAATGCCGTCGTTTCGCACGCGTCCGGCTGCCTGCCTCAAGCGCTTCACGGACGGTTGCGGCATCTGCACTCGGGACTCGTTCGGAGAGTTTTTCGAGGGCTTCGAGGTCCCCCGCCCAGAGGGCTCGACCGGCTTCGAGTCCGACCTCGATGAATCGTGAATCGGATCGGAGGAGTGTCAATAACGCTTCAACGCGACCGACGAGCTCTGCGTTCGGCCGGTTGGCTCCCTTTGGAAATGAAAGCCCGTAGTGGGGGGCGATCATGGCACAATCACGTCGCGCATACTCAGCGAGCATTTCGGGCTCAGGTGCGAAAAGCTTGTCCGCTTGACCGACAAGATGGAAACGGAAAACGACGTCGTATCGCTCGCGAAGTTCGGCGACGGCTTGCAGGGCGAGTTCGCTGTACGCGTCGTCTACCTGATGAAAGAAGTCGACGACGTGAGGACCGCCACGCAATCGTCGAAGGACCTCACGTCCTTGCCGGGCAGTATTAAGAGCCGCAAAGGCAACTCGCATAACGCGCCGCTGGATACGTCGGCTTCTCTCGGAGCTGTCCTGAATACTTGCGAAGCCCGGTTGGGGAGAGTCGTCGCTCCGCGTGCTGCCTTCGCTCATTTTATTCATCCTTCACTTGGATATCCCAAATGCGGTAGCTGCTTTTACACGTCGCGTATGAGCGCTTGGCAGTAGAGCAGTCGGCCTAGTGCGACTATTCCTCGACGAAGGTGTTCTCGCCTAACCCCTCGAGAACGTGCTTCATGACTTTACCGGTTGCGTTGCGGGGCAAAGGCTCGTCTCGGATTTCGATGATCTCGGGAACTTTGAAATAGGCGAGGCTTTCGGCGCAGAAATCGCGGATCGCCCCCTCTGTGGGTTCGGCGCCTTTGTTTGGCACGATCACCGCCTTGACTTTTTGCCCGAGTTCTCGGTCGTCGACCCCGTGTACTGCGACTTCAGCGACATCGGGATGTAGTTCGATACGGTTCTCGATTTCTGCGGGGTAAATGTTTTCACCGCCGCGGATAATCATGTCGCGCATACGAGATTCGATGTGGAGCCGGCCTTCGATGAGTTGCCCTAAATCGCCCGTATCGACCCATCTTCCGGGAAGGAAATTTTCGGCGTTGGCCTTCGGGTTATTCAGGTACTCGAGCATGATGAGAGGGCTGCGAACGCATACTCGGCCGGGCGTGCCCTCTCCAAGGTCACACCCCTCTTCATCCACGATCTTAATCTGCACCGTAGGCAGTGGCGGCCCGACGCAGTTTTCTGCGTCCCGGAGCATGTCATTAGGCGCGTAGCTGACGAGGCCGCCGGTTTCGCTCGAGCCATAGCCCGAGCCGACAGAGCCCCCTAGATGTGGGAACTTTTCGGCGATCGTGCGCAGGAGCTCGGGTGTAGATGCGGAGCCGCCAACGCCGACATTTGAGAAGCTGCTCGTGTCGATCTTCTCCATGTCCGGATGGTCGAGGAGTCGGAATACGTGAGTCGTTGCGCCGCTCCAAGCCGTGATGCCTTCGTCCACGGATAGCTGGATGATCTTCGCGGGATCGAAGCGGCCCATGGGCCAAACAGTCTTTGCGCCGGCTGCGAGCATAGACGTGGTGCTGCCCATCGAACCCGATAGATGGAAGAGCGGGAAGGGTGCGAGCGTTGCGCCTTGCTTTCCGGATGTCGGTTCGGACATTGCGCGTCGCGCGCCAATGAAGAACGTGGACATAGTAAAGGCGACCAGGGTTCGGTGACTAACGAGTGCGCCCTTGGGACGTCCAGTAGTACCGGAGGTGAAGAGCAGCAGGCACGGATCGTCTTCGTCGATAGGTGTGTCAGGGAGATCGCAGCCGGGGGAGTGGGCGATGAGTTCGTCGAAGTCCGTTTCGAAGGTGACG
>Ga0115569_10003177_pt1 | contig 12253 bp, 9 predicted proteins | sample COGITO_mtgs_1205_2_FD_87295 | JGI IMG/M metagenome (GOLD analysis project Ga0115569, IMG submission 87295) | Pelagic marine microbial communities from North Sea - COGITO_mtgs_120503 | ecosystem: Environmental > Aquatic > Marine > Epipelagic | place: Germany:Helgoland, sampling site Kabeltonne...
AATAATGCTCAGTCTGAAAAGCAAAGGAGGGCACAAATACGGCCCAATGAAGGGCAAAGCCAATTGCGCCGCAGAGTGCGAAAAGGGCTATGCCGTCGTGCATCAGGCTGCCCTGACTGCCGAGCAATAGCATGGCTGCGCCGAGAATCAGTGACACCAGGATGCCGATAACTGTGTGAGAGGTTTTCATTGTTTGTCTCTTTTATTCGGCCCTTTGAATAAGCCTTTGTTTTTATTATTGTTGCCCTAAAAGCTGGCCCAGTGTGACCCGGCTATAGCATACCACCTCATTAAGCTGTGTATTTCACTGCTGCAGAGGCTTTTTACCCTAAGGAAAAACCAGAAACTTATGTTCTCTACGGGGCTTTGGCGAGAATAGATCGACTAACAATGGTTTATAGCAGATCAACTAACCCAAATCGCTAATCCAAAAGCAGCTTAGCAAGATGCAAGCGATGGTGCTGTGCGTCGCCGTACTGGTGCTGTGCCCATTGAGCGCGACGAATATAGAGCATGGCGTCGCAGTCGTAGGTAAAGCCCATACCGCCATGAAACTGCACCGCGCGGTCACCGGCAAACAACAACGTCTCGGTGGCCTGGGCCTTGGCCATGCGGCAGGCGATCTCAGCATCTTCAGACACTGGGCCTTCATCTAAGACAGTGGCAGCGTGATAGATCAAGCTGCGGGCAGAATCCATCTGCAGCAGAATATCCACAGTGGGGTGTTTGAGTGACTGGTAGGAGCCAATAAGACGACCAAACTGAATACGGCTGGTGAGGTAACTGACAATACAATCGAGGGTCGCGGCGCTGGTACCGGTCGCTTCGGCTGCCGTGAGTAGGGCGCCAATCAGGCGCACATCTTTGAGTGCTTGCTCGGAGTGAGGTAGCAAGGCATCGGGAGAGACCGTCACGCCGCTAAAGTCCACAGTAGCCGCGCGCTTGGTTTCATCGATTAGAGTATTGGCGCTAATGGCGTCTGCACCGAGCTGTGAGGCGTCGACTATGGCCAGTGCCGGATTGCCGCCATGGTTGATCGAGACCACAAAGAAGTCAGCCACTGTGGCGTCGGCAACGAGTAATTTTTTCCCTGTGAGTAGAATCCCAGAGTCGCTAATAGCAGTGTTATCAGTCGCGCTAACACTACAGAGCTTGGCACCCCAATCTTCATTATCTAATAGCGCCATAGAACCCACAGCACCTTCCACAATCGCCGGCAGCCATTTCTCACGCTGAGCTTCAGAGCCGCCGCGCAGCAACGCTTGAGCCGCTAATGTCGTAGCAATAAAGGGTGTGCCGAGAAGATATCGGCCCATGCTTTCGACAACTGGCACCGTCGAGCCGAGGCCCATAGCAAAACCGCCGTACTGCTCTGGTATGGCGATGCCGGTCCAGCCGAGGGCGACCATTTCGTTCCACACCGCTGGGTTGTAGCCGCTTTCCGATTTCAACAGACTGCGCACCGCGTTGCTATCCGATTTGTCGCCGCAAAAACCTTTGGCACTCTCGAGAAGCATGGCCTGTTCGTCGCTGAAACTCAGCGCAGTATTCGCTGTTCTTGTCATAGCAGTCATCCCTCTAATCTTTCGGCAGGCCGAGTACATGCTCGCCAATAATATTGGCCTGTACCTGACTGGTTCCGCCACCGATGGTGGTGGAGAAGTTGTTTAAGTACGCGCGCTGCCAAAAGCCACCGCCAATTGTGTCCTTGTCGCCGACATAGAGTGAACCCTGAGCGCCCTGGAGGGTGAGGGCGTGCTGACGCATTCTACGAAAGAACTCGGTGCTGCGAAGTTTTCCCGATAGTGCCAGCGAGTTGGGATAGTCTCGGCACAGTGCTGCTATATCAGAGCGCTTTTCGGCAAGCTGCAGCGCTTTCTCTTCGATCATAAATTTGACCAGATTGTCTCGGGTAACTGGATCTTGCAACAGCGGTTGACCCTCGCGCTCAATCTCAGCGGCCATTTTGATCAAGTCGTCCATCACAATAGAGAGAATTGAAATACCACCAGCCGCACCGGCTTCAGCGCCGCGCTCGTACTGCAGGGTCTGCATGGCAATGCGCCAGCCCTGACCTTCCTCGCCCATAATACAATTGGCGGGAATGCGGGCATCGCTGAAAAAGGTCTCGGTAAAGCCGTATTCGCCGGTTATTTTCTGAATCGGTTGGGTGGTGATGCCGCCAGTGTGCATCGGCGCCAGAAAGAATGACAGGCCGTTGTAGCGGCGTTCGGCCTGCGGGTCAGTGCGCGCCAGCAGGATCATATACTTGGCATAGTTGCCCATGGTCGTCCAGATCTTGCTGCCATTGATAATATAGTCATCGCCATCACGTTCAGCGCGAGTCTGGATGCTGCCCAAGTCGGAACCATGATTGGGTTCAGAAAACCCCTGGCACCAGATGTCCTCAGCATTGAGGATACCTTTGAGATATTTTTCTTTTTCGTAGTCGCTGCCATTATCCAAAATCAGGGGGCCGGCCCAGCCGAGACCGATCACATTGAAGCAAATGGGAACTTGAAGACGCTTCATCTCTTCATCTGCGATACGTTGAAAGTCACGGCTCATGCCCTGGCCACCATACTGTTTCGGCCAAGCCATACCCAGATATCCGGCAGACCATACCCTGTGCTGCCATTCACGCAGGAAATCCAGAACCGGCTCTGAGCCAACTTCCATAAAGGTTTGCGGCAACAGAAAGCCGGGGTCAGCTGGTCGATTGTCCTCTAGCCATGCCGCAACTTGGGCGCGGAATTGGGTTTGTTCTGCGCTGTCATGGATGGCATTGGGAGATGGTTGAGACGGATTATTTCGAGACATAGCGGGACGCTCTGATTGTTTTTATAAGACCTACATTTCTTATCGTGCGGTTTTTGCCGCCGCGCAGCGATTATAATTTTTTTCGATCAGCCTAGGCGGACAAGGTTATCCGCGCGAATACTTTGCATCTTTTTAATCGGTGCCAATTATTGTCTATATGGCGCCAATTCGTCTATCCCCGACGAAAAGTAGCCGATGCAGTCGTTATTAACAACCACCCTCTATGCCGATCCAACAATGGCCCGGCAGTTCGCAAACACGCCTCAAGGCGTCGGCGCAGCCACACTTCAGGCAGCGACTAACTAAGCTCTTTTGATTTGCTTGCGGCTTGGCTATTATGCAGCTCTATAACAAGAAGCTGATCGCTCTCCCACTACACGCGTTGGAAAAACGCGACAAAAGGACATCTCTATGAATAACCCAGCAGAACAGGGAACCATTTTTGGCCATCCTCGAGGATTGGTGATTCTCTTTTTTACCGAGATGTGGGAGCGCTTTTCCTATTACGGCATGCGCGGCTTACTGATTGTCTACCTGACTCAGCACTTCCTCTTCTCTGATGAGAAATCGAGCCTGCTCTACGGCGCTTACACGGCGTTGGTGTATGTGATGACCATTATTGGCGGCTCACTGGCAGACCGTTATTTGGGCGCGCGAAAAGCGGTGACCTTTGGCGCGATTCTACTGACATTGGGTCACTTTGGTATGACGTTTGAGGGCGATGGGTCGAAGCAGCTGTTGCAATACGGGGAGAGTCAATATCAGGTTACCCTTGATGGGCGCGGCGGCGATGCTCGCCAGCTAATTGTCTCGGCACAAGGCCGTTCTTATATTAATTTCACCGAAACTACCATGGAGATTGCCGAGCCGGAAGTGGTCGGGCTGCCGGCCAGTATTGCTCGAGATCAGTTCACAATTACGGTCGAAACGCAGCAGGGCTATCTGGATATTCTCTATCTGTCGCTGGCATTGATTATTGCTGGGGTGGGTTTTTTAAAGGCCAATATTTCAACCATTGTTGGCTCACTCTATGGCTTTGGTGACGCACGTCGTGACTCTGGCTTTACGATTTTCTACATGGGCATCAATCTGGGTGCCTTTCTATCGTCAATATTTTGCGGTTACCTCGGTATTGTTTATGGCTGGAAGTACGGCTTTGGTCTCGCCGGTATTGGCATGCTCGGCGGCTTATTGATCTTTCTCAGCTGTCAGAGTTGGCTTGAGGGCAAAGCCGAGCCGCCCTCAGAAGAGAAGCTCAAAGAAAAGGTGTTTCTGTTTATCAATGTTGAGTGGCTCTGTTACCTAGTGGGTGCAGGTATTGTCGCGGTGTCGATGCTGTTGGTGAAAAACGAAGAGTTGGTCGGCGGCATACTCGGTCCAATCGGTATCTTGATGCTGGTGGGACTGGTTGGCTATGCACTGGTGCGTCTGCACGGCGATGAGCGTTCACGCATGTTTGCTGCAATCTACTTTGTTCTCGCGCAAATTCCCTTTTGGGCGCTGTTTGAGCAGGCTGGTTCATCACTGAATCTGTTTACTGCGCGCCTGGTCGATCGTGAAATTCTCGGCTGGTCAGTGCCCGGCCCGGTGTTTCAGTCGTTAAATGCCGGCTTTATCTTTATCTTTGCGCCACTGATGGCCTGGCTGTGGGTGTGGTTGGCGCGACGCCATTTAAACCCGTCAACCCCAGTTAAATTTGCCCTCGGTGTGGCCATGGCTGGACTTGGATTTTTGCTGCTGGTATCAGGCATGCAGAGTTCAGGCGACATCGGCTTGACGCCCGTGATCTTTATTTTCGCCATCTACTGGGTTCATACCATGGGTGAGTTAATGGTCTCTCCCGTGGGTTTGTCGGCGGTGACCAAGCTGGCGCCAGCACGGATTGTCGGTATGACCATGGGCGCGTGGTTTCTTTACTCGGGACTGTCAAATTTCCTCGCTGGCGTGATTGCGCGCACCACCGGTGCTGAAACTATCGGCGGCCAGATGACCAATGTGGCAGCGGCCAAGGCCGGCTATATCGAGGTCTATTCGCAGGTCGGTTATATCGCTATTGGCATATCAGTGCTGATGCTGCTGATCTCGCCGCAAATTAATAAGATGATGCGCGGCGCTTAGTCGTCGATTTATCTCGCTGTTTTCAATAGTAGAGCAGCGGGTGGCTGAGATCGCCCTCGCAGAGTTGGGATAGATCCAAGGTTTCGTCTTCTGGGTACAGCGTGTTCATATGCAGGCTAGGGCCGCTTAAGAGTGCCGCTGGGCCCAGAGTGCTGACGGTGCTGTGCAAGCTAATAAATCTTTTTAACTCACCATTTAGATTGATCTGCATGCGAAAGCTGGACAAGGGTTCGAGCTTGGCTGCCCTTTGACGCCAATCCGCAGGAACATTTTCATGCATCGCCAAGCGATCACGCATTTCGTGATCGCGCGGGTTATCGCTAAACAGGGTTTTTTGCTCTAGTGACATTAAGATGACTGAGAGCGTATCTTCCCAACCACTGATCAGTGAGCCGGCACCCTGACGACTAAATTGAAACTCCAGATTATTGCTGACCCGATCGAGAGCTGCCTTGCCAATGGTCTGGTTAAACAATCCCACCCAACCGCGGTTGACCATTAGTATGTCACTGGATTCATTGATGATGATAGCTGGGTAGGGGTCCAAGGCTTTGAGTGACAGGGTCATGGTTTTGCGCAGCCACTTTAACTCTGGAGCCTGAAAGTCTAGCTCGCCGATGGCGGGTAAAAAGCCGGCGGCAATCAATAGGTGGTTGCTATCACGCTGGCCCATGTCCAAGGCTCTGGCGATGTCGCTGACCATTGCTTGGCTGGGGCGGCTGCTGCCGTTTTCTAGTCTCGAGATATGCCGTGGTGAACTATCAATGCGGTCAGCGAGTTGCTCTTGGCTGACACTGTGCACTCCGCGCCAAAACTTGAGGAAGCGCGCGAAAGCAAAGTTGGAATCGGGTTCAGGCAAGGAGTGCAACTCTTAACAATTAAACATCTGCATGTTAGTCACACTGGGGTTTATGCACAACCGCATTTCGATATTGTAACAATCATTTTTGGTGATACAGAATAGGCTTTAACCGGACATCGCATGTCATGGTCAAAGGCATCTGTGTTGGGCAGACTGATCAACCAATAAGGCGTTCCAGAGAAATAATAATAACACCTATCAATAAGGAGAAAGGTTATGCCTAAGATGATTAAGAAGTCCGAGATTGCCGATTATATCGGTCACGTTTGCGAGCCTACTGAGTGGTTTGAAGTAAAGCAGGAGCAGGTTAATGAATTTGCTGAATGCACCTTGGATCGCCAGTTTATCCATATTGACCCGGTTGCTGCAGCGGCCACGCCTTTCGGCGGCACAATTGCCCACGGCTTTTTAACCCTGTCTATGCTGTCGTATTTCTCTGAGAGCTACAATCTGCTGATTGAAGGCATCTATATGGGGGTTAATAAGGGCTTCGATAAGGTGCGCTTTGTTGCGCCGGTTCGTGTTGGTAGCAAGATCCGCTGTCATGCCACGGTTATGGATATCACTGAGAAGCGTCCCGGCCAGTATGATTTTAAGATGGAAGTCACTGTTGAGATTGAGGGTGGCGATAAGCCGGCTCTGGTTGCTGAGTGGTTGTCTGTGCAGATGGCTAAATAAATTTTATTAACGCACTCGAAAAAATATCGGGTCAAACGAGGCAAATAATGAGCATTAATTTTGAAGGAAAAGTAGCAATTGTCACTGGTGCCGGTAATGGCTTGGGTCGTTCCCATGCACTGGCACTGGCAGAGCGTGGTGCCAAAGTAGTGGTCAATGATCTCGGCGGTGCCAGAGATGGTACCGGAGCCTCTTCCGATGCGGCTATGGAAGTGGTCGGTATCATCGAGGCCGCGGGCGGTGAAGCTTTCGCCCACGGTGCTAACGTTGCCAAGTTTGATGAAGTTGAGGATATGGTTGCTCAGGCGATGGCAAAGTGGGGCCGAGTTGATATTTTGATCAACAACGCGGGTATTCTGCGCGATAAGTCATTTAGCAAAATGGATCTCGATGATTTCAAATTAGTCATGGATGTCCACCTGATGGGCTCGGTCAACTGTACCAAGGCGGTATGGGATATTATGCGTGAGCAGAACTACGGCCGCATTGTGATGACGACGTCGGCCAGCGGTATGTACGGCAACTTCGGTCAGACAAACTACGGCGCGGCGAAAATGGCGGTTCTTGGTTTCATGAACACCTTGGTTTTGGAAGGCGGCAAAAACAATATCCACATCAATGCTCTGGCACCGACTGCTGGCACGCGCATGACGGAAGAGCTGTTGCCACCACCGGTCCTCGCCCTGATGACGGCTGAGTCGGTCACTGCAGGTGCGCTAGTGCTGTGTGATGAAAGTGCCCCAACGCGAACCATTCTTTGCGCTGGCGCTGGTGGTTATGCCACAGCCAGCATGTATGAGAGTGACGGTATCTTTATGCCCTTAGACGAGCAAAACCCAGATGCGATTGCCGCTCGATGGGATGAACTGTCGGATATCTCCAAGCACAAGGCGCTAGAGTCAGGCCCGAAGCAGACTGAGAAGTTTGTTATGAAGGCAATGGCAGCGATGCAGGGCTAGCGGCTCAGGCAAGTCGGTCAGGTCAACATATCAAAATACAACACATTAAATAATGATAAAAAGGCAATTGTTATGAAAGAAGCAGTAATCGTTTCAGCCGCTCGCACGCCAATAGGTCGAGCTTTCCGCGGTGCATTTAATAATCTTGAATCACCTTCTATGAGTTCCCATGCCATTGCCGCCGCGGTTGCCCGTTCAGGCGTCGATCCCTCAGAGATCGATGACTGCATTATGGGTGCTGCCATGCAGCAGGGCACACAGACGATGAACCTGGGGCGTCAAGCCGCTATGGCGTCTGGCTTGCCTGTTACGGTCTCTGGTATGACGGTTGATCGTCAGTGTTCTTCTGGTTTGATGGCAATCTCCATCGGCGCCAACAACATCACTAACGACGGTTCGTCAGTGATTGTTGCCGGCGGTTGTGAGAGCATCAGTTTGATTCAAAATGAGCACTTTAATGCTCACCGTGTTGCCGATCCACTGGCAATGAGGCATGCGCCATTGATTCATATGCCTATGTTGGACACGGCTGAGACTGTTGCAAACCGTTATAGCATCTCGCGTGAAGCTCAGGATGAATACTCAGTTATTTCTCAGGCGCGAACGGCAGCTGCTCAGGAAGCCGGTCTCTATGCTGATGAGATTGTTCCGGTTACGGCAACTAAGTTGGTGACCAATCGTGAAACAGGCGAAGTGACGCAAGAAGAAGTGACCTTGACGAAAGATGAAGGTAACCGTCCTGGCACCAATATCGAAGGCCTGTCTGGCCTGAAAGCTGTGCGTAACGGTGGCACCATTACTGGTGGTAATGCCTCTCAGCTGTCTGACGGCGCTGCTGCGGTTGTGCTGATGGACGGCACGTTGGCGTCTCAGCGTAACCTTGAGCCACTGGGTGTTTATCGCGGTATCGCGGTTGCCGGTTGTGAGCCTGATGAGATGGGTATCGGCCCTGTATTTGCTATCCCCAAGTTGCTGCAGCGTCACGGCTTGAAGATGGATGATATTGGTTTGTGGGAATTGAACGAAGCCTTTGCGGTTCAGGTTCTTTACTGCCGCGATAAGTTGGGCATTCCTATGGAGCGTTTGAATGTTAATGGCGGTTCTATTTCGATCGGTCACCCGTTTGGTATGAGTGGCACGCGTATGGTTATGCATGCGTTGATGGAAGGTAAGCGTCGCGGCGTTAAGTACGTGGTGATCACTATGTGTGTTGGCGGTGGTATGGGCGCTGCTGGTCTGTTTGAGGTACTTTAAGCCTTAGCTTAAACGGTACTTAAAATGGTAATTCAAACAGCCTCTTAGATGATTGTTTAAGGGGCTGTTTTGTTGTTTTGCTATCGGTTATCTTAAGTCGTAATGTCGAGTTCTAAATGATTATCTTTTTTGATTGTGCTGTGAACGTGATTTGAAGTTGACTGTAAGGTCTGCCTGTACAGACCTTGTAGGCAACGCTACGGAATATATTTAAGTCTCTAAGAGATTTTAAATTGTGCTCTCTAAGCACATAACAAAAATAATAAATCTAAGGGTGAAGGCATTATGTTCAAGGCCAGTCTGCGTCGTGTATCTACTCCAATTATCAGCTTTTCTCTGTTGTTTTTATTAGTTGCCTGCGATCAAAAATCCGATATTGAAATCGTCGATTCAGCTGCCAGCCAGTTCACCCTAGAGAGTAATCTCGAATTAGCAGAAACCCTTGATATAGAGAACCAAGTGGATTTCGACAATGCTAAGCGTGGCCTTATCGCCAAAGCCCCAATCAACAAATTAAACAACGCCCGAGGCACCGAAATCTGGAATGCCGCGTCCTATGAGTTTGTTCAGGGCGATGCCCCAGATACGGTTAATCCAAGCCTCTGGCGTCAAGCTAAATTAAACAGCATTCGAGGTCTTTTTGAGGTCGAGAAAGGGCTCTATCAGCTGCGCGGTTTTGATCTCGCCAATATGAGCCTGATTAAAAGTGATAATGGATGGATTGTTGTAGACCCTCTCACCACCCTCGAAACCAGTCGCGTTGCCATGGATTTTGCTGAGCAGTATCTCGGTCCTATTAATATTACCGGGGTGATATTTACGCACAGTCATATTGATCACTTCGGCGGGATATTGGCACTGCTTGATGCAGAGCAGGTGGAGGATAAGAATATCCCAGTTATCGCGCCGGTCGGTTTTGTTTATGAGGCGGTGAGTGAGAATGTTATTGCTGGCCCGGCCATGGTTCGCCGGGGTAGCTACATGTATGGCGATGCCCTCAGTAATTCCGCCAGCGGTCATGTCGATACCGGCTTAGGCAAACAGGTAATTTTTGGCAGCACCTCAATTCTGCAGCCGACAGTATTGATCGATCAATCGCAGCAGAGCCTCTCAGTGGACGGGGTCGATTTTGAATTCTTTAATATGCCCGGCAGTGAAGCACCGTCTGAGCTGACTTTTTATCTTCCGCAATGGAAAGCCTTCTGCGGTGCCGAGGTGGTTTCTCATGTCATGCACAATGTACTGACCCTGCGCGGTGCCAAGGTACGTGATGCCCTGTTATGGAGTGATTATATCGGTCATATTGCCGACTTCCTCGAACCTAAAGCCGATGCCGCAGTGCTGTTTAACAGCCACCATTGGCCAACCTGGGGTCATGATGAAATTGTCACTCAGCTGCACCAACAACAGGATATGTACAAATTCACCCATGACCAGACCCTGCGTTTGGCCAATATAGGTCTGACGCCAAAAGAGATCGCCGAGCGACTGGTTTTACCCAAAAGTCTCGCCAGTAATTTTCATCTGCGCGGTTATTACGGCACCCTGAGTCACAACAGCAAAGCGGTTTATCAGTACTATTTTGGTTGGTATAACGGCAATCCAGCGACGCTGAACCCATTGCCGCCAGTCCAGTCTGCGCTGCGCTACGTGGAGTTTATGGGTGGTGCTGCGGCACTGTTAGAGAAGGCTGCGGTGTATCAGGCCAAAGGTGATTATCGCTGGGTCGCTGAGGTGGTTAATCATCTGGTGTTTGCCGAGCCCGACAATACAGCTGCCCGTGCCATGTTAGCTGAAGCCTATCGACAGATGGCCTATCAAGCCGAGGCGGGTCCGTGGCGGGATATCTATCTCTCTGCTGCCCGTGAGCTACTGGGTGGCGCGAAGATCATGCGTTATGACCCGGCATCGGCAAAAGCGTTTTTACAGCAGGTGCCGCTGGAGCAATTTATGAAAGCCCTGTCGGTGCGCTTGGATGGCGAGAAAGCTGAGGGTGAGGCGCTGTCAATTAATATCACTTTTACCAATGGGCAAGGTGTGAAGAAGGGTGAGAGCGAGAGCAATTTTGTAGTGAGCATAAGAAACTCTGTGATGCATTATCGCCGTGTAGCGCAGGACGAAACTGCCGATGCGAGTCTGACTTTAAGCAAAGCATTGTTTGTCGATATTCTGGTGGGCGAAGCCGGAGTGACCGATTTGATTAGCTCGGATGAACTGTCGGTTGATGGCAGTGTGCTCAAGCTAGTGAGGTTCTTTTCTTTGTTGGGCGAGCCCAATGATGCGTTTAATATCGTTTTACCCTAGTTGTTTACTGGAACGTTGATACCTGCATGTTGAAAGCTGTAATAAATATTCTACGCACTATTTTGCACGGACTGATCTATCTGTCGCTGGCGTTTTCACTGCTGGTCGCCGCTGCGCTGATTTGGCTGTGGCCAAGCTATGACTATTTGCCAGCGCAAGCCGCTAGTCTTTCTGTGCAGCGTTTAAGCGACGGGCCAATTGTTGATACGACCATGAGTGCACGGCTGACAGAGCTGGCTGAGCAGGAGGGCTATATCAATATCAATGGCCCGTCGTTGATTAGAGTGCCGGATTGGGTCGAGAATCGCTTGGGTAATTACTATCTTTATTTTTCTCACCACAAGGGCGATTTTATTCGTCTTGCCTACGCCGATATGGTCGAGGGTCCCTGGTCAATTTATGAGCCGGGTGCGCTGTCGCTGGATGAGTCAGGCTTTCCCAGTGACAATATTCCTCGCCTCAGTCTAGAGGAGGGGCTTGCTGAGCTGTGGGATTCGGTGTCGGTGTATTTATTTAGAGATGCTATTTTGGCAGTCTACAAAGCCTTGGTGACTGATCAGGAGATGCGTAAGCAACGGGGTGTCGCGGCCAGCCAGAGTCTCAAACCGCATATTGCCAGTCCGGAAGTGGTGGTCGATGACGCCAACCAGCAGATTGTGATGTTCTTCCATGGTCAGCGTGACAGCCTTTCTCAGGTTAGCGGTGTCGCCTTATCAGCTAACGGTCTCGACTTTACGGTTAGCGAAAAAATGCTCGGCGCGGTCTATCTGCGCAGCTTTTCCTATCAAGACCAACATTATTTTTTAGCTGCTCCCGGCATTCTCTATCGCAGTGATCAATTACTTGGCGACTATAAGCCGCGGCGCAAATCCCTTTTTGGGACTGACGTGCGACATACCGCTGTGCTGTTGCAAGATGATCAGCTGACCGTGGTTTGGTCTCGGGTCGGCGATGCACCGGAACGGCTGTTAGTCTCAACCGTCAACCTCTCGCCTTCGGATTGGGACGACTGGGTGCCAACCTACCCAACTGAGCTGATGCGCGCTGAACGGCCCTGGGAGGGCAGTGAACTGCCGGTGCAGTCATCCTTGCGCGGAGAGAGCTATAAGCCACTTAATGATCTGCGCGATGCGGATATTTTTGTTGATACCGATGGTCAGATCTATCTGCTCTATGTGGCCTCCGGTGAGCAGTCAATCGGCATTGTGCGCTTAGATAAAATCACCCAATAACAGCGCAAGGTGTCGCCTGGGTGAGC
>Ga0115569_10003179_pt1 | contig 12247 bp, 10 predicted proteins | sample COGITO_mtgs_1205_2_FD_87295 | JGI IMG/M metagenome (GOLD analysis project Ga0115569, IMG submission 87295) | Pelagic marine microbial communities from North Sea - COGITO_mtgs_120503 | ecosystem: Environmental > Aquatic > Marine > Epipelagic | place: Germany:Helgoland, sampling site Kabeltonne...
CAACCATCCGTCGGTTCAGTTGGTGGGGCAGATTACTGAGCCTTATCTACGGCCTTTTCGCAAGGTGATTCCGCCGATTGGTATGATGGATATCTCGCCAATGGTCGCCATCCTCAGTTTAATGGTTATTCGCAATAAGCTGCTGCCGATACTCGGTGGTATGGTGCAGTCACTGGTTAGCTAGCAGTTATCAAGGCGCCGGATCGGGATATTGCTGGTACACCTCATCGAGATCCGCTTTAATCTCGTCAGACAGAGCGACCTGACAGGCATCAATGTTTTGCTTGAGTTGCTCCATGGTGGTGGCACCAATCAGGCAGCTGGCGACAAAGGGCTGCTGGCAAATAAATGCCAGCGACAGCTCAACCAGGCTCAATCCGTGTTTTTTCGCCACATCGAAATAGGCCTGTGTCGCCGCTTGAGAGGTTATTCCACTGTACCGTGCAAAGCGCGGGAAAAGGTCTATTCGTGATCCAGCAGGCATAGCGCCATGCATATATTTTCCGCTGAGAACACCGAAGGCAAGCGGCGAGTAGGCTAATAAACCAATCTCTTCGCGGATGGCCATCTCCGCCAGACCGTTTTCAAATAGCCGGGATAAAATACTATAGGGATTCTGAATGCTGACAACCTGAGGCATATCCCGCTCACGAGACAGGCGCAGGTACTCCATCAAACCCCAGGGAGTCTCATTCGATATGCCAATATGTTTGACCAACCCTTCAGCCACCAACTGCGACAGCTCGGTCATGGTTTCTTCAATCGCGATACCATCAAGACTGGGGCTATGAGTGTAACCGCGCTGGCCAAAATAGTTGGTCATGCGTTCCGGCCAGTGAACCTGATAGAGGTCGACATAATCTGTTTGCAGACGCTCCAGAGACCCTTCGATTGCACGACGAATATGGTCTGCACTGAGTCGTGAACCGCCTCTAATATGATTGACGCCAAGAACGCTTGAGGGGCCCGCAACCTTGGTCGCCAGAACAATTTCTTTACGTTTGCCGGTCTGCCTCAGCCACTCGCCGACGTAGGTCTCGGTCAACCCAGCGGTTTCTTCTCGGGCTGGCACTGGATACATCTCTGCGACATCAAGTAGATTGATACCCTTTGAAACCGCATAATCCATCTGCTCGCAGGCTTCTTCCGAGGAGTTTTGTTCGCCGTAGGTCATGGTCCCCAAACCAACCAACGACACTTCTATATCAGTATTTCCCAAAGTCTTGTAAATCATGCTTTCCTATCCGGGCAAGTTGAGAACCCAGTCTAGCCGACTATGGTCGGATAAAAAATAGTCTATGCTTGGGTGCGTTCAAAGTTGCAGTGTAAATTGCATTGAAAGTTGCGTTAACCAAGGCAGCCTCTTAGACTCAACAGCTTAAACCAGAGCAGTGCATTCATGGCATTAAACATCCGCGAAAACTCCGTCGGCATCGTAGCGGCAGAAAAGATCCTTATCGACACGCCACTTACCCTAGCATGCGGCGTGGTGCTGGCCAGCCATGAGCTGATGGTTGAGACCTATGGCACGCTGAATGCTGACAAAAGTAATGCGCTACTGATTTGTCATGCCCTGAGCGGCAGCCACCACGCCGCAGGGTTCTATGCTGGCGACGACAAACCAGGTTGGTGGGACAGTTATATTGGTCCCGGCAAACCGATGGACACTAATCGCTTTTTTGTTGTTTCGCTAAACAATATAGGCAGCTGCTTTGGCAGCACCGGTCCGACCTCAATCAACCCTCAAACCGGCGAGCCCTGGGGCGCGCAATTCCCCTCTCTGCGTGCTAGAGACTGGGTGGAATCGCAACGATTGCTCATGGAGCATCTCGGCATCCAGCGCTGGGCAGCGGTAATCGGCGGCAGTCTAGGCGGTATGCAGGCGATGCGCTGGGCGCTGGAACATCCGGATAAACTGGCTAATAGTATTGTGATTGCTTCGTCGATGAAGCTTTCCGCGCAAAATATTGCCTTTAATGAGATTGCCCGCCGCGCCATCAAATCAGATCCGGAATTTTGTGATGGCCAGTACTTGGAGAAAGATACCGCGCCGCGCCGCGGTTTAGCGCTGGCACGTATGATTGGTCATGTAACCTATCTGTCAGATGAGTTGATGGGGCAGAAATTTGGCCGCGAACTGCGTTCGGGGACCTTTTCTCAGGGAGATGCTGAACCGGTTGAGTTTCAGATTGAGAGTTATCTCAACTATCAGGGTGATAAATTCTCCGGCGACTTTGATGCCAACGCGTATATTTTGATTACCAAAATGCTCGATTACTTTGATCTGTCACGGGATTATGAAAACAACCCAGTACAGGCTTTTGGCCACGCCAAATGTGATTTTTTGGTGGTCTCATTCAGCAGTGACTGGCGCTTTTCGCCGCAACGCTCGCGAGAGATTACCGATGCATTAATAGCCGCAGGAAAAAACGTCTCCTATGCTGAAATTGAGTCCGACCAGGGCCACGATGCGTTTCTGCTTCCCAACCGTCGCTATGAGCAAGTGCTAGGCAACTATCTAAGCAAGATTGCAGATAAGCTGGAGGACGTCACAATATGAGCATGATTAATAGTGTGAGTCCAACAACCAACTTGAGCCAAACCAACAGCCTAAGCCTTGTAAACAGGTCGATCCATTCCTGGGTGCAAGCTAACGCACGCGTCCTCGATCTCGGCTGCGGCGATGGAACCTTGCTGGCAGAATTGCAGCAAGATCTAAATATCCGCGGTTACGGACTTGAGATTGACGCTGAAGCAATCAATCAGTGTGTGTTAAAAGGCGTTAATGTTGTCGAACAGGACCTGAACAAAGGTCTCGCGAATTTTGACGACAACAGTTTCGACACCGTCATTATGACCCAGGCGCTACAGGCGATGCGTTACCCGCATCTGGTGCTCGATGAAATGCTGCGCATTGGCAGCGAGTGTATTATCACTTTTCCCAATTTTGGCCACTGGAAAGCACGTGCTTATCTGACGCTGCGCGGGCGCATGCCGGTAACCAAAGAGCTGACCTATCAGTGGTACGACACCCCCAATATTCACTTTTTTACCTACCGAGATTTTGAAGTATTGTGCCGCCAACGCAACATCAACGTTTTACGCAAACAGTTTGTCGGTGAACATTTTCTCGATCGACAACTCAAAGACCTGTGGCCCAACCTGTTTGCTGAAACGGTTGTCTATCATCTCAGCAAATCATAGATCTGGGGTCTCTTGGCCCACCATGAAGGATTAAGCTGATGAAATATTTACTTATGCTGGTAACTGTTCTGTCGCTGGCACTGCCAGCGGCCACTCTCGCCGACGACAAAGTCTACAAGCAATACGGCCCCTATAAGATTTTCTACAGCGCGTTTAATAGCACCTTTATCGATCCCGATATCGCCGTCGCCAACCAAATTGTTCGCGGCAAAGATAAAGGGCTGGTTAATATTGCCGTCGTTCTTGAATCAGGAACAGGCAATGCCTCAGTGATTTCAGGCAGTGTCTTCAATATTTTTCAGATGAGTCAACCACTGAAATTTGTTGAGGTGCGCGAACAGAATGCGGTCTATTATCTAGCCCCATTCGACTTTGAAAATGAAGACTTTTTGACCTTTAAGATCTCCGTGCGGCCCGACGCGGAGAAGCCCGCCTATGAGCTTAAATTTCAAAAGAAAATGTATCACGACTAAATTGGTGTACCACGGCTAAATTAAGGAGCCCGGCTTGAAAATTGTACTGGCCAGCAGCAATGCCGGAAAGATAAAAGAATTACACGACATGCTGAGCGCGCTCGATATGCAGGTGGTCCCGCAGCAAGAGCTGAATATCGAGGATATCGAAGAAACGGGACTCTGTTTTGTCGAAAATGCCATTCTCAAGGCCCGCAATGCGGCACTTATGTCAGGCATGCCGGCAATCGCCGATGACTCGGGCCTGGAAGTCGATCTGCTCAATGGAGCACCGGGCATCTACTCGGCGCGCTTCGCTGGTGAAGGTGCCAACGATGCCAGCAACAATCAAAAGTTGCTCGAACTGCTCGGTGATGCGCCACTGCAACAGCGTAGCGCCCGCTATCAATGTGTTATCGTCTATATGCGTCATGCCAACGATCCGACACCGATTATCTGCCAGGGCAGCTGGGAGGGTCATATCGCCTTAGAGGCGCAAGGCGACGGAGGTTTTGGTTACGATCCGCTGTTTTATGTGCAGGATCTAAAGTGCCACGCTGCCGAAATAGATAAACAAGAAAAAAATCGTATTAGTCACCGCGGCAAAGCCATCCAAGATTTACTTGCGAAGCTAGTAAGCACCAGACGCGCGCTCTAGCAAAGACAGATTAAAGAAAGATTGATGCAAAAATTCCACACCAACATCTACCTTAAACACCTCTGTGCTGTCACGCTCATAGTGATTGCGCAACTTGTCAGCGCCCGAGAGCCAACTCTGGTGACCACTGAGCAGGGTGTGATGAGCGATAAACTCGACTTCCTTGAGTCACTATACAAAAAGCGAATTTCCCAATAGATACCGCACTCGAACTACCTCCCCTTTCGCTGTATGTGCACATACCCTGGTGTGTGCGCAAATGCCCCTACTGTGACTTTAACTCTCATGCAGCCAGCAATGAGATTCCAGAACAGGCTTATATCAAGGCACTGATTGCTGATCTTCAGCAAGATCAAAAATGGGCACAGGGTAGAAAACTCACCTCGATCTTTTTTGGCGGTGGCACCCCCAGCCTTTTTTCAGCTGCAGGCATAGGCCAAATACTCAACGCCGCAGAACGCCTCATCGGCTTTGAGCGCGATATCGAAATAACCCTTGAGGCCAATCCCGGCACTGCAGAGCAGGAAAAATTTAGCGGCTTTCGCAGCGCCGGTGTCAATCGTCTTTCGATTGGCATCCAAAGTTTTAATCATCAGCACCTGCTGCAATTGGGTCGCATACATGATGGCGCCCAGGCATTGTCTGCAATTGAAACTGCACGGCGAGCAGGATTTGATAATTTTAATCTCGACCTGATGCACGGCCTCTCGGGTCAGACAGTTGACCAGGCGCGCAGCGATCTGCAGCAGGCCATCGATAGCAGTGCAACGCATATTTCCTGGTACCAGTTGACCATTGAACCCAATACAGAGTTCTACTCGCGCCCCCCACAACTGCCTGAGGAAGACGCTTTGGTCGATATCCAGCAGGCCGGCATGGCGCTGCTCGACGAGCACAGTTACAGGCAGTATGAAGTCTCTGCCTTTGCCCAGCAGGGACAGCGCTCACAGCACAATATGAATTATTGGCAGTTTGGCGACTATCTCGGCGTAGGGGCTGGCGCTCACGGCAAAATCACCATGCCGGCTGAAAACTGTATTCTGCGCACCAGCAAAACCCGTCAGCCGGACAATTATCTGGCGCGAGACCCGTTAACACTGGCGCAGCAAAACCCTATTGCCGTCAATGAGCTTGCTGTGGAATTTATGATGAATGGACTGCGCCTTTGCGATGGCCTCAGCGCTGACTATTTCACTCCACGCACCGGCCTGCCCGCCTCAAGCATTGCCAAGCAGGTGGCGAAGCTGCAGTCTCAAGGGCTGTTGGAAGTCGGTGATCGCCGCTATCAGGCAACGCCGCTCGGCTATCAATTTTTAAACAGTTTGCTGCAGGGGTTTTCCTAGAGTCTGTTGACGTTTAATTTGCTAAACTGCACAGCCACAAAACACTAGAGTTATAAATACAGCCATGAGCGACTCAGTCTCAGCAAGCAATCAGCTGCCGCCCCATGAAAGCGCACGTTTACTGCGTTTGGCAACCTATGCCTCGACATCCGTGGCACTGGTTTTGATTGCCGCAAAACTGTTTGCCTGGAGCGCATCGGGCTCAGTCAGCCTGCTGGCTACGTTGATCGACTCCATGCTTGATGCACTGGCCTCGATCATCAATTTGATCGCTGTGCGACATGCTCTGACGCCAGCGGATAAAGAACATCGCTTTGGTCACGGTAAAGCAGAAGCTCTGGCAGGTTTAAGTCAATCGATGTTTATCGCTGGTTCTGCCGGATTTTTACTCTTCGAGGCCGCACAGCGCGTGATCAATCCGGTAAAGGTTGAGTCTATTCAGCTGGGCATTGTTGTGATGGTGATTTCGATTGTCGCGACGCTACTACTGCTAAGTTTTCAGCAGCATGTGATTCGCAAAACCAATTCCACCGCGATTCGAGCCGATGCCCTGCACTATCGCACTGACCTGATGGTCAATGGCAGCGTGATTGTCGCCCTGCTATTAGTGAGTATTGGCGGCTGGCCTGGCTTCGACGGCCTATTTGCTGGAGTCATAGGGATTTATATTCTCTACAGCGCACGTGAAATTATTATTACCTCTTACGATCATCTTATGGACCGCGAACTGCCCGACGCTGATCGCGATAAGATCAAAGCGCTGGTATTGGCTCATCCCAGCACCCGCGGACTGCACGATCTGCGCTCGCGTCACTCCGGCACCATGACCTTTATTCAACTTCATCTAGAGCTAGATGATGATCTAAGTTTGTTGGCAGCGCACAAAATATCCGATGAAGTAGAAGCGCTAATATTGACCGCTTTCCCAGGTTCCGAGATTATTATTCACATAGACCCACAGTCTGTGGCCGCTCAAGAAACCATGCCCGACTTCGCCAGTACAGAAGAGCATAGCTAAGAGTCTTAACGCTTGAGATTGCGCCCTAAGTAACGCTGTAGGATCGCCAACAATCTGTGTGGCACATGCTTGCGCTTCCACTCCCCGGCCACAAACCGATTGCCCTCGCTCAGTGTTGGATAGCTACGAATTGTTCCCAGTAGTTTATTCAGCCCGAGGTTGTGTTTCATCGCCAGCACAAATTCATTGATCAACTCGCCGGCCTGCGGCCCAACAATGGTCGCACCAAGAATGCGATCTTTGCCGGGAACCGTCAGTACCTGAATAAAACCCTGGGCGTCATTGTCGGCTATAGCGCGATCGAGATCAGACAGATCATACTGGGTTATCTCAACAACAATACCCTGCTGCTCTGCCTCTCTCTGATTAAGCCCCACCCGGCCAATCTGCGGATCGGTAAATACCACCTGCGGCATAATTCGGTAATCGACGCGGAATTTTTTAAAGCGGCCAAGTAAGCCGTTAACAGCTGCAAACCATGCCTGATGACTAGCAGCATGGGTCAACTGGTAGGGCCCAACCACATCGCCACAGGCCAGAATATTGGGGTAGCAGGTGCGCAGGTAATCATCCGTGGTAATGGTGCCATTGGCATTCAGGGGAATCCCCAACGCCTCAAGACCGAGATTTTCGGTATTGGCTGTCCGGCCTATGGCAATCAGCACGCGATCAAATTCCATCTGCACCAGCTCAGAACTTGATTCAGAACTTGATTCAGAACTTGATTCAGAGCTAGATTCCGAGCTGGGTGTTAGCTCGGCGAGACAGTGATCTGCGTGAAATTCAAACTTTTCAGCGCTGTAGTTAGTCAGTACCCGCACACCCTCAGACTCAAGGCATTGCTGCATAAATGATGCAACCTGCTGGTCATCTCGCGGCAGTAACTGCGCCTGCATCTCGACCAACGTGACCCGCGACCCGAGACGCTGAAATGCCTGCGCCAACTCACAGCCAATGGCGCCACCGCCAACAATAAGAAACCGCTTAGGCAAATCCTCTAGCTTCCAGAGTGTTTCGGAGGTCAGCGGATCAACCTGATCAAGCCCCGGTATGGACGGCATGGTTGGCCGTGCACCGCTGGCAATAATAATTTTCTCGGCGCTGATTTGCTGCCCGTCAACATCAACCACCCAGGGTGAAATCAGCTTGGCATTGCCGTACACGCAGTCGACCCCCAAATTGGTGTAGCGCTCAACCGAATCATGCGGCTCAATGGTGTTGATCACATTCTGAACACGTCCCATCACTCGAGTGAAATCCACTTCCGGAGCGCCGACATTAATGCCTAGCGCAGCAGCCTTTTTCATATCGGCCATGGATTTTGCCGCACGGATCAGTGCCTTACTCGGCACGCAACCGGTATTAAGACAGTCTCCACCCATCTTGTCCCGCTCAATTAGCGTGACTCGCGCCTTGAGCGTCGCACCTATATAGGCACTGACTAATCCGCCACTGCCGGCGCCAATAACGATAAGATTGGTGTCAAATTTGCGCGGTTTTTTATAGCCGCGGTAGCGCTTGCGCCGATCCACCACATTGACCACAGCGCGCACCAACAAGGGAAACAGCGCTAACAGCAAAAACGATGAAATAACCCCGGGAGTCATAATCCCGGCAGCAGAAAACTCGTCAATACTGCCGATCGAGGCTCCAGCATTAACATAAACAAAAGTGCCCGCCAGCATTCCCAGCTGACTAACCAGATAAAAGGTCGATGTTTTAAGTGGCGTTAGCCCCATCACCAGATTGATCATCCAAAACGGGAACAGTGGTATCAGTCGCAGACCAAACAGATAATAACCACCCTGCTTTTCGATACCCTGGTTGATGGTGCTCAAATGTGAAGAAAACGTTGCCTGCACCCAATCACGCAGCAGGAAGCGTGACACCAAAAAAGCCAAAGTAGCTCCGATAGAACTGGCAAAGGACACCAACAAGATGCCAGTCCATAAACCGAACAGCATGCCACCAATAATCGTCAGCAGTGCCGCACCGGGAATAGAGATAGCAGTCGCAATCACGTAGATTGCAAAATAGACCCCCGCAGTGAGAAGGGGTTGCTGCGCGTAAAGATCACGGAAAAAATCTAGCGAGAGATAACGCTGACCGTCGAAGGCAAAATAGGCCCACAATAGCCCGCCGATTGCCGTGATCAGTATTATTTTTTTTGCCATCGCTGACGCTCCTTTAGCAATATTCTGCGCTCTCAGAACGCCAGTTCAACTATCATGATCGCAGACACGCGATCATTTTAATGGATTATTCAGCCGTATCTTTAGGCTGAAAACTGATGTTACCCAAAGATCGCCATTGTTAGTCTTTTTTGCATTGAGACTCATGCGCAGTGAATGGTAACATGAGCGCCGAATCCTGCTTCTGGCAATAACCTTAATTATTTGTGGAGACCCTCTATGAGCGACACTATCGTTCACACGACAGATTCTAGCTTCGAAAGCGATGTACTGCAGTCAGATGTTCCTGCTCTGGTAGATTTTTGGGCGGCCTGGTGTGGTCCCTGCAAAATGATTGCGCCACTGCTAGACGAACTATCTACCGAATATGCAGGACGTGTAAAAGTCTGCAAAGTGGATGTTGACAGTAATCCAGAAACAGCAGCGAAATTTAATGTTCGTGGTATCCCAACACTACTGGTCTTTAAAAATGGCAGCGTCGAAGCGACCAAAGTAGGCGCTCTCTCCAAAGCCCAGCTAGTCGAATTCGTCGAGAGCATTATGTAAGCCTGTTTGCGGCTCTGGTCACTGAGCCGCAAAATTTCCTTGCGCTTTGGTCAATGCGCGCTATACTTCGAAGTACCCAAATATGTTTCACCCCACGTAGGCCCCCCAATTAACTGCTTTCGGTACTGTTTACAGTTCCAATTAACGCGCTACTTATCTGTACGATGTAGAACGTCTCAACCGGCGAGCCTTACTCAAGATTTAAATTACTAAAAATGGCTGCGAAGCCAATTCCTTTTCCCAAACCCTATAGCAAACCTAAAATATCCCTCCTATGAATCTATCAGAACTAAAACAAAAACCAATTGACGAACTATTAGAAATGACAGCCTCTGCCGGGCTCGACAACTTAGCTCGTTCAAGAAAACAAGACATCATCTTCGCCCTGCTTAAACGCCACGCAAAAAGCGGTGAAGATATTTACGGCGACGGAGTTTTAGAAATTCTCCCGGATGGCTTTGGGTTTTTACGCTCAGCCGGCGCCTCTTACCTAGCCGGCCCGGATGATATTTATGTATCACCCAGTCAGATTAGACGCTTTAACCTGCGTACTGGCGATGGCATCTCTGGCAAGATACGTCCGCCAAAAGACGGTGAGCGCTACTTTGCTATGCTCAAGGTTGATGAGATCAATCTCGACGCCCCGGAAAACGCTCGCAATAAAATTCTCTTTGAAAACCTTACCCCTCTCTTCCCCGACCAGCGCCTGACTCTAGAGGCAGGCAATGGCTCGACAGAAGATTTGACCGGCCGAATTATTGATTTGGTCTCGCCAATTGGTAAAGGCCAGCGCGGCTTAATTGTTGCGCCGCCGAAAGCCGGTAAAACCATTATGATGCAAAATATTGCGCAATCGATTATTCGCAATAATCCCGAATGTATCATTATCGTTTTGCTGATCGATGAACGCCCGGAAGAAGTAACCGAAATGCAGCGTACCGTGCGCGGCGAAGTGATTGCATCAACCTTTGATGAGCCACCAAATCGCCATGTGCAGGTTGCCGAAATGGTAATCGAACGCGCCAAACGCCTGGTAGAGCACAAAAAAGACGTCGTCATTCTACTCGACTCCATCACGCGTTTAGCCCGTGCCTACAACACCGTTATCCCCTCCTCTGGTAAAGTGCTGACCGGTGGTGTCGACGCACACGCCCTCGAAAAACCCAAGCGTTTCTTTGGCGCGGCGCGAAATATTGAACATGGCGGCAGCCTCAGTATCATCGCCACCGCGCTGGTCGATACCGGCTCAAAAATGGACGAAGTGATCTACGAAGAATTTAAAGGCACCGGTAATATGGAGCTGATTCTCGATCGCAAGATTGCTGAAAAGCGCGTCTACCCATCGATCAATATACGTCGCTCTGGTACCCGTCGCGAAGACCTTCTGATGGACGAATCAGAATTGCAACGAGTCTGGATTTTGCGCAAGTTACTGCATGATATGGAAGACGTTGCGGCAATCGAATTTATGACCGAAAAGCTTAAAGGCTTTAAAAACAACGCCGAATTCTTTGGTGCCATGAAGCGTAAATAGTGCGCCAAATATAGTGCAGCCTGCGTATCATAAGCTTGATGCAATGACCTAGGCTAAAGCTCGATGAAATATTCTGACCTACGCGAATTTATAGCTTTCCTCGAACAACGGGGAGAGCTAGTTCGCATTACGCAAGAAGTCGACCCCAATCTTGAGATGACCGAGATTAGTGACCGTACGCTACGCGCCAAAGGTCCCGCCTTACTGTTTGAAAACCCCAAAGGTTACAACACCCCAGTACTCTGCAACCTATTTGGTACCCCAGATCGTGTTGCTATGGGTATGGGTCAAGAAAAGCTTAGCGCCCTGCGCGATGTCGGCACGCTGCTCGCTTTCCTAAAAGAACCCGAACCACCCAAAGGACTGCGTGATCTCTGGGAAAAGCGCCACGACTTCAAACAGGTATTAAATATGCCTGTAAAGCAAATCAAAAACCCGCCCTGTCAGGAAGTGGTTCTTGAAGGCGATGCGGTCGATCTGGATAAATTACCGATTCAAACTTGCTGGCCAGGCGACAAAGCACCACTGGTTACCTGGGCACTAGCAGTGACCCGTGGCCCAGAAAAAGAGCGCCAGAATCTCGGCATTTACCGCATGCAAAAGATCGCCAAAAACAAATTAATTATGCGCTGGCTGGCCCATCGTGGCGGTGCCCTCGACTATCGCGACTGGCAAAAAAAGTATCCCGGCAAACCCTACCCGGTAGCTATTGCTCTAGGTGCCGACCCAGCCACCACACTGGGTGCCGTAACCCCCGTACCAGACACATTGTCCGAATATGCCTTCGCCGGCTTATTGCGCGGCGAAAAGACCCAAGTCGCCAAGTGCCTCGGCAGCGATTTGCAAGTGCCGGCCACAGCGGAATATATTCTCGAAGGTTTTTTGCATCCCGGCGAAGAAGCCGACGAAGGCCCCTTTGGCGATCACACCGGTTATTACAACGAAGTCGAACGCTTCCCGGTCTTCACTGTCGATCGTATCACTCATCGTAAAAATCCGATCTATCACAGCACCTATACCGGCCGCCCACCCGACGAACCCGCTGTTCTCGGTGTCGCACTCAACGAAGTATTTGTGCCGATACTGCAAAAGCAATTTCCAGAAATTGTCGACTTTTATCTGCCGCCAGAAGGCTGCTCCTATCGCATGGCCGTGGTCAGCATGAAGAAACAATACCCCGGCCACGCCAAACGCGTGATGATGGGAGTCTGGTCATTCCTGCGACAATTTATGTACACCAAATTTGTGATCGTCACCGACGATGATATTGATGTACGCAACTGGGAAGACGTGATCTGGG
>Ga0115569_10003187_pt1 | contig 12225 bp, 12 predicted proteins | sample COGITO_mtgs_1205_2_FD_87295 | JGI IMG/M metagenome (GOLD analysis project Ga0115569, IMG submission 87295) | Pelagic marine microbial communities from North Sea - COGITO_mtgs_120503 | ecosystem: Environmental > Aquatic > Marine > Epipelagic | place: Germany:Helgoland, sampling site Kabeltonne...
ACATAAGGTATTTCAATACTTTTAATTTCATCCTTAACAACAGGAGCTACAACAATAATTTCATCAACAAATTCCCCCCACAAATTCAACTCTCTTACGTAAGGCTCGTAAGCATAAATTTGTCCCTCTTTAATTTTATGGACGGTATGTGTGATAATTCCAAAAATCATGATAATATCATATTATAATATTGAATATTTTTAGCAATAATTCTATCTACATTAAATCTAGAAATAATGTCTTCTCTTGCAGATTTGCCATAAATATCAAAATTTTTGTTATTTAATACTTCAACAATACTTGAAGCCAAGCCTTTAATATCAAACGGGTTTACTAACAACCCTGTAACCCCATTAATTACAGTCTCATGACCTGGACCAATATCACTGGCTATCAGTGTTTTCCCCATGGAAAGTGCCTCCAGCCAAGCTATTGGCATGGCTTCCATATGAGAAGGGTATACACATAAATGTGCACGTTCAATATATTTAGCAACTTCAGAATGTGGGACAGAGCCAATTATCTGGACATTTTCTTCTAAGTCACTGTCGATATAAGATTTTAAATAAGCGATGTAAGATTTTCCGTTTTTATCAATCAAATCTCTTCCAACTATTTTTAATTTAATAGAAGGAATTTCCTTTTTTATTAATGGCATTGCTTGTACTAATTGTCTAACACCTTTTTTTTCACAAACAGTACCCACAAATAATAAAGTATTCTGTTGTAATTTATGTATATCAGCAATATGAAACCTAACAGTATCAACACTGTTGTATATGACTGAATACTTGAATTTAAAATGTAAATACTTTTGAGTTTGTCTTCCCACATAGTCACTAACAGCGATATAACCATCTGCTTTTTTAAAAGATTGCTTTTCTTGGAAACTTCTCCAAATAGCGGGTTTTTTATCTAATTCATTAGCAAAAAAATGATGTCCTCCATGTAAACGAATTATTTTTTTATAACTTGTTATTCTTGGGAAAAAAGCAAAATTCAATTCACTTCCTTCTACTATATCTAGGGGTTCTTCTTTATCTAATTCATTAATTTTAGAGAGTATTCTAATTGTATGATCGTAAAATTTTCCTATTTTCCATTTTGATTTTGCTAATCTATAAATCTGAACTCCCTGATCAAAAGTATTTTTATTTGTAAATTCTTTTGAAATACCAATTACAGAAACCTTTATATCTTTTTTTACTAGCATTCTAGATAGAAATTGAACTAAAGTACCTATGCCTCCTCCATTTACACCTTTCATAGGGTATTCATTTGTTATGAAACAGATATGCATTTTAGTATTTTTTTATTTAATATATGTGAACTATTTTCAATGGGATGTAAAACTATTTTTTCTAACCACTTTTTTCGATCTTTCCCAACTTGTGATGGGTTAATTAATGCGCTTACTATTTTTTTAAGTATCTCATCTTTACTATTTATCCAACCAACTGCTTTAAGATTTTCCATACTTTTAAAATGTTGGAAATTATATATATCCTCTACTTTAAAAACTGAATTTACTACAGGGTCATAATTTAAATACAAACATGGCTTGTCTAAAATAGCCGCATCATGAGCCATTGTACTTCCTAGGTTGATTACTATATCACTGTGTTTTATAGTATTTATAAGTAAACTTAAATCATTAAATCTTGGATAATTTTCACTAAAACAACCATCTGACCCTAGAACTCCTCCCCAGTCCGGATCAATTGAAACTATCAAATGATTGTATTTGTTTAAAACCTGATTAAACCTATTTGTTTTATCTACTGGGCATCTTCTAAAAATTATTTGTGGTCGATCAATTTGGTCGATTTCGCAAAGTGCCTCACAGATATCATTTAAATAATATGCTTCGTACGGAGATGCTTGATCATTACCAGAAAAGCAAATTGTTTTTTTATGAATATCTAGGCCGAATTGATCATAAAAAAAATCTTTATTTAAATAGTGTTTTTCATCAAAATAAAACTCAAATTGAGGTGTTCCAACTATATGAATTTGTGATGATTTGATTTCTGGATATAATAAATCCAATTCTTTTTTCATTAGTTTTGACCAAACAAAATAAGAATCATATCTTGAGATTAATCTTGCTTTAGGTATATTATCCCAAGAATAAATAACAGTTGTAACTTTAATATTTAATTCTATTGCTGAACTTATTATTGGCACTGTAGAAGGCGCTCTTTGGTGAAGATTCAAAATAATGTCTGGTTGGTAATCTAAAAGTGTCTTTTTTATTAATTTGGTCGTTTTATTTTTTACAATTTCTTTTTCGTATAAAGTATCCGCTTTTAATATCAATGAATAGGATTTAGATAATAAAAACCCTAATATTTCAGCTAAAAAATATAAAATCTTCTTTTTAAATCCGTTCTTACTCGGACTCCAAAATTTTAAAATTGTAATATTATTAAGTTTTTTTATGTTTATTAAAATCCTAGCATAAGCGATACTTTCTCTTAATAACCTAGCTATAAATTTTTCTTTAAAATCTGGAATTTCTTTAAAATCTCTAATATCCGATTTGTTCATTTGTATTTCTTCTATTGCAGACTTAGATATTCTATGATAAACAAGAACTTCATTTCCATCTATTATAAAGTTTCTTATAAAACTAGAAAAGATATAATTTCGAATACCAACACCATCTGGAACAAGTAAGATCATTTTCATATGTTATTTTATTAAATCTATTTTTGAATCAATGTCTAAACTCCTTTCAATAGACATTTTAAAATGCAATGTTTTAGAGGTTATTAAAGAATGATTCTTTATAAAATCTTTAACTTTAATTATATAAATAGCACCATTTGCGCTGTAAGTTTGGGGTAATTCTTGTCTGGGGAAGAAGGGATATTCATTGTTAATTATTCCCTCTAAAAAACCTTCATTATTTATTCTTAAAGATTTGTATGGATGGTAATTATTTGAACAAACACTTATCAAAGAATTAGCGTATGATGCTAATAATTTATTAAAAGCTTCATCGATATCATCAGATTTTCTCAAAGGGGAAGTTGGCTGTAAAAGAATTAAGTAGTCAAACGTTGTGCCTTTTAAACTTTCTATAACATGAGCCAAAACAGGCTCTGTTCTGGAAGTATCTAGAGCTAATTCTTTCGGTCTTCTTATAGTAATTACATTCTTATGCTTTTGAGATATTCTCAAAATATCGTCATCATCTGAAGAAACAACAACATCTGTAATATATTTTGAATTTAGTGCCGCTTCAATCGACCACTGTAATAAAGGTTTCCCTAAAAAATTTACTAAATTTTTTTTCGGAATTCCTTTAGATCCTCCTCTTGCGGGTATAATTGCTATAACTTTCATCTATAAATCTTGAAATTGTTTCTGACAGTTTACTTCCCAAATAATATCTGATGTTAATAAATTGAAAAAAAGCTCATTACTATTCCCATTTCCAAATTCTGTTGTATTAAAAATTATGTTTTTTTTCTTTTTAATCGTATCAATTGCTAATAAAATTTCATCTGAATCATAATTGACATGAACTATAGAAGCTGCCTCTCCTCTATTATTTTGTCTTGATCCTACATCGATGGTTGGTACATTATAATAAGGCGCTTCTCTAACTCCTGCACTTGAATTTCCTATTATAAAACAGGTTTCTTTCAGTAACCTTAAAAAATATTCAAATCGTAAAGAGGGAAAGATTTTAAATCTTGGATTATTTTCTAAGCGTTTGTATTCTTCTAAAATTTCATCAGTTCCTAGATCATTATTAGGATAAATTACTATGTAATTTTCTTCTGATTGTAACAAAGCATCCACAAAATACTTAGCGTTCTTTATTATATTAATATAATCGGTTGTTACAGGGTGAAACATCACAATTGCATAGTTATCAAATGGAATATGATAATAATCCTTAACAATTTGTATACTTGGTAAATTAGAGGAATTCATTAAATCTAAATCTGGTGAACCAATTACATGAATAGAACTTTGCAATTCTCCCATCTGTATCAGTCTTTTTTTTGCTTCATTATTAGAGACTAAATGTAGATGAGATAGTTTACTTACTGAATGCCTTATCAATTCATCTATAGTTCCTGAAACTTCACCTCCTTCGATATGAGCAACCAAAATATTATTTAAACTTCCAACAATTGCTCCAGCTAAAGCTTCTACTCTATCTCCATGAACAACAATTAAGTCTGGTTGTTGTTTTTCAATATATTCAGAAAAACCAGCTATTGTAATTGCTAGAGTTCTATCCATGCATTCCGTCCCAACATGATTTTGAAATGTAGATATATTATTAAAACCACTTTTGTAAATTTCAATCAATGTAGCGCCATATTTTTTATACAAATGCATTCCAGTGACAAAAATCTGAACCTCAAAATAAGGAGATTCTTGGGTAATTTTCATCAATGATTTTAGTTTACCAAAATCTGCACGAGTTCCTGTAAGGAATATTATTTTCTTTTTTTTATTCAATATTTGACCAATTTAAATGAGTATCTTTTTCAATAGTAATTGCTGCTTTTCTTCCTAAAATTTCATTAAAATCTTTCGCTAAAATCTCTCCTACTCCGGGTCTTTTAACCCATAAATTTTGTTTTGTAAAGAGTTCACCTTTATCAATGGTATTTATCGATACCACTGTTGCAAAAGCAAAATTTATGGTTACTTGTTCTTCTTCAGTGGGTTGCTTAGTTCCTCCGCGCATTTGCCATATTAGATTACTTCCTTTTATCAACTCTTTACAATCATTTTCATCCATAGAGCAAACAATATCTGGTCCTTTCCTTTGTTTATGATCTGTAAAATGACGCTCTAAAATGGAAGCTCCTAAAGCAACTGCACCAAAACAGGCATGGTTACTTGTAGTATGATCTGACAAGCCAAAAACCTGATTTGGAAATGCTTCAGATAATTCTTGCATGGCACCATAACGAACTAATTTTGGTGGTGTTGGATATAAATTTGTTGTATGTAATATAGCTAATGGTACATTTGCTTTGTCAAAAATTTGTACTGCTTTTAGAACACTTTCAATAGTATTCATTCCAGTACTTAATATGACAGGCTTACCAAATTGGGCAATATGTTCTAGTAAAGGATAATTATTACATTCACCTGAACCAATTTTATAAGCAGGTACATTCATTTTTTCCAATCGATCTGCAGCAGCTTTAGAAAAAGGTGTTGATATAAAAATCATACCTTTTGATTCTACATAATTTTTCAATTTACTTTCATCTTCTTCATTTAAAGAACATCTATCCATTATTTCATAAATAGACACATCTGCGTTACCTGGAATTATTTTTTTTGCGGCACCAGTCATTTCATCTTCAACAATATGAGTTTGATGTTTTACAACTTCTACCCCTGCTCTTTTAGCAGCATTAACCATTTCAAAGGCAACTTTCAAATTTCCTTCGTGATTGATTCCGATTTCTGCAATTACAAGAGGTGGGAAATTTTGACCTATTTTTCTACCAGCTATGTCAACATAATTGTTACGACTCATCTTTGTGTGTTTTATAAATAAATTTTGCTTAAACAAAATCTTTATTAGGATCTTGTAAAGAAAATTGAACTCTAAAAGGTTCGTGAATACTACTTTCAGCTTCTGCAATATGCGTTTGAAATTTAATAGCCGTACAACCTGTTTTGGCTACGGCATCAATATATGCATGTGCCATGCCTAAACTTCCCTCATGGGCTTGCCCTATTTCTGCGATGATTAACATTTTCTTAGTGTATTAATTTTCTTATTCAACTCTTCTGCTGATATATAGTTTTTTAATCTTATAATATCAGTTAATTCTAAATTATTATTCTTCCAATTATTCCATAATAAAACCAAATTAGAATAAATTTCTTCAACATCATTTACCCCTGCCTGATAAGGATAATGTTCTCCTAAAATTCTTATCGTCTCAGATTTTTTAGGTGTTAAAGCTAGGATAGGTTTTTCTAGATAAATTAAATCTGCTAATTTCCCTGGCATAAACGGACTAAATTTAGCATCAGCTTCAATAATTAATGACACATCAGCTAACTTGGTTAGCTCCAGACTTTTTTTATAACTAACTCTATCTGTAATAACATTAAAATTAGATGGGTATTTAGTTATTATTATTTTTATTTTTTGATGCTCCTTTGCGACCTTTCCTAAAATATTTAAAACTGCTGATTCTTGCCTTTCTGTGTTTTCTTCTAAAAATAAATTAAAGGCTTTAAAAAGTGCTTCAACTTTTCTTGGACCTAATAAAGTCCCTGCATGTAAAATATTAAATTTTGAAACATCTAAATGAACTTTAGAGTCTAATACTACATTGGGCAAATTATTTAGCCTTATTCCAACATGAGGTAGTATAATACTTTTTTCATTTGAAAAAAGGTATTTTTCTTGCATTAAATCTTTTAAATATAGTGAGGGGAAGGAAACAAAACTGGCTCTTTTAATTATTTTTTGAGTAATTTTTTCTTGATTTTTATTAATCCAATTTCTTTTTTGTTTGTATGGTTCTGGATATACACTCATTGGAAAGGGATCATGAAAATTTGCTAACCATGGCGTTTTTGCATCAATCTCTAACATCGCATAATAAGGGTAGAACTCTGAGCCAGAACCTAAAGAAATAATAATATCAAATTTTTCTTTATTTAAAGTTTTATTTATTTCAGATTTCCAATCTTTAATTTCATGTTTTAATTTAGCATGGATTCCAGTCATGCATGTTGTCAAACCTCTTAATTTAGGAATTCGATCAATAATTAAACTTTTCTTATAAGACCTTTTTTTTAATTTAATTGCTCTAATTCCAGTTAACCATGTAATATCATAATCGAAAACTTTATCATACAAACAGACAATTTCATTATCTTTATTCTCAGATAGTGCTTTTAAAAATGTAGAAGTAACAATACCCGATGAAGTTTCATTGATTCTCAGAGATTCTGCTATAACTAATATTTTCATAATGTTTTTATAATGTTAAGAATTCTGACAGAAGATTTCCCATCTCCATATGGATTGTGCATAGCACTCATTGCAGTATATAGCTGAACATCTTCAAGCAACTGATTTGTTTCAAAAAGAATTACATTTTTAACAGTACCTACCAACTTAACAATTCCCGATTCTACAGCTTCTACTCTTTCTGTAACATCTCGTGTAACCAATACGGGTTTCCCTAACGATGGTGCTTCTTCTTGCACACCTCCACTGTCAGTGATGATGAGAAATGATTTATTCATTAACCAAATAAACACCTCGTAATCTAATGGAGGAATTAATAGAATATTTTCTTGCTCTTCTAATAATCCATATACAGTTTCTTGTACATTTGGATTTAAATGTACAGGGTAAATCATTTGTACATCTTTTCTTTTAGAAATTTCTAAAAGAGCTTCACAAAAAGATTCAAATTTTGCTCCAAAATTCTCTCTTCTATGACCGGTTACTAAAATTAGTTTTTTAGTTGTGTCAATTTCTTTTTCAAGGTTTAATATTTCTTGCCTTTCTTCATTTATATTTTTTATTCCCCATAACAAAGCATCAACAACCGTATTACCAGTAATAAAAACATTCTCTTTTAATACTCTTTCATTAACAATAAGATTATTTGCAGATTTTTGAGTTGGTGCAAAATGGAAGTCTGCTAATCTACCAGTAAGTTGTCTATTTATTTCTTCTGGAAATGGCACGGATTTATTGTAAGTTCTTAAACCAGCTTCTACATGTCCAACTTTAATTTGTCTATGAAAAGCAGCTAAAGCAGTCATACTGCTAGTGGTTGTATCTCCGTGAACTAATACTAAATCAGGAATAAAGTCCTCCAATACATCATCAATTTTAAGTAAAACTCTACTACTTAGTTTATTTAATGATTGATTAGCCTGCATTAAATTTAAATCATAATCTGGTTCCATTTTAAAAAAAACTAAAACTTGGTCTAGCATTTCTCTGTGCTGAGCTGTTACACATAGCTTTGTTACTAATGATGATTCTGATTTCAACAACTTAACTAAGGGAGCCATTTTTATAGCTTCAGGTCTTGTTCCAAAAACAATTAATACTTTTTTAACCATTTATTTTTTAGTTTATATACCCATAATCTAAATGAAAAATAGTGTAAAATATTTAGCATTTAAATGATATTTAGTGAATAATTTAGCGAAAATTCTTTTTAAAATTTTTTATAATTGCTCTACGAACTTCATATTGGAAATATCCAATTCTACTCCAAAAATCTTTCTTTTTTGTAAATGACTTTATTACTTTATTTTTCCATTGATTATTTAACCATTTATCAAAAAACACTGATCTTGCTCCATTACTATACCACTCTCTTGCTTCATCAACTTGATCGAAATTAAAAATATGATAAGCAGGATAATGAGTATCTATGAAAACTTCAAATCCAAGCGCTTGATTTCGAGTGCAAAAATGCCGGTCTTCTCCGTCGTATTTTAAACTTTCCAAGCGTTTGAAGTTCAACCCTTTTTGAAGTACTTCTCTTGATAGTAGTGTACAAGCACCACCTCCTCCTACTTTAAAGGTTCCTTTTTTAGAAAGTTTCAAAATTGTTTCTTCATTATTATAACCCCAAGAATGAAAATCCCAAGCATTGGGTTTGTGATAATTTTCTCCATAAAATAATGTCCAAAACACTTCGAATACAAAGTGTTTATTCAAGGATATTAAATGTGAAAGAGTGTTTGTGTTTAAAACTAAATCGGCATCAATTAAAAACAAAGCATCATAATTGTTTTCCAAACAATAGTTAATTGCTTTATTTTTAATTATTGAAATTCGATCAATCTGAGTAATGTTCCATTTATGATCTCCTTTATAGTTGTCTTCAAAGTCAATATCAAAATCTGCAATAGTAATTTTATTTTCTTCTGATAGAGCTGTTATATAATTTGAAGACTCTTCATCAAACTCATCATCATATATTAAAATATCGAATTTTAATTCATTCTCTACTTTTAAATTTATCCAAGAGTTGATAGATTGCTCGAGTATAAGTTTAGGCTTCTTTAAAGAAGAAAATAATAAGACTTTTTTCATAATTTTTTTTTTCTAAAACATTTTAATAATACACTTTTAAAAGAAACCAATAAAGCTCTTTTAAGTTCATAAACATACATTAGAATATACATTGAAAGAGCTGATCCATTATTCATTATATTTTTTAAGAATAGGTACCGACTTAAGATTATTATTTTTGAGGAGTTAAACCCATTACCAACTTCATTTCCCCAAGAGTTACCTCCAATATGAACCATTTTAACATTCGGATACACAAAATTTTTATATCCGTGCTTTTTAAATTTAAAACACAAATCCATATCTTCATAATACATGAAAAAATTCGGGTTGAACATCCCTAACTCATCTATAACCTTCCTTTTTATCAACATTGAAGCTCCTGAAATATAATCTACTTCTTTAACAACATCAAAATCACATTTCAGAGAGGTTGCATATTCACTTTCTAATAGCTCTCTTTCTATTTTCACAATTCCTAAATCATTTAGGATTTTTTCCTTTTTTAAAAAATTTCCATAAACAACATTTTTATTGCCTTTACTATCTAATAAGTCAGGTGTAACGCAAGCATATTTGTTTTCTTTTTCTAAAAAAGTTATTAATGGGGTAATACAATCCTCTATTAAATAAGCATCTGAATTTAACAAGAAAATGTAATTTCCTGTAGATTTTTTAAAACCATAGTTATTAGCTCTACCAAAACCTATATTCTCATCTAATTGATAAAAAGAAGTGTTAGGGCATTTTTTTATTCTATTTTTTAAATTAGTTCCTTTTGGGGAACAATTGTCTACAACAATAATTTCATATTGTATTTCTTTTACATGTTTAATTACAGAATCTACCGCTTGGATGGTTAAATCATCTGTATTATAGTTTACAATTAGTATTGATATTTTATTCAATGAGCTTATCGTTTTTAAGTATTAATTCTTTAAATTCTTCAAAACTCTTAAGGTTTAGGCTCTCTTTCCTATTTGAGTTTAAAACATTAAACTCATAAAAAGGATTTGCTGTACTACTTGGGTTCCCTAAATTTATTTTTTTTGAAATTATACCTACACCCCAATCCGTGTCAATACAGCAAGAATAGTAATCATTACTTTGTCTAGATTTCACAAATGCTTTCCATGTTGTTCCATTCCAATAATCTTTAGCAGGTGATAATCTATAAGAATAGTTTTCACTAGCATGATACTCAGAAGGGGGGTTACAATCATGCATAACAATAAATCCATCATCTTTTAAGAACTTTAAAGAGTTACTTATATCTCTCTCAACTTGTTCTGCTAAATGAAGCCCATCAATAAAAATAACATCAAACTTCATTTCATTCGAAAGAACTTCATTATTATTAAGTTTCTCAAAAAAAATGTCGCTTGTCATCATAAAGTCAATTGGCACACCTTCTAATTCAATACAAGGATCAACACTATACTTATGTGAAGAATTAATTTTATCAAAATTCACTTTCGGGTTTCTAACGCCAATCTCTAAGTAATGTGCCTCTCTATTAAAATTTTTAATTAAAAAATTTATAATATCATATCTATATGGTTTCTTATTAATTTCATTTGAACTTAACTTATCAACCGCAACATGCATTGGATCTTCTATAAATTTAAGTCCAGTATTATATCTTTTTTTAAGTAATTTTATTTTGCTTCTCATTTTAGAGATTATTTATTAATTAATAATGGTTTCATTAATAAGTTTTTATTAGATTTCACCTTGTTTTCATCCCAGTTCCACCAAGCCATATCATTAATTTTAAGTATTATATCATCATCAAACCTTTTTTTTATAAACCTAGCCGGATTACCCCCAATAATTGCAAAATCTGTTACATCTTTAGTAACAACACTTCCTGCTCCTATTATAGCTCCGTTACCAATTTTAACTCCTGATAAAATTGTAACATTGGCACCAATCCAAACATCATGTCCGATAAAAACTGATCCTTTAGAGTTTCTATCTTTACCAATCAAAGAATGATCTTTTGAAAGAGAATATATAGGATAAGTTGATATACACTTATAATTATGTTCACCTCCCAATAGAATAGTAACATTTATTGATATAGAGCAATAATTTCCAATTTTTAAGGTAGTTCCGTCATCCCAATCTAAAACCTTTGGAAGGCCATAAGTATAATTTCCAATTTCATAATTTTTATTTTTAAAAAAATCTTTGGTGAAAAACTTTACATTTTCTTTAGCTCTTTTTTTAAAACAAAACCTAAATATATTTTTTAATAGACTAAATTTCATTTGAAGTTATTTCCCATTTGAGTGAAGGTTTAAATAAACCTGGCCATTTTTTTAAAGAAGCTTTTTCTTTATTTAAATTAATATCATTTGTCAAGTTAAAAGTTAAAGCATTATCAATTCTAACATGTATCATATTAGGATTATAATTTCCTATAGCTATCAATACTTTATACTTTCCAGGCAACAATAAATTACCTGGAATAACACATTTAGCTTTTATTAAAGAATCTGTTTTGGAATGAAAAGTTAACCAATCTATACAATCAAACTCATTTGATGCAAATAAAGTTCTATCATACTGATCAATCACATGAATAATTGCAGTATTTTTATATTGGCTATTAAAATCAAAATAACATATTTCTATGTTAATTTTTTCAGAAATATCAAAATCATATTGAGTTTTGTTTTTAGAATTAGTCAAAATTATTGACTTTAACTTAGCAAATTTATTACCTGGTTCATTTCCAATATCCCAGCTTCTACGAGTACATGGTTTAAAAACAACATTTGTATATTTGTTAATAATATCAGTAGGTAACCCTTCATCTAGAACAATACCATTATCAAGTAAAACAACTCTATTTGTTAATTTTAAAATCGCCTCCATATCATGACTCACAAACAATACTGTTCTTCCTGCTTGAGAAGAAATATCCTGCATCTTCCCAATGGCTTTCTTTTGAAACTCAGTATCACCCACTGCTAACACTTCGTCTACAATGAGAATATCCGGTTCCAAAAAGGCAGCTACAGCAAAAGCCAAGCGTACTTTCATTCCACTTGAATAGCGTTTTACAGGAGTATCTATATAACGCTCACAACCAGAAAAGTCTATGATTTCATCCAGTTTACTAGCAATTTCCTTTTTGGTCATCCCTAAAATAGCACCGT
>Ga0115569_10003196_pt1 | contig 12199 bp, 10 predicted proteins | sample COGITO_mtgs_1205_2_FD_87295 | JGI IMG/M metagenome (GOLD analysis project Ga0115569, IMG submission 87295) | Pelagic marine microbial communities from North Sea - COGITO_mtgs_120503 | ecosystem: Environmental > Aquatic > Marine > Epipelagic | place: Germany:Helgoland, sampling site Kabeltonne...
AAGAATGCCCCCGACGCAAGTAGCCGGGGGCATTCAAGTTTTCTGGAGCACGAGACCAGATTCGAACTGGCATCCCCTTCGAGGTCTACGACCTCTCATACTCGCCGCTCGCTAATCGCTCGCGTCTCCCCCTTCCGTTGGCATGCTCTTAATCGAAAGGGTCAACGCAAAACTAATATCAAGCTCTAGATACAAAAAGAGCCCGCCACACTTCGTGTGACGAGCTCTATTTGTATGGAGCACGAGACCAGATTCGAACTGGCGACCCTCACGTTGGCAACGTGATGCTCTACCAGCTGAGCTACTCGTGCATCAATCCAAACTTTCTAACCGGGCAAGCCAAACCTAGGTCTGAGCTTCAATGCGATGACTGGTACACCGCTCCGGGCCGCAGTTTATAAACGAACCACTCTCTCTAGTCAACCCCCGGAAACCCGCACGAAGCCAGCAATTTCAGGTACTTGGCCCCATCCACCTCTTCTGAATCAGGGGATGACCCCGAACGAGCGCAAGGCCCCGGTGCGCAGCCAATTGAGGGGAAATAAAGCGCAGGCGAAGCCGAGCCATCGCCCTCCTTCGGTGGAGCGCGCCGGCCGCTGCCCGATCGAGCCAATTACAACTTGGTAATCTTCTCGCGATCGTTCTTCACACCCTTAGTCGCATTCCGCGTATCAAACACCCGCGGCCCAACCTTCACCACCCGCTCATAATCCACATCCGGATGATCCGTCAGCACAACAACCAGATCGCTCGTCTTGAGCTCCTCGTCCGTCAGATCCACCGACTTCATCGGACGCCCCGCAATCTCACACTCAGCCACATAAGGATCGTGGTACCGAATATCGCCACCGCGATCAAACAAGCCCTTGACCACGTCGAGGGCCGGTGACTCGCGCATGTCATCCACGCTCGCCTTGTACGCCACGCCCAGAACCAAGATCCGCGCGCCGTTCACAGCGAGGCGATCTTCATTCAGCATCTCTGCTACTCGATCAACGACATGGTCGGGCATGCCCGAGTTCACTTCCGTGGCGAGTTCAATGAAACGCGCCGGGAAGTTCAGGGACTTCATCTTCCACGACAAATAGGCTGGGTCGACCGGGATGCAGTGGCCTCCGAGCCCGGGCCCGGGCGTGAACTTCATGAAGCCGTAGGGCTTAGTCGCTGCGGCATCGATCACTTCCCACACGTCCAAGTCCAGCTTCTCACACATGAGTGCGATCTCGTTTGCGAGGCCGATGTTAATCGCGCGAAACGTGTTCTCGAGAAGCTTCACCATTTCGGCGGCTTGGGTCGAAGAAACCGCGACGGTTGTGTCGAAGACGGTATCGAAGACAGCGCAAGCGAGGTCGGTACATAATGCAGTTTCACCGCCGACGACCTTCGGCACGTTCTGGATTTTGAACTTCAGGTTGCCGGGGTCGATGCGCTCCGGGGCGAAGGCGAGTGAAAAGTCAGTGCCGATGACCATCGGCTTCTGACCGTCGATTGGACCGGTCAGCAACGGAATAACGAACTCGTGGGTCGTTCCCGGGTAGGTGGTCGAGCCGAGGATGATCAACTGCCCTTCATGGAGATGCTTCCGGATCTCGCTGACGGCGCTGGCTATGAAGGAAACATCGGGGTCGCGCGTCTTGCGGAGCGGCGTGGGGACGCAGATATTGATCACGTCAACGTCGGAGAGCTTCTTGAAATCAGAAGTCGCTTCAAAATGCCCAGAGTTGACCTGGGCCTGGAGGTCATCTGACTCAACGTCGCCGATATAGGAGTGACCTTCGGCGAGGGAGCGGATCTTAGTGGCGTCGACATCAAATCCGATGACTCGGAAGCCGGCCTGGCCAAGTTCAACGGCGAGGGGAAGGCCTACGTAGCCGAGGCCGATGACGCCAATAACAGCTTCGCGGCGTTCGATTTTGCCGTGTAGATCTTGAAGCTTGCTCATGTTCTGGATCCTTTTTGGGGAACAGGGAGAAGCCCTATTCAGGATGTTCAGAGAATCAATTCGCGCCGGGGTGCGCACGCGATGCAAGTGAGTTGCCGCTCTCGCGGCTTCGGGTCAATTCTGGCCTTGAGATCTCTGAGACTGCCTCGTGCCGCCGAAGTACTCGGCAAAGTAGAGGTACCCCGACCACAAAGTGAGTGCCGTGGCGATGGCGAGAAGTGTCATACCAATGTTGTGTGCTGGCAGCCCCCAAGTCTCGTAGTGAAAGAGCAGCGCGGCGATGGCGGAGGTTTGCGCAACGGTCTTGAGTTTTCCCGGTCCCGCAGCGGCAACTACCATGCCGTGACTTGACGCAATACCGCGTAGCCCCGTCACGGCCAACTCGCGGCCGATGATGACCACGACCATGGCAGAGGCCCAAAGCGGAATGCGACCAATTGCAAGCAGCATGACGAGCGCAGTCGATACGATCAACTTGTCCGCTAGAGGATCGAGCAGCTTTCCAATTCGCGTAACGTGCTTGCCGTCGTTGCGACGGGCGAGATAGCCGTCGAGCCAGTCCGTCAGAGCGGCCACAATAAAAGCGTAGGCCATGAACTTGCTGCCTTGTAGGCCCTGCGCCCAAGGCAAGAAGATCAGAATCGGAACGACACCCACGCGCAGCATGGTGACCGTGTTAGGCAGATTCCAAAACTTCTCGACGGGCAAACCGCTCGCATCTAGGAGAGGACCGCTTTCGCCCTGTCCGCTCGAAGCTTCGCCGGAGCCTGAAGAGGAGTCAGGACCCGAGCCTGAACTAACATTCTCTCGAGATGCATCCGTACCCGCAGGCACAGTCGTTAGGTCGTTGGAGAAATCGCCGGGCTTACCGTCGGCTTCGCTACTCACACTGGCCTTCCGCCGGGATTCCGGCTGCGGAAACTGGATCACGGTCGATCGTGCGCGACCGTTTGGTTCTTTTGGTGTCTCTTCTGGTGTCAAAGTCGAATAGGACATCGCGCTATCGCCCTCCCAAACCAAGGCGACCCGCTTCTTGCGCGCCGCCCGCCTTCGCCATCTGGCTTGGACGAACCGGTAACCGGCGTCGATCGAAATCGGACCAATAGCCACGATAGTACTGCAGGACCCTCTTCACGTAAGCCTGGGTTTCCTCGTAGGGGGGGACCCCTCCGTAGCGGTCTACGATTCCCGGCCCAGCGTTGTAAGCCGCTAAAGCCCGTGTCACATCCCCGTACTTCTCCAGCATCGACCGCAGGTACCGAACCCCACCATCAATATTTTCAACCACACCGAACGGTCGTTTGACCCCGAGTTCCGCTGCCGTCGCGGGCATCAGCTGCATCATACCCTGAGCACCCGCGTGCGAGAGCGCATCGGGCTTGAAATTAGACTCCGCTGCGATCACGGCCTTCACGAGCGCCGGATGAACTCCGTAGCGACGTCCCACCTGATCGATCAGCCGGTCGTAGTCACGCTCTGTCGGAACGCGCACACTGGCTGAAGGCGTAAAAGCAACGCCTCTCTGGGGAGTGGTCTTGATGCGGTCATAGCGATCGTCCACAGGGACATCGCTGAAATGCATCACGCCGTCGGCGTCGATATAACGATAGATCGAGCCTGCGGACGCGACCGATTCAACGCAAGCAAGACCGGCGCCGAATAGGGCGACCGCCGCGAAGGCGAGGAGGCCTCGGGGCAGTCGGCAAGCGGATAATTGCTGGGTGGAGAATCGCAATAAGATGCTTTCTGAGCCCGATCGATGAAGCGGGCTTGGGTTGCGGCCACATGGGAGGTATTTTCAGAGAATCGAGGTTGGATCGGGCTGAAAGCTCCCGATAAATTTCCGTATTTTTAGGTATCGGAACCTCTGGGACGCGACCTGAGCCCGCACCCGATCTATTCTCGCGTCAAGTCCGGACTGCCTTCCTTTTATTCGGCCGCGCACGGCCCCACTGAGCGCAGGTCAATCGGCTAGAACCGCTCTGCCTCTTTACTTACCTCTGGTTTGCCCCAAGTCCTCTCTCTATTTTCACCACTCCTCGCCAAATAAGGCACCTTTCGAACCAATGAGCCAGCCCCTTCCCCAAGACGCTCAACCCCCTTCGAAACGGATCGTTTCCAAGTCCGACGAAGGCGCTCGTGCATTCGATTTCCTGGTGATCGGCTCTGGCTTGGCGGGAATGCACTACGCGCTGCGCATCGCTGACGCGGGTGAAGTTGCGATCATCACGAAGCGAGGAGCGAGCGACTCGGCCACCGACTGGGCCCAAGGCGGAATCGCCGCAGTACAGTCGCCGGAAGATTCTTTCGATGCTCATGTTCAAGACACGCTCGACGCGGGCGCTGGACTTTGCCACCAAGAGACTGTCAAATTCGTGGTTGAGCGCGGCCCCGACGCGATCGACGCACTCCGCAAGAACGGCGTCGAGTTCGACCCGCCGAGAAAACCGGGCGACGGCGAATACGACCTCACGAGAGAAGGCGGCCACAGCCAAAGGCGAATCCTTCATAAGGCCGATGCGACGGGCCGCGAGATCGAGCGGTCCCTCCTCGCTCGCGTCCGAAACCATCCGCGTATTAGCCTCTTCGAAGATCACTGCGCAATCGACCTCATCACCGCCACCAAACTCGGCCGTACCGGCGTGAACCGCGCCCTCGGCGCATACGTACTCGAAGCCTCGACAGGCGAGGTGCACGCGTACACGGCACCTGTCACGCTCCTCGCGACGGGCGGCGCCGGCAAGATCTACCTCTACACAAGTAATCCCGATGTCGCTTCGGGAGATGGAATGGCCATGGCGTACCGCGCCGGAGCTACCCTCGCGAATATGGAATTCATGCAATTCCATCCGACCTGCCTCTTCAATCCGCAGGCTAAATCCTTTTTGATCACCGAAGCGGTCCGTGGCGAGGGCGGCATCCTTTGTCGCCGAGACGGCGAGCCCTTCATGCAGGACTATCACGAAATGCGCGACCTCGCGCCGCGTGATGTCGTCGCTCGCGCGATCGATACGGAGCTCAAGCGCTCGGGCGATGACTATGTCGTGCTCGACATAACAGACAAAGATCCCGCGTTCGTGCGCGGACGCTTCCCAATGATCTTCGAACGCTGCCTGCGCTACGGCATCGACATTACGCGCGAACCGATTCCCGTCGTCCCAGCGGCGCACTATTGCTGCGGCGGCGTGCGAACGGATATGACCGGCGAGAGTGATCTGCCCAACCTATTTGCGGCGGGCGAAGTTGCTTCGACTGGCCTGCACGGCGCAAATCGCTTGGCCTCTAATTCTTTGCTCGAGGCGCTTGTCTACGCGGACGCGGCGGCGGACGAGGCAATCGCCCGCGTCGGACAGGTGGAGCCCGCTGGCGAAGTTCCTGCTTGGCGTCACGGCGAAGCGACCCCGATTCACGAAGCGGTTGTCATTACCCAGAACTGGGATGAGATCCGCCGCTTCATGTGGAACTACGTCGGCATCGTACGCAGCGACCGCCGACTCTCGCGTGCACAGCATCGCATCAACATGCTCCGCGAGGAGATCAACGAGTACTACTGGAACTTCCGCGTGACTCCCGAGCTGATTGAGCTCCGCAACCTTGCGACCGTGGCCGAGCTCGTCATCCAATCCGCTTCGGTCCGTAAGGAGAGCCGAGGGCTCCACTACAACTTGGACTACCCCGAACGTGATGATGAGCGATTTGGCCGAGATACGCTGATCCAGCGCGGAGACACCCCCTGGATCAGCCCTCGTTAGGCTCGCCCCACTGCAAAAAGCGGCGGCAGATCAAAGCTGACGCAGGACTCATCGCCTCAATCGCGATCTGTGCCGGAATTCGAGTGGGCCTCGCCGTTGCTCTCGTCCTTGCGATAGGTCTAGCCTCCACGTCGAACGCGCTTATTTTCGGGAGCCCGGACACGGAGCCACAGACAGATCGTCCTGAAGGGTTCCCCTATTGGGAATATGTCACCCAGAGGCGTTACGAAGGCCCGAGTGTGATTTACCTGGGCGCAGGGTTTGCTTTGACCGCGCGCCACGTCGGCATGGGAGAGATCTTTCTCGAAGAGACGATCCACGCCCCCAACCTGCGCAGCAAGCACACTTTGTTGAATGAGGACGGGACGGCAGCGGACGCCATGATCTTCGAGCTCGAGGGCGACGAAAATCCGCCGGACTGGCCGCTCATCCCGATAGCAATCCATCCCCCACAGCCTGGCGAAGACGTTTTGCTCATCGGATATGGCAAGGTTCGCGACAAGGTCGTCGAGTTCGAGGGAGATCAGCGATCCGAGTTCGCCTTCCTCTGGAGTAAAAAGGGCGAGAAGCGATGGGCCACCAATCGGGTCAGCGCGGGCGACATCACAGTCACTCAAGAAAACTTGATGACCAAAACATTCGTCTTCGAATTCGACGAGCCCTTCTCTGCCGGCGCCACCCGACACGAAGCACAAGCTGCGGTCGGGGATTCAGGTGGCGGTGTTTTCGTGAAGCGAGACGGGGAATGGAAGTTGGCGGGGCTAATGGTCTCCGTAGCAGGAACCCTCCATTCGCCGGAGAACGCTAGTTCATATGGCGACCGAACTCACGCCGCAGACCTAACACACTACCGCGAAGAGATCCTGCGATGGACTCGCGCCGCGTGCGCCAATGAGCGAGACGACGACGGAGATGACCTGATTGATTACCCCCAGGACCCCGGCTGCGACTCCGCTCAAGACCGAAACGAGCGCGACAAATGGCCGCTGGGCGGCAACTCTCTTCGAAACGCGGGAATCGCTACGCTCGCCATAGTGCTCGTCTTGCTAGTGGTTGGAATCCGCTTGCAGCGCGATCGTCAGAACAAGCTCCAACCTACATCTGATACAGAAATTCCAGCAGACGACTAACGGGGAATCAACACTCCGATCTCGACTAGGCCTTCGAGGGCTGTACGAATCGCCTCAAGAGATTCAGGAATAATGCTTTCAATACGCTCAACCGTCATGCCCGCCTTGGCGAAATCCAGAATCGCATCATCCGCCTTATCGAGCGCATCCCGCGAGAGTTCTTCCTGCTCGACATCGACTTAGAACCTTGTCGAGGCTTCGATGACGAGGGCACCCCTATCGGCCGCAAGACAGAAATCTCGTGAGTCTTCGAAATCAGCGAACGTACCTTCGGCGTCGTAGTCGCGGTTGGCCTCATCAAGTGCAGCGACCGCTTCGAGAAGTACTCCCGCGATGCATTTATCAAATGCCGGGCGCCGCTTAGAACTCGGTGTCTGCTTCCTTGGCCGCGCGGAAGAGCGTGAGCTGCGGGATCATGGCCGAGGTATCGACCTCCACCGGATACTCATCGGAGAAGCAGGCATCACAGATGCCGCGTTTAAGTTCGTTCGTCGCCGTCGCGCGCAAACCCTCGATCGAAAGATAGCCAAGCGAATCCGCGCCGATCTTCTCACGGATCTCTTCAACGGAATGCACGTAAGCAATCAATTCTTCGCGGTTCGGCGTATCAATCCCGTAGTGACACGGGCCGACGGTCGGCGGCGACGATATACGAACATGAACTTCTCGTGCGCCCGCAGCGCGTAGCATGCCAACGATCTTCACGAGCGTCGTCCCACGCACGATCGAATCATCAACTAACACGATTCGCTTGCCTTCCAAAAAGCCGCGAACCGGGTTGTGCTTCACGCGAACCTTGAAGTCACGAATCGTCTGCGTCGGCTCAATAAAGCTGCGGCTCACGTAATGGTTACGAATCAGCGCGGTCTCGTACGGGACCCCCGCTGCCTCCGCGTAGCCAATCGCCGCAGCGCTACCGGAGTCGAGCACAGGCGCGACCATATCCGCTTGCACCTCGTGTTCTCGTGCGAGCACGCGGCCGAGTTCCTTACGATAGGCGTAGACGTTGTACCCGACCAGATTCGAGTCGGGCCGCGCAAAGTAGATCTGCTCAAAGATGCAGAAATGTTCCTTCGATTCTCGCGCCATCGGACGAATGCTCCGCAGCCGACCGCGTCGAATAACAACAACTTCGCCAGGCTCAACATCTCGCTCATGAGTCGCGCCGATCAGGTCGAGCGCACATGTCTCACTCGAGAGCACCCAGGCGCCGTCCTTTCGACCGATCGAAAGCGGCCGGAAGCCGTGAGGGTCGCGCGCGCCGATCATCGCATCGTCAGTCAGCAGGATAATGCTGAAAGCGCCCTTCACACGGGAGATCGCATCTATGAAACGGTCCTCCATGTGCTTTTCGCGAGAGCGAGCGAGAAGATGGAGCAGGACTTCGGAGTCAGAGGTCGAACCGAAAATCGCGCCCCGGCCTTCGAGTTCACGCCGGATCACTCGGGCGTTCACGAGGTTGCCGTTATGAGCGATCGAGACGGGGCCACCGTCGGTGTTCGCGCAAATCGGTTGCGCGTTGCGCAGCATGCTCTCGCCGGAGGTCGAATAGCGAACGTGGCCTACGGCGAAGCGACCCTTCAGGCGTTCAAGGATGGGGGCGCCAAATGTGTCAGCAACGAGGCCCATGGCGCGATGTGCGACGTGCTCACGACCGTTCGAGGCGACAATGCCGCAGGACTCTTGGCCGCGGTGCTGGAGGGCGTAGAGGCCCAGATAGGTCAGATGCGAGGCTTCTTCGCTTCCGTGGACGCCGAAGACGCCGCACTCGTCGCGAAAGCGGTCCGCGCGATGCTCTTTCTCGAGCGCTTCTAGCTCGTCGTCGGTTAGACGATCAAAGGCGCGGCTAGCGGGCGGCAAACTACCGCCCTGTCCGCGAGATGTGAGCGCGCCTAAAGGTGCGCGCGTAGTGGCAGGTACAGAGGGCGGGCGGGGCGACGTGGACAAAAGGGACTCCCGGTGGGCTCGACCGCACGGGAATTCTGATCCGATTCCCGCGACGCGCGCATAGTAGACAGCGAGGCATACGCGGTCAAACTCCCACTGCCCCCTCTAACACAACGCGCACAAAGGTTGCTCCGGGATTGCGGCTGGGGTTGAATCCGCGATGTACGCCCATTGCCCCTGAAAGGACTGGATCACGTGGCGATCGACCGGAAAGAGCTCGCAGCACTTTGCGAAACCACCCTCGACCAGACCAACTTTTCTGGCCTCGGGAAAAAGATTCCAGGCAAGGTCCGCGACAGCTACCTCGACCCCGAGAAGCGCCCCGGAAAGCGCACGATCATCGTGAGCGACCGCGTGAGCTGCTTCGACCGAGTTGTCGGGACGATTCCCCTCAAGGGGCAAGTCCTGAATCAAATGGCCGCCTTCTGGTTCCGCCAGACCACAGACCTGATCGACCATCACCTGCTTGATGTTCCGGACCCGAACGTCTCCATCGTGCGCGAGTGCAAAACGCTGCCTGTTGAGTTCGTCATGCGTGGCTACTTGACCGGCTCCACCTCGACTTCGATCTGGACCGCCTACGAGCGCGGCGACCGCACCTATTGCGGGCACACGCTCCCCAACGGCCTGCAGCGCCACGAAAAACTCGCCGAGCCCCTCCTCACGCCCACCACCAAGGCCGACTTCGGCGACCACGACGAACTCAGTTCCCGCGAGGCGTTAATCGAAAGCGGCGCCATCTCGGAGGCGCTCTACGACGAAGCCCGCACGATCGCAAGCCGACTCTTCGCCGAGGGCCAGCGCTTCGCCGAGAAGCAGGGCCTGATTCTGGTCGACACCAAATACGAGATGGGCCTAGACGACGAAGGCAACGTGATCGTGATCGACGAGATCCACACCCCGGACTCCTCACGCTACTGGCGCCTGGACGGCTACGAGACAGCGCTCTCCCGCGGAGAGTCCCCACCCGCCATCGACAAGGAATACGTCCGGCTCTGGCTCGGTGAGCAGGGCTACAAAGGTGAAGGGATCCCGCCCGAGCTTCCAATCGAGGTTCGGGTGACCGCCGCCGAGCGCTACATCGCAGCATTCGAGCAAGTCAGTGGCCAGCCCTTCAAACCAAACCACGAGGCACCGGTCGCACGGATCGAGCGAAGCCTCGAGCTCTAGTTCGCAAGATGCCCCGCTTCCCCTTCCCAGAGTTCCCGAACGGCTGGTTCCAGATTGCGAACCGGTCGGAGCTTTCGCCGGGCAAGTCCCTAGAGCAAAGCTATTTCGGTCATCGTCTCATGCTTTCGATGACAGAGTGCGGCGAGCTTTCCATCCAAGTCATCCGTGAGCACGACGGAGATGGCGGCGCCCCGGAGGCGAGCGGGGCAGCGACGGCTGCGGGAACGGGCCCGACTGCAGTTGAATCCTGGCCACTCGCGGAGCGATGCGGACTCATCTTCGTCCATCACCACGCCGAAGGCGCCCTGCCCTCCTGGGAACTCCCCAGCCTCGGCACCTTCGACGAGCCCGGCTGGACGCCCCTGCGAACCACCACCCTCGAAATTCGCAGCCATCCCCAAGAGATATGCGAAAACACCGCCGATATAGCCCACCTCGCCGCCGTCCATGGCATGACGGTCGGCGACCGCGACGACATCAAAGTCGAAACGCTAGGAACGCTTCTTCGCGTAGGTATTGGCCTCAAGATCGCACCGCGCCCCGATAGCAAAGACGCGAGCGTCGACATTCACATGTGGACCGAGAACTATGGCCCCGCGTTAGGTGTCGTCCATCTCACGAATCCCGATGGCACGGAGACGTTCAGCACTTATGCGCCGACGCCTCGCGGCGACGGATTGCTCGACTACCGCATCTCGACGGCTCTCAGGCGACCCGGTACACCGGAAGAGATTGAACGAGCTCTTGAGCACAGCCATCGCTACCAATGCGAGACGGTCCTTGAAGACGTCCCCATCTGGGAGAAAAAAACGTTTCACGCGCAGCCGCGGCTATCAGAAGTCGACGGGCCGATTGCGCAGTTCAGAGAGTGGTACGGGCAGTTCTATTAGGCGGGCCGCCCTGCCACCACTGCCTAATCCTAGTTCGCTTGAAAGTAGATATACCCAAGCATCATGTAGTACATGGTCGGAAGCCCGAGCAGGTGCGCATCGATACGATCGAGCACCCCGCCCATCCCCGGCAAAAGCGCACCGGTATCCTTCACCTCAGCGTCGCGCTTAAGAAGCGACTCCACGAGGTCACCGACTATGCCTACAACACAGAGAATGAAGCCAAAGAATATAGAGAGGCTCCAGGGCATGACGGCGGACCAATCTGGTCGGATATAGTCGAAAAAAAGCTTGGTCACGAGGCAGGCCAAAACCCCTGCAATAATTCCGCCCAGAGCGCCCTCGACGCTTTTATTAGGCGAAATCTCGGGAGCGAGCTTTCGGTTGCCCCAAGCGCGTCCAGCAAAGTACGCCCCGGCGTCGCATAACACGACAGCGACGAGCGCGAAGACCATCAGAAAGATGCCGGTATCGGGCGTGACGCCGAGCGTGACAAGTAGAGCCGGATCCTGATGCGACGCAGCGGCAGTATCGAAGCGCCGCAACAACACCGCGTGAGACAGCAGCCAACTCACATAGAAGACGCCAAAGAACGTCCCCGAGATGCTGGCCATCGCCTCATGGATCTCGTTCTTCCGAAGCTGCGCAACCATCAAAGCCAGCAAGGTTGCCGTCATGGCGAGCATGGCTTGGTACGGCGTCCCGAAATACGCGAGCAACATCACTGCCGCGCCGAAGCCAAGGCCGACGGTCTCGAGAGGTTTGGCGCCCTTATCGACGATGAGGCCGTAGAATTCGTGCTGGGCGAGTAGGCCGATCACGAGAACGATGCCTAGATAAACGAGGCCGCCTTGAGCGATAGCCCAGAGGACGAACGGAATCAGGACGGCGGCTGTCGCGAGCCGGGTGAGGAGGTCTTTACGGCTCGAGGCACGCTTGGCTTCGTCCGCTCTTAGATCTGCCGCCTCGGCGCTGTCTCCGGGCCACGCCGCGCCGCCCCTGGGACTGCTGCTGCCTAACAACTCGGAACTTGCCTCAGCAGTCGCTTCGGTTTCGCCCTGCCCGCTCTGCGGAATGCCTTCAGTCACGATTTTGCACTGCCCCCGTCAAGCCGGTGTCGCACTTTCCCGCGCGACGCCTGCGCTCATGCCTGGCTCAACTCATTCCTCAGTTCAGACTTAACTAGTCCTAGCTTTGGCCTGTATGACCAAAGCCGCCGGTGCCCCGTTCTGTCACATCAAGCACTTCGACTTCCTCCCATTCTGGGCGGATGACAGAAGCAATCACGAGCTGAGCGATCCGGTCACCGCGCGCGACTTCGAAGTCGGCCTCCCCCGCGTTCATGAGGATCACTTGGATCTCTCCGCG